>Ga0214473_10002147_pt1 | contig 24605 bp, 25 predicted proteins | sample RVTome_7_FD_203509 | JGI IMG/M metagenome (GOLD analysis project Ga0214473, IMG submission 203509) | Soil microbial communities from uranium-contaminated site in the Upper Colorado River Basin, Wyoming, United States - RVT98D197 | ecosystem: Environmental > Terrestrial > Soil > Contaminated >... | reverse complement strand
CTTTGCGCTCGGCAAGAATATTGGTGGTGAGCCAATTTTTGCCGATCTCGCCCGCATGCCGCATCTCCTGATTGCCGGTACAACAGGCTCCGGCAAATCCGTCGGCATCAATACGATGATCCTGTCCATGCTCTACAGACTCTCACCTGAGCGCTGCAGACTGATCATGATTGATCCAAAGATGCTGGAGCTTTCCGTTTACGAAGGCATTCCCCACTTGCTGTCGCCTGTCGTGACCGATCCCCGCAAGGCTGTTGTCGCCCTGAAATGGGCGGTGCGCGAAATGGAAGACCGCTATCGCAAGATGTCAAAGCTTGGGGTGCGCAATATTGATGGCTACAACGCCCGGCTGAAGCAGACCTTGGCCAAGGGTGAGCAAATGTCGCGCACCGTGCAGACCGGGTTCAACCCGCAATCAGGCGAGCCCATTTTTGAACAAGAGCAAATGGATATGACTTCCATGCCCTATATCGTCGTCATCATCGACGAAATGGCAGACCTGATGATGGTGGCCGGCAAGGACATTGAAGGCACCGTTCAGCGCTTGGCCCAAATGGCCCGCGCCGCAGGTATTCATGTTGTCATGGCCACCCAGCGGCCGTCAGTTGACGTGATCACCGGCACAATCAAGGCCAATTTCCCCACTCGCATTTCATTTCAGGTGACCTCAAAAATCGACAGCCGCACCATTCTGGGCGAGCAGGGGGCCGAACAGCTCCTGGGGCAGGGTGACATGCTCTACATGGTAGGTGGCGGGCGCATTTCCCGTCTGCACGGACCCTTTGTGGCCGACGACGAAGTTGAAAAAATCGTCCGCTTCCTGAAAACCCAAGGTACGCCGGAATATGTTGATGCGGTCACCGAAGAGGTCGAGGATGAGACTTATGGAGACCCCGGTGCCATGGCAGGCACCGAGGGCGGCGGATCGGGGGATGATCTCTATGACCAGGCCGTGGCCGTTGTGCTGCGCGACAAGAAGGTTTCGACCAGCTATGTGCAAAGGCGCCTGCAGGTGGGCTATAACAAGGCCGCCAGCCTGATTGAGCGCATGGAAAAGGAAGGGCTTATTTCGTCGGCAAATGGCACGGGAAAGCGGGAGATTCTGGTTCCCGGCGACAGCGCCCGGGCCTAATTGGTTGCCCCAAAATGGTCGGTTTTTCGATTCATATTAGGTATATGTGCAATAAATGGAAATCTCAGGTTTGGAACACAAAATGATGCGATCCCTCAAAGTTACCCTGCACGCCCTCTCGTTTCTTTTTGTAATTGCTGTTGTGGCAAGCAGTTTCGCTGACGCAGCCAAGCCCATTTCGCTCAGCCCGGAGCAGGCTCAATCCATCAACAAGATTTCCGCCTATATGAACAGCTTTGTGACCCTGCAGGGTGAGTTCACCCAGATAAGCCCAAAGGGAAACGTCTCAAAGGGCATCATGTTTATCAGCAAGCCCGGCAAGCTGCGCTTTGAGTATTCCCCGCCCAATCCGTTCCTTCTCGTCTCAGACGGCAAATGGGTGACGCTCAAAAATCGTGCCAAGGAAAAAGGCGATCAGTTTCCGCTTTCAGCCACGCCCCTGCGATTGGTCGTTTCGCCAAAAATTGATCTCTTGCGGGAAGCGAATATCATGGGCTTTGAACAGGCTGATGGCATCACATCCGTTCTCCTCGAAGATCGCAAGGGCACCATTGGAGGCCAGCTCGTCTTGATCTTCGATGAGAATCAAAATCAGTTGCAGCAGTGGATCATAATTGATGGCAAAGGCCGTCGCACCACGGTATCTCTTGCCAATCTTGAATCTGGCATGAAAATTGATCCCAAGCTCTTTGTCGTGAAAATCAATCGCAAGGAAAAGAGCCGCTAGAAATACTTGCATTTTCACCTAGACCTATGCTCATGCTTGCCGCATGACACTGAAAATTGCCACCTGGAACATCAACTCAGTTCGCTTGCGCATTGGCTTGGTTGAGCGGGTCCTGAACGAACTCAAACCCGACCTGCTTTGTTTGCAGGAAACCAAATGCCCGCAGGGACAATTCCCCTCAAGCCCCCTGAATGCGCTCGGTTATTCCCACATCGCCGAGTTTGGCCAAAAGGGTTACCACGGCGTTGCCATTGTTTCACGCCTGCCGTTTACAAGTCAATTCAGCAAATCATTCTGCGGCAAAGATGACTGCCGCCATATCTCAATTAGTTTGGGAAGCAAAAAGCCAGTCACCGTCCACAATTTCTATGTCCCTTCGGGTGGTGACGAGCCGGACCCCAAAATCAATGAGAAATTTGCCCACAAGCTGAGGTTCATTGACGAGCTGCATGACTGGTTTTCCAATGGTGCGATTGCCAGGAACCATGAAGGCATAGTGGTGGGTGATTTGAACATCGCGCCATTGGAGCATGATGTGTGGTCCCACAAGGATTTGCTCAAGGTCGTGAGCCATACGCCGGTTGAAACAGAAGGCCTCATCCGCGTGATGAAGGCAGGCAAGTGGGTGGATCTGATGCGCCAGCACACGCCCGCCAGCGAAAAGCTCTATACTTGGTGGAGTTACCGGGCCAAGGACTGGGCCCAGGCCAATCGCGGCCGCAGGCTTGACCATATTTGGTCAACACCTGGACTTTCGCCATCCTGCAAGGACATCACGATCTTGCGCGAAGCAAGAGGCTGGACTCAAACCTCTGACCATGTACCAGTGATGGCAACCTTTGATTTAAAGATCTAGGAATGACTTGGCGCGTGTGAATTGCTCGCGCACACTATCAAAGTCACTCATGGAACTTTCAAGCCTTCTCGCCAATACCCGGAATACGCTGCGGCCAAATTCAGGATACTCATTTGCGACACGCAAAACAAGTCCATGGTCGATCCTGGCCGTCGAGACCGAACCAAGCGCCAGAGCTGTTATGGCATAAGTCGTTTTTCCGATCATGGCGACCTCGCCAAGCAGGACCCCCGGTTCCACCCTGGCGATTGATTGATTTTGCAATCCGGACAGCTGTTGGATTTCGGCATTTCCGCTGAGCAGAAGAAATGCCGATTTCGCCTTTTTCCCCTGTGAAATGATGGGCTCGCCTGAGATGAAATTCTGGCGCTCGGAGGCAAAGGCCAGGAGCTGCAAATGCAGCAATTCGCATTCGGCAAAAATTGGTATTTGCCGCAACGTTTCAGCGTCTGCCCGCACACTCATCGCGCAAGCCCCATGTGAGCCCAAAAAAGCATGATTCCCCTAAATACCCTATAGTCCGCCCCATTCAACGATGGATAGGCCATAAGATCAAGGGACGAGCTTGTAACCGCCACCCTCTGTGACCAGGATTTCGGCCTGGCTCGGATCGCGCTCTATTTTTTGGCGCAGGCGGTAGATATGGGTTTCAAGCGTATGGGTGGTAACGCCGGCGTTGTAACCCCAGACATCGTGCAGCAAAACATCGCGGCCGACAATCTGTTCGCCGGAACGGTACAGAAACTTGATAATCGCCGTTTCCTTTTCCGTCAGGCGCACCTTCTTGTTGTCATCCCTAACCAGGATTTTGGAAGCGGGCTTGAATGTATAGGGGCCAACCTTGAACGTGGCATCTTCGCTATGCTCATGCTGGCGCAGATGGGCCCTGATGCGGGCCAGAAGAACACCAAAGCGAAATGGCTTGGTGATGTAGTCATTGGCACCCGAATCAAGGCCAAGAATAGTGTCCGAATCTGAACTCTGGCCTGTCAGCATGATAACCGGACCCTTGTAGCCATTGCGCCGCATCAGTTTGCAGGCTTCGCGGCCGTCCATATCGGGCAGGTTCACGTCGAGGATAACCATATCTGCGTGATCGGCTTTGACTGCCTTGACACCAGCCGTTGCAGTGGCAACGTCAGTTATGGTGTATTCTTCATGCAGGGAAAACTGGTCCCTCAGCGTCTCACGCAAGGTATCGTCATCGTCGACGATGAGAATCTTTTTTGTGGTGGTCATTGGCAGTCTTTCATTAATTAAGAGACATTGGATAATTCTAGAATGATCAATGGCTTTTTGATAGCCCGAGGGCAAGACAACAGACCGTGAGGAAAGCAGTCACATATCTTCACGTTCGCGCGATCAGCGCGTGTTCAACCCGGGGCGTTTTGACCTGTGGCCCCCTTTCGCTGCCCTGCGCCTTGGGAAGATCGGGAAGAAACTTCCTTAAAAAGGAAGGCGACGGCGGAAGTCCGGTCGGGTTTTGGTCCCTGCGGCTGATTTATTATCGAAATGACCGCATTGTTCGGCCCCTGTCGAAAATACCCGCATCGCCAATTGGAAAGGGTTGGGGTTGGTGCGAGACTGTTGGTGACAGGAACTATAACCGTAGGGTGAATTTGCCCTACGCGACGGCTCATGAGGACCTCAAACGTCCCGACAGCCTCTATGATATTGTGGTCGAAACTAGCCACAATCAGAGGCCCAGAATTCAGGGCCGCGGAAGTGCCATCTTCTTTCATATCGCACGACAAAACTATGCTCCAACAGCGGGCTGCATTGCAGTTTCACTTCGTGACATGCGGAAGGTATTGAGTTGTTGCTCACCCAAAACCAGGCTGGTGATTTGGCCGCCTAGCGGGGCCGCCCCTCGCGTGTTCCGAAAATAGCCGAGCCGACCCTCACATGGGTTGCGCCATACTTGATCGCAATCTCAAAATCACCACTCATGCCCATGCTCAGGTTTTTGAGATCGTTGCGACCCGCGATTTGCGCCAAAAGCGCAAAGTGCCTTTCCGGTGCTTCATCGAGTGGCGGGATGCACATCAGACCTGAAATATGAAGGCCATGCATGCTGCGGCATTCATCAATGAATTTATCGGCACCAGTAGTGCTGATTCCGGCCTTTTGTTTTTCGTCCCCCGTGTTTACCTGAATAAAGAGCTCGAGTTGCCGGGCCTGTTTCTTCAGTTCCGAGGCTACAGCCTGGGCAATGCGCGGCCGGTCTATGGTGTGAATGACGTCAAACAGGCGCACGGCTTCAGCCGCCTTGTTTGTTTGCAACGGTCCAATCAAGTGGAGTTGCAGCTGAGCTGCGGAGGGCCGTAAATTTGGCCACTTGCCCGCAGCCTCCTGTACGCGGTTTTCACCAAAAGCCATTTGCCCAGCGTTCAGGACCGGCAAGATATCTTCCGGACCAAAAGTCTTGCTAACCGCAATCAGCGTGATGTCGGCAGCGTCGTGTCCTACAGATCGGGCGGCTGTCTCGATCCGCCGGCGAACGTCCTGTAAGGCCCTGTGCTGCGGTAAATTCATGATTTGCTTATGGCCAAGCTTGCAGGGCATTTCAAGGACTGGTACTCCCTTGGCCCATTGCACCATTATTGAAGTTTCTTAAGGACCAGGCACTGTGACATCTGAAAGATATAATTCCCGCGAGGCAGAACCCCGTTGGCAGAAATTTTGGTCCGAGAATAATTGCTTCGAAGCAAAGGAAGACACGTCCAAACCAAAATATTATGTTCTGGAAATGTTTCCCTATCCCTCTGGGCGCATTCACATGGGCCATGTGCGTAATTACACGATGGGTGATGTCATTGCGCGGTTCAAGCGGGCCTGCGGCTTCAACGTGCTTCATCCCATGGGCTGGGATGCATTCGGCATGCCCGCTGAAAACGCGGCCATTGAACGTGGTGTGCATCCAAAGGCATGGACCTACGAGAATATTGCGGCCATGCGCGGCCAGCTCAAATCCATGGGACTGTCGCTGGATTGGAGCCGCGAAATCGCTACCTGCGATCCCTCCTACTATCGCCACGAGCAGGCCATGTTCATCGACTTCATGAAAGCCGGTCTGGTGGAGCGTAAAGTTTCTCTCGTCAACTGGGATCCCGTCGATCAAACGGTGCTGGCCAACGAGCAAGTCATCGACGGACGCGGCTGGCGCTCCGGAGCCATGGTTGAAAAACGCGAACTCGCCCAGTGGTTCTTGAAAATAACCGACTTCTCCGAAGAACTTTTGGAAGCGCTCGACCATCTCGAAAAATGGCCGGAGAAAGTGCGCCTCATGCAGCGCAACTGGATCGGCCGCTCCGAAGGCATGCGCTTCTCATTTGTGTTGGAGGACGAGCAGGGCAAGGAACTACCGGATAAATTGACTGTCTATACAACGCGGCACGACACGATTTTCGGTGCCAGCTTTTGTGCAATTTCTGTCGACCATGAACTCGCCAAACATTACGCGGCGAGGGATAAAGGTCTGGCTGAATTTCGCCGCGAGGTCTCCGCCCTTGGGACCAGCGAAGAAACCATCGAACGCGCCGAGAAGAAAGGCTATGCGCTGGGCATCTATGCCCGCCATCCCTTTTTGCAAAAGGTCAGATTGCCCGTCTATGCCGCAAACTTTGTCCTCATGGGCTATGGCGAAGGCGCTATCTTCGGCTGTCCTGCCCATGATCAAAGGGACTTGGACTTCGCCCGAAAGTATGGCCTGCCAGTCATACCCGTCGTAGCACCCAAAGGGGCTGACGCTGCTTCATTTGAGATTGGAACAGAGGCCTATTTAGACAAGGAGGGTGCGGAGAGCCTTCTCATCAATTCGGATTTCCTCAACGGTATGACTGTTGTCTCAGCCAAAGAAGAAGTCGCTAAACATTTTGAGGCCGCAGGAATTGGCGAAAGAAAAGTAAACTTCCGCCTGCGCGATTGGGGTGTTTCAAGGCAAAGATATTGGGGCTGCCCGGTTCCGGTCATTCATTGCCCTACCTGCAAAATTGTCCCCGTGCCCAAGGCCGATCTGCCTGTGACGCTGCCCGAAGACGTGACATTCGACAAGCCGGGAAATCCGCTGGCGCATCATCCCACATGGAAACATGTAAAATGCTCGACATGCGGCGCGAATGCCACGCGCGAAACCGACACGTTTGATACGTTCATCGATTCATCCTGGTACTACGCCCGCTTCTGTTCACCAAAAGCCGACGTGCCAGTGGCAGCCGACGCGGCCCGCTATTGGATGCCCGTGGATCAGTATATCGGCGGCGTCGAACACGCCATCTTGCATCTTCTCTATTCGCGCTTTTTTGCCCGTGCCATGGGCAAGACCCATCACCTCGATTGGGACGAGCCCTTCGCCAGCCTGTTTACCCAAGGCATGGTCGTCCATGAAACTTTCAAGACCGGCAGCGGCGAGTGGGTGTTTCCCGCTGACGCAACATTGCGTGATGGAAAGTGGTTTCATGCCAAGACCGGAGAGGAATTGACTATTGGCGGCATTGAAAAAATGTCGAAGTCCAAACGCAACGTGGTTGACCCTGAATCCATCATTGAAAGCTACGGAGCCGATACCGCCCGCTGGTTCATGCTTTCTGATTCGCCGCCAGAGCGCGACATTGAATGGACTGAAGCGGGCGCCGAGGGTGCCTGGAAATTCACCCAAAGACTTTGGCGCATTTTGGGAGATGCAGGCTCCCGCGAGGCGGGTGCATACACCGGCAAATTTGGGGAGGTAGCCTTGGAATTGCGGCGCACCGCCCACCGGACACTTGCTGCCGTGACTGATGATCTGTCCTCGCTTCGCTTCAATCGCGCCATTGCCCGCATCTACGAGCTCTCAAATGCCTTAAGCGCGGCCTTGGCGAACGTCAATCTGGCGCCTGATTTGAATTATGCGATTCGTGAATCCAGCGACTTTCTGATCCTGATGTTCGCGCCCATGATGCCGCATTTGGCCGAGGAATGTTGGCAGTCGCTGGGCCATAGGCAGCCCGTCGTAGAAACACCCTGGCCCACACCCATTTCCGACTTAATTGTGGATGATGAGGTGACAATTGCCGTTCAGGTTAACGGTAAGCGGCGTGATGAAATCAGGTTGCAGAAGGGCTTGGCAAGGGACCTTGTCGAGGCAGCTGTCATGAAACTCGAAGGCGTAAAACGTGCCCTTGACGGCAAGCCGGTGGTGAAGTTCATTGTGGTTCCGGACCGTATTGTGAACATTGTCGTTAGCGGATAAGAGATTGCGGGTGAAGAGAGCCATATATTGTCTTGTCCTTTTGCTCGGCCTCTCGGGGTGCGGCTACAGGCCCCTCTATAGCTCTGGAAGCGATGGCCGCGGTGTCGTCGATTCGCTTTCCTCAATAGCGATCCAGGAGCAGGACAGCAGGGCCGGCCAATTGGTGAGAAACAGCCTGCTTTCGTCCATGCGGCCAGCTGGCGCAGCGCAGCAGGATCAGTTCAAGCTCATTTTGAAGCCTGAATTGGTCCAGTCATCATTGGTTTCGCAGTCTCTTCCTGGCATTAAACGCAGGAGGCTGCGCTTGACCGTATCCTATCAGTTGCTCGAGGCAGGTTCCGGTTCGGTGGTAAATTCGGGAAAAACATTTTCAGCCGTATCCTATGATATTATTCGTGAGCCAGTTGCCGACCTGCAGGCCGAATCAAATGCCACCGACAGGGCTGCCCAGGAAGTTGCTGCGGATATTCGCACGCGCCTTGCAGCCTATATGGCGAGTCGCCGGGACCGGTAAATGCGACTTTGAAAAGGCGAGCAGATGGCGGTCGTGAAAGCAACAGAGCTGCTCAGTTTTTTGTCGAGCCCCCGAAAAATGCCTGCGGCGATTTTGATCCACGGGGCAGATCGCAGCGCCGTTTATGATTTATGCCAGGGCGTAGTGAAGCGGATAATCGGTTCAAGCGATGAGACGTTGAGCGTGTCCCGTTTTGTGGAGGCACAGATTGTCAGTTCTCCGGGGCGGCTTTATGAGGAGTTCTCGTCTATTTCCATGTTTGGAGGAAATCGTGTTGTTTGGGTATCTGGTGCTGGAGATTCTCTGACCAAGTCAGTCGAGCCCATCTTGTCTAGTGAAGTTGCAGGAAATTTGATTTTGATTGATGCCGAGGCGCTCTCAAAAAACTCCCGCCTGCGTAAATTATTCGAAACGAATTCGCGTAGTGCCAGTGTTGCGCTTTATGAGGAATCCCCGCAGGAACTGCGGCTCCGGCTTGAACACTTGGTTAAGTCATCCGGACTGCAAATCGAAGGCGAGGCCATGCTCAGGCTCCTGGAATTCATGTCTTTTGAGCGCGCTGTTGCCGAGAGCGAAACGCTCAAGCTCATTACCTATTGCCAGGGTCAGGCCACAATTTCAGTTGAGGATGTTCAGGCAATCTGCGGCGACACATCCGATGCTTCCATGGATGACTTGGTGGATGCGATTTTTGAAGGCAACTTGGGTGATGTGGACCGTTACGTAATGTCGGTGGGCGCTTCTGCGAGCGCAGGCAGGGGAACGCTCAGCGCGGTGCTTCAGCACATTGTGAAACTTCAGGGAATGGCAACGCAAATTATCCAGGGCTCGTCCATCGACAGCGTGGTGCATGCGCCCCGCTTCGGAATCTTTTTCAAAAGACGCGCCTCTATTTCCATGCAATTGAGAACCTGGGATATTGATGCACTCCTGAATGCCGAAGAAAAAATCTGCAACGCCATTCTGCAGGCGCGCCAGCATCCCGATCTCGATGAGGCACTTATAAGCCGTGCCCTTCTGGCATTGGGGCGCAGCGCGCGACTGAAGGAAGCACGAAGTAACTAATTAGTTCACTTCTTGCTCATGAGCCGGCGGGTAACGCCATCGAGTTGGTCAAGTGTCTTGTATTTGATCAGGAGAGTTCCTCCTTCACGCCCTTGCGCTTTGATCTCTACCCGCAGGCCTATGGTTTCCGATATTTGTTTTTCCAGGGCACGGATATCGGCGTCCTTCGCAACTTTGGCCTTTCGCGTCGAAGTTGCAGGATTGCTTCGTGTGAGCGTCTCCGCCTCACGGACCGAGAGGCCAAGACTGATAATTTTGTTGGCAAGGTCCGCTGGCGAATCAGTCGCAACCAGCGTCCTGGCATGTCCCGCCGTCAGCTTTCCATCTTCGATATATGCGCGGACTGATTCGGGCAGTGTGAGCAGGCGCAAGGTGTTGGCGATGTGACTGCGGCTTTTGCCGACTGAGTCGGCCAATTGCTGCTGCGTGTAGGAGAACTGCTCAAGCAGTTGCCCATAAGCCCGCGCTTCTTCAAGTGGATTCAAATCAGAGCGCTGGATATTTTCAATGAGCGCTATTTCAAGTGTTTCACCGTCGCTGAGGTCGCGAATAAGAACTGGCAATTCATGAAGGCCCGCCCGTTGCGATGCCCGCCACCGGCGTTCGCCTGCAACAATTTCGTATTCACCGTCAGCGCGTTGGCGAACGACAATCGGCTGCAGCAGTCCCTTCTCCCGAATGGATTTTGCAAGATCTTCAAGCTCCTCGTCCCTGAACTGCTTGCGCGGATTGTTTGGGTTTGAGTGGAGCATCTCGATGGGAAGGTGCCGCAAGCCCCGGGTTTCCTCCGGCGAGGCGGCTTCGATAACATCATCACCGATTAGTGCGGCAAGCCCCCGACCCAACCTGCGTTTTTGTGCCTGCATCATCGTATTTGCCCTTAAGTATGACTGGGGTTATCCTGGTTTAGGACGCCCGCGATTGTTTCGGAAGTGAATCGATCAGGCCGCCCGAAGTTCACGCTCGCGGCGAATAACTTCTGAAGCCAGTTTGATGTAGGCTTGGGAGCCCGTGCATATATTGTCGTAAAGTAGGACCGGTTTGCCATAGGAGGGGGCCTCGGATATCCGCACATTACGCGGTATGACCGTTTGATAAACCTTGTCTCCCAACACACCACGCACATCCTGGGCAACTTGCTCCGACAGGCTGTTCCGCCGATCAAACATGGTAAGAACAACACCCTGAATGGTTAATTTTGGGTTAAGAGAAGTCTTCACCCGCTCAACGGTTTTCAAGAGTTGGCTAAGCCCCTCAAGGGCAAAAAACTCACACTGCAATGGAACCAGAACCGCATCTGCCGCCGACAGGGAATTGATTGTAAGCAGATTGAGGGATGGCGGGCAGTCAACCAGAATGTAACTGTAACTGCGCGTCTTGGTCTGCTGTCGCGAGAGGCGCCCGATGGCATCGGCCAGCCGGTAGGTCTTGCGGTCAAAATCCGCCAGTTCAAGTTCCGCACCCAAGAGATCGATTGTTGATGGCGCGCAATGGAGCCGCGGAATTCCGGAATCAACGATGACCTGATCAAGCTCCGCCTCCCCGATCAGGACGTGGTAGGAGGACTTTTGTTTTGGCTTGCGCGCGATCCCAAGTCCGGTGCTGGCATTTCCCTGGGGGTCGAGATCAACAATAAGGACGGTCTCCCCGACTGCGGCAAGTGCCGTACCCAGGTTGATGGCGGTGGTCGTTTTGCCAACGCCACCCTTTTGATTGGCAATGGCAAGAATACGTGGGCCTGGGGACTGATTCTGGTTAAACACGGGCAATCTCCTTTACCTCAAGAATGGTACCGTCCGAATCGGTCATACTTGCATGCCTGATGATTGCGCCTATTTTCCAGAATTTGGTAGCCTCGATCAGTTCGCTGTCCACATCTTGTCCCTTGTGGAAAAGTCCAATGGCCCCTCGCTTCAGCAAGGGCTCCGCCCAAAAAAGCAGTCTCTCAAGCGGTGCCAGCGCCCTGGCGGTCACATACTGCGGTATTCTCGCCGGTAGATGGTCTTCAAGTGTTTCCAGACGAATCTGATGAACTGCCGCATTCACCATGGTCTGCCGGATGGCTTCCCGTATGAAGGCTACTTTCTTGCCGTTGCTCTCATATAAATCGGCCCTGAGATTTCCTCCCAGCGCCAGGATCAGGCCGGGAATCCCGCCCCCTGAGCCCAAGTCAGCGACGGCTTCCGTTTTGCTGTGCATCAGGGGCAGGAGCTGCAAGGCATCCAGAACATGGCGCCGCCAGACATTCTCGACCGTCGAAGGCCCAATCAGGTTGATCTTGCTTTGCCAGGTTAGCAGCAGCTCAACATAGGTTTCGATTTGGGCAAATGATTCACGTGAAACATTCAACCGCGCTAACACGTCGTCAGAAATATACTGAGCCATTCATCAGGCGCTCTTGCGCTGGTTCTGCCGCTTGATGTGACCCAGCAAGCAGGCCAGGGCGGCCGGGGTCATACCTTCAATGCGCGAGGCCTGACCCAAGGTACCGGGCTTTACCCGCATGAGTTTTTGCCTGATCTCAATCGAGAGACTGGGGAGCTCCATGTAGTCAATGTCATGAGGCAGACTGACCTGATCCTCCTTGCGTAGTGCCACGATGTCGGCCGATTGCCGGGCACTGTATCCCGCATAAAGTGAATCCGCAAACAGCCCTTCCCTGGCAAAATCAGGTAAGGCCGCAATCTCCGGCCAGATCCCACAAACGCGTTCAAGCCCTATTTCTGGCATGGCCATGAGATCGAGAGCTGAACGCCTTTGTCCATCCTGATTGACCTTCAATCCGAGCTTGGCTGCTGCCGACGAAGTCATACCCAGTTGCTCTGCCAATCTGCGTGCTTCATTCAGGACAGTCATACGACCTGCAAAAAGTTTCTGGCGATCAGGGCCTACAAGACCCAGGGAAATACCCTTGGGTGTCAGTCTCTGATCGGCATTATCGGCACGAAGGGAAAGCCGGTATTCAGCCCGCGAGGTAAACATGCGGTAGGGCTCGGTCACGCCGCGAAGGATGAGGTCATCAACCATCACCCCGAGATAGCCCTCGGCGCGGTCAAAGCTGATTTCTGTCTGGCCGCCTACCCTGCGCGCCGCATTCAAGCCGGCAACAAGTCCCTGGGCTGCTGCTTCTTCATACCCGGTCGTACCATTGATTTGGCCTGCCAAAAACAAACCGGGCAGGGCCTTGACCTCCAGTCCGCCCGTCAATTCACGAGGGTCCACATAGTCATACTCAATGGCATACCCCGGCCGCAGGATTGAAACATTCTCCAGCCCGGGAATGGTCCGGATAAACTGTTCCTGAACTTCCTCGGGCAGGGAGGTTGAAATACCGTTGGGATATACCGTGTCGTCATCCAGCCCTTCCGGCTCCAGAAATATCTGGTGGGATGACTTGTCCTTGAAGCGGTGAATCTTATCCTCAATGGATGGACAATAGCGCGGCCCCGTTCCCCCGATCTGTCCTGAGTAAAGCGGCGAGCGATGAATATTGCTGGCAATCAGCTCATGGGTTCGCGCTGTTGTCTGGGTAATGAAGCACGAAACCTGTGGCGTTATGATTGATTCAGTTAGCGTGGAAAACGGCGTTGGAACGTCATCGCCCTTTTGTTCCTCAAGCGCTCCCCAATTTATGGTACGGCCATCAAGCCTTGCAGGCGTTCCGGTTTTCAAACGGCCCAACTGCAGGCCTGCGGATTGCAGCTGTTGCGAAATTCCAAAAGCCGCTGGTTCACCCACACGGCCGGCCGGAATCTTTTTCTCTCCGATATGAATAAGACCCGCAAGAAATGTACCCGTTGTGAGAACAACAGAACCGGCAAGCAATTCTTCTCCCGCCTCAGTCGTAACTCCAACCACCCGGCCTTGATCAATTACAAATCCGCATACGGCCGCTTCCACAACACACAGATTATCCTGGTTGCGAATTTCCTCTTGCATGCCAGCCCGGTAAAGTTTGCGATCCGCCTGGGCCCGAGGCCCGCGCACCGCAGGCCCCTTGGAGCGATTGAGCAAACGGAATTGAATCCCAGCACGATCGGCGACCCGGCCCATCAGGCCATCGAGCGCATCGATCTCGCGCACCAGATGGCCCTTGCCCAATCCGCCAATGGCAGGATTGCAGGACATCTCGCCGATGGTTGAAAATTTATGGGTGACAAGAGCCGTGTTCGCGCCAAGTCGCGCGGAAGCCGCCGCAGCTTCAACACCCGCATGGCCTCCACCAATGACGATGACATCGAACTTCCTGTTCATGGCGGTTCTCTAGTCCAAGCACGCCCATTGGTCAAAGCCGAAACAAGTTTCACGTGAAACAGACTATTTGCCGATGCAAAATTCGCTGAAAATTTTGGCCAGCAGATCTTCCACATCGACCCGGCCTGTCACCCGTGCCATGCTGAAACAAGCCTTCCGCAAGCATTCTGCGGCAAGTTCGATTTGGTCCGCATCATATGAAAGTGAATCGTTGAGGAACCGAATCGATTCCTCCACGGCGTCCTTGTGCCGTGTACGGATGACAGCTGCCTGTTCCATGCCGCCAAACCGTTCCTTCACAAGCTTTTCAAGTTCACCAATGAGGCTCGCGACACCTTCCCCGGTTTTTGCGGAAATTCTCAAATTCGCTCCCTGAGGCACGACACCGCCCAGTAAGTCCGACTTGTTCAAAACTTTAAGCGCCGGTAGGACCGCGTTTTCTATTTCCTCCCTCACGTCAACTGAGGATACCCAAACAACGATATCGGCCACCACGGCCTCGGACTTCGCCCGCTGCATGCCGATGTTTTCAATCTCGTCACCCGACTCTGGCCGGAGACCCGCCGTATCCGTCAGGATGACTGGGACACCACCGAGGACAATCGATACCTCAATGACATCCCTGGTAGTGCCGGGATGGGAAGAAACAATGGCGGCTTCGCGGGCGGCAACCAAATTCAACAAGGTCGACTTGCCGACATTGGGTGCCCCGGCAAAAACAACTTTGACACCCGATCGAAGTGCGCCCGCACGGTCTGCCTCCACCGCGGCCCTTTTTAGGCGCGCGACCAGATTCAGGGTTTGCGGCTTCACATCAGCAAGAGCAGCTGCCGCAACGCCGTCCTCTTCGACAAAATCAATCGCCGCCTCGAGCCGCGCGAGAATTGAAATCAACTCCGTTCGCCAGACCTCATATTGGGAACTGGCGCGGCCAAGCATATGGTGCATGGCCATGCGCCTCTGGGCCTCGGTGCGGGCATGGAGCAGATCGGCAAGCCCTTCGGCCTCCACCAGATCCATCCGGTCATTGACGAAGGCCCTACGGGTAAATTCGCCAGGCTCCGCAAGTCGCACGCCATCAACAGAGCCAAATACTCCAAACATCGTGTCAATGACCGCCGCACTTCCATGGACGTGAAATTCGGCGACATCTTCGCCGGTAGCACTGGAAGGGCCTGGCATCCACAGGACCAGCGCCTGGTCAATGACCTTCCCTGAACCAGGAACGCGCAGTTGCCGCACACTGGCCAAGCGCGGTAAAGGTAAGGGACCAGCAATTGACGCAAGGACGCTTCCGGCCTTACCCCCGGACATACGGATGACGGCAATTCCGGCCATACCGGAGCCGCTTGAAACCGCAAAAATTGTATCAGAATTATTCATTTCGGATTCGAATCGATACCATGCCACATAACCGGCTCAGCCTAGAAACCAGCCCCTATCTCCTTCAGCACAAGGACAATCCAGTACACTGGATGGGATGGGGTGAACAGGCTCTTCAGGATGCCAAAGAGCGCAACCTGCCCATTCTCCTTTCGGTTGGCTATGCCGCCTGCCACTGGTGCCACGTCATGGCCCACGAAAGTTTTGAAGACCCGGTAACCGCCGACCTTATGAACCAGAATTTCATCAACATAAAGGTCGACCGCGAAGAACGCCCTGACATAGACCGCATCTACATGGCTGCCCTCCACAGCCTTGGCGAACAGGGAGGATGGCCCCTCACCATGTTTCTGACCCCCGATGCTCTTCCCTTCTGGGGCGGCACCTACTTCCCTCCGGAAACAAGATTTGGCAGACCCAGCTTTCGCCATGTCCTGACCGAGATATCGCGCATCTGGAACCAGGAGCGCAATAAGGTCACTCAAAACGCCCAAGCAATATCAGCTGCCCTCAAACAACCCAGATACTCAACTGGCCCGGACCAACTTTCGATCAGTGATATTTATCAGGCAGCCGATATCATTATCAATGCCACTGATGCGGAATATGGAGGTCTCAAGGGCGCACCCAAATTTCCGCAAGGTCCCATCTTCACTTTTCTTTGGGAAGTCTATCTGCGCATCCAGAATGAGAAAGCCCGGGACGCAGTGCTTACCACCCTCACGCAGATCAGCTATGGCGGCATCTATGATCATCTCGCCGGCGGCATCGCGCGATATTCCACCGACCATCAGTGGCTGGCTCCGCACTTCGAAAAGATGCTCTACGACAATGCCCAATATGTAAGCCTACTCACGCGAGCCTGGCTTAAAACCGAAAACCCGCTCTACGTTGCGCGCATTGAGCAAACCATAGAATATGTCTTGCGCGAAATGACAAGCAGCAATGGCTGCTTCACTTCCAGCTACGACGCCGATTCAGAAGGTGAGGAGGGCAAGTACTACGTCTGGAACCACGCCGAGATACAACAGTTACTAACGCCCCAGGAATTCAAAATATTCCAAACCGCCTATGACGTCACTGCACCTGGCAATTGGGAAGGCCATACCATTCTCAATCGAACCCATGACAAAACTCCCGCCACGCCAGAGAATGAAAAAATCCTTGCGAGCGCTCGCGCAAAATTATGGGAAGTGCGCAACAAACGTATTCCACCTCAGCATGATGACAAAATCCTTGCCGATTGGAATGGCCTCTTCATCACAGCTCTTGCGGAAGCATCTCTTATATTTGACCGAAAGGAATGGGCCAATGCCGCAGCTAGGGCTTTTTTCGAATGTCTCAATCTGTTCTGGAAAGACGGCAGGCTTTTTCACAGCCACCGCGCGGGCAACACACGCCATGAAGGCACTGCGGACGATTATGCAAATCTCATCACTGCGTCACTTGCCCTGCATGCCTTGACTGGCGATTTACAATACATCACCAAGGCCCAGGAACTCACAACGGCACTCGAAGACAATCATTGGGCCGAGATCCACAATGGTTTCTATCACGCGTCACAAAAACACACGAAGCTGCCCATCAAAAGTCGCACCATCGAAGATGATGCAACGCCTAACGCCAATTCAGTGATGATCAGGAATTACAACGATCTCTATCATCTCACCGGAAACAGCAGCTTTCACACTAAAGCCACGCAGATTATAGAAGCATTTGCATCAGCAGCGAAATCAAATCCCTTCGCGGCACCCGGACTGCTCAAAAACACAGTTCTGTTGCAGGATACAGTTCAGCTCGTTCTCACCAATGATCTAAATCCGGCAAAAAACGAGATGTTATTGCTGGCACTCAAACACACAGGTCTAGACGCTACAATTCACATTACCGGGGCAAATCCGAAATTGCCCGAAAGCCATCCAGCATACGGAAAAACCAGCAGCAACGACAAGCCGACACTCTATATCTGCCGGGGAATGACCTGCGCAAATCCCGCAACCACACCGACCAAAACACTGTCTGCGCTGCGTGTATTGAATCTTATAAACTAGGCTCAGGCGTTCATGGAATCAAAGAAATCGCTGTTGGACTTTGTCTGGCGCAATTTATCCAGAAGGAACTCAATTGCATCGATTGTTCCCATTGGGTTCAAGATACGGCGCAGAACATAGGTCTTCTTGAGAAGATCGGCCTTGACCAGCAGTTCTTCCTTGCGTGTGCCGGAACGCAAAATATCAATCGCCGGGAATACCCGCTTGTCCGCAACCTTGCGGTCCAGAATGATTTCCGAGTTGCCGGTTCCCTTGAACTCTTCGAAAATGACTTCGTCCATGCGGCTGCCCGTATCGATCAGGGCGGTTGCAATAATTGTGAGCGATCCGCCTTCTTCAATATTGCGCGCCGCACCAAAAAACCGCTTGGGCCGCTGCAAGGCGTTGGCGTCCACGCCACCGGTTAGTACCTTGCCGGATGAAGGCACAACCGTATTATAGGCCCGGCCCAAACGCGTAATCGAATCCAGCAATATGATCACATCACGGCCGTGCTCCACCAGGCGCTTGGCCTTTTCGATGACCATTTCAGCAACCTGAACATGTCGCGTTGCAGGCTCGTCAAAGGTGGAACTTACAACCTCACCCTTGACCGAACGCTGCATGTCGGTAACTTCTTCCGGCCGCTCATCGATCAACAGAACGATCAAGAAACACTCCGGGTGATTTGTTGAGATTGAATGAGCGATATTCTGCAAGAGAACCGTCTTGCCAGTACGCGGCGGCGCCACAATGAGGCCGCGCTGGCCCTTTCCCAGAGGCGACACGATATCGATCACGCGCGCGGAATAGTCTTTCCGCGTCGGGTCGGGAATTTCCATCTCAAGGCGCTGATCGGGATAAAGCGGGGTGAGATTGTCAAAATGAACCTTGTGCCGGCTTTTCTCCGGATCCTCAAAATTTATGGTGTTCACTTTCACCAAGGCAAAATAGCGCTCGCCATCCTTGGGACTGCGAATTTGTCCTTCAACCGTATCACCGGTGCGCAACGTGAATTTCCGGATCTGGCTGGGGCTCACATATATATCATCGGGGCCAGCCAGATAATTTGCGTCTGAAGAACGCAAGAAACCAAAACCATCCTGAAGGACTTCAACAACGCCCTCGCCAATGATTTCGATATCCCGCACGGCCAGGTTTTTCAGAATTGCAAACATCAATTCCTGTTTGCGAAGCGCACTGGCGTTCTCGACTTCGAGTTCTTCTGCCAGCGTAACGAGCTCAGCCGGCGTCTTCCGCTTAAGGTCCTTAAGCTTGATATCTTTCAATTCAGCGATATTTGTCATGTTTTGAGTTCAATGCATTAGAGGTGGGAAATGAACCACGAAGCGCCGGAGGCAGATCGGGCAATTGGAGGTGGGGAAAGCAAACGGGAATATGATCCCTTTGTTCGCTGTCTCTATAACAAACTTCAGCGAATGAACCAACAGAAATTATTGGAACGGCTTAACCACAACAAAAATCACGATAATGATCAATAATAACGTCGGAATTTCATTGATGGCCCGGAAAAACCAGGCGCCTTTGATGCGCGCGTCCTGGGCAAACTGCCGGAGATAGACCTCAAGCGCCCCATGATACAAAAACAGCAGGAAAACAGCGGCTAGCTTTCCCAAAACCCAAATCTGCAGGAACTCAAACTGACCCGCAATCAAAAGCAAGCCTCCTGACAATACACTCGCTATCATTGCAGGCCTGATAATGGCTGCCATCAGGCGCCGTTCCATCGTCTTGAAGAGTTCGCTGGCTTCGCTGCCCGGCGGCACATCACAATGATAGACAAATAATCGCGGCAAATAGAAAAGCCCTGCCATCCACGCCACAACCGAAACAATGTGAAAAACCTTCACCCACAAAAACCACTCAGCCATGGTCATAGTCCCGAATTGTCTTAACGATGGTTGTTAAGACGTCCGGATTGGTCTGTGGTTTAATTCCATGGCCCAGGTTGAAGACATGTCGATCCCTGGAAATTGACTTCACCAGCTTCAATGTGTGCTTGCGCACCACATCATCATCACAGAGCAACAGCAACGGGTCCAAATTGCCCTGTATGACAGCATCGACAGGCAAAATTGATTGAATGAAATCAACCGACGATTCCGCTTCAATGCCAACTGCCTGGCACTTCGTTTTAGAATAAACTTTCCCATGCCGATGCCCCGCGCCTTTGGCAAAAACAATAATTGGAACATCGGGAAAACGGGACTTTACTCCTGAAACGATATCACGAATGGGTTCGATGCTATATTCGGTAAACAATTCCTCAGGCAATTCTCCCGCCCAGGAATCAAATATTTGCACGACATCAGCACCAGCTCCAATCTGAACACACAAATATTCTATTGAATTTTCAACAAGGCGGGAAATCAATTCCTTGAACCAGGGTTCTTTTTGATAAGCAATTTTCCTGGCAAGCTCGCGTTCGGAACCTCCCCCTTCAACCATATAACTTGCAACAGTCCACGGCGCCCCGCAAAATCCTATCAATGAAATTTTCGGGTCTAAATCACGACGTACCCGCCCTATCGATGCTGCAACCGATTCAAACTGCACCGACTTCAATCCAGACTTTAGCCGCAACAAATCGGTGCTACTTCGCACCGTCTCTAATTTAGGTCCCTCGCCTTCAACAAACGTAAGACCATTACCCATCGCATGTGGAACTACCAGTATGTCTGCAAATACAATAGCCGCATCGAGATCAAAACGCCGTAAAGGCTGCAAAGTAACCTCCGCAGCAAGCGGCGGCGAATAACACAACTCAAGAAATGATCCCGCCTGCTCTCTGACTTTACGATATTCCGGCAAGTAGCGTCCTGCCTGTCGCATAAACCAGATGGGTCTTCTCTCAGATCTATGGCCGGTCAAAACGTTTATCAATGGCTGGCTATTCGAAACGATCATTCTTCCCAAAGATACTTTCTATAAATTGAATTTGGTGTTGTAGACCTGGAAGCGGGATTAAAAGAAAATCAAATCTCTATATTAATTTTCCCAAAGGCAACGAACAATTTCTCGCTCCAAAAAACAACAGCTGAATTAATCTTTTTAATTCAAATAGTTAACTATGAAAATTGGCCGTCAAATGATGTTATCCAATCTTATGCACACTAAAAACTTATCCCCGTAATTGAGAAGAGATGTATCCTCCAGATTGCCATGTTAATAACATTCTCACAATATTAACCGAATGTTAACCATCCAGCATTGTGCGAAATTATCCACAATTCAACTCTTAAAACTCAACAGCATTTGGCGGACAATTCAATTGGAAATCATATTAGCTTCAACCAGCGAAATAAGGCGCAACATTCTGAGCAATGCTGGAATAGAATTGACCGTTGTTGATGCAGAACTTGACGAGGCATCGGCAAAAAATTCAATGGTGGGACTTACTTCACGCAATCTTGCGCTGGAACTTGCCAAGCTCAAATCTCAAAAAATATCCAAGCTGCATCCCAAGGCAGTTGTCATCGGTGCGGATCAGGTTCTTGGATTTGAGGGTCAAATGCTTGATAAGCCGGCTTCGCGTGCCGAAGCCGAAAGACAGCTATTAATGCTGCGGAATGCCACGCACACTTTATATTCCGCCATTTCCTGCGCGACAGGCGGCGTGCAAGTATGGAACCATTGTTCGGAAGCCCGGCTGACAATGAGAAACTTCACGCAGGAATTCCTGACATCATATTTAAGCGGCAACCCGGAGAATTACTTGTCTTCGGTCGGCGCATACAAAATGGAAGAGACCGGCATTCAATTGTTTGAAAAAATTGAAGGTGACTACTTTGCCATTTTGGGTTTGCCAATATTGCCGCTTCTCGGTTTTCTGAGACAGCAGAAAATTATTTCATCATGAAAGGCGCTTGTGTCATAGGTTGGCCGATCGGGCATTCGCGCTCGCCCCTGATTCACAATTATTGGCTGAAGAAATACGGCATTGACGCAATCTATGAAATACAGCCCGTGGAAGCCCACAAAGTTGCCGAATTTATCTCTACCTTGCCTTCGTCAAGGTTCATTGGTTGCAATGTGACTATTCCACACAAGGAGACAGCATTTGAGGTAGTTAGTACGGTGGATCAAGTCGCTAGGCGATTGGGAGCCGTAAACACGGTATATCTGAGGAACAAAACAGTCTGCGGGACCAATACGGATGGGGAAGGCTTTACCGCCTCTCTCAAGCAGGCCCATCCATTTTTTCGTTTGGAAGGCAAAACGGCGATAATTATTGGGGCAGGAGGAGCGGCAAAAGCGATCATTGGCGCGTTGCTCGACGAGGGAGCTGAAGGGATAGGTGTAATCAATCGCACGCGCACCAGAGTTCAAAATCTTCAAAAGCAGTTTGGTCGCAGTGTCTTTGAAATCGATGAGGCGATTGCTGTTAGTCAGTTGAAAAATTGTGAACTGCTGGTCAACACAACATCCCAAGGCATGGAAGGGCAGCCCCCATTGGAGCAGGATCTTCAAAATTTGAATCCAAGCGCCTTGGTTGCGGACATTGTCTATACACCCCTTGAAACCGTATTTTTGCAAAGAGCGAGAGATCGCGGCAATCCCACATTGGGCGGCTTGGGAATGCTGCTTCATCAGGCAGTGAGAGGATTCGAACTCTGGTTTGGCGTGAAACCTGAAGTCACCACGGAGCTTTATGAATTGGTGGCTGCTGACGTTCAAAGAGTGCACCAGCAATGATCACCGTCGGTCTTACGGGCTCCATTGCCACGGGCAAGAGCGAAGTGGCCAAGTTGCTCTCGGCGGCCGGCATCCCGGTCTTTGATTCCGACGCGGAGGTGCATAACCTCTATACTGAAAAGAAAACAATAGACTTGATTGGCAGGACATTTCCAAAAATAGTTGTTGACGGCAACATTGAGCGTCAACTCTTGGGGCAGCGCGTTCTTGCTTCTCCGGAAGATCTGAAAAAACTGGAATCACTCATTCATCCCTTGGTAAAGGAAAAGAGGAAAGAGTTTATTTCCCGCCGGCGAAAACAAGAATGCCCTTTTGTAATCCTTGATATTCCGCTGCTTTATGAAACTGGCCAAGACCGGGAACTGGATTATGTCGTGGTTGTTTCGGCAGGTGAAGAAATCCAAAGAAAGCGAGCAATGGCCCGGCCGGGAATGACAAAAGAAAAACTGGCGGGTATTCTTGCGAGACAGATGCCAGACGCAGAAAAGCGCCGCCGTGCGGATTTTGTTGTTGAAAATTCAGGTAGTCTGGAGAATTTGCGAAAGCAGGTTGATCTCCTGCGCAACAGGCTTGGAGAGTTGGCCAGGGAACATAAACCATGAGAGAAATTGTATTGGATACGGAAACCACCGGGCTTGATCCGTTGCAGGGCCACCGCATCGTCGAAATTGGTGCCGTTGAGCTGTTCAATCACATTCCAACCGGCAATACTTACCACACCTTCATCAACCCCCAGCGTGACGTACCCCGCGAAGCTGAAGCCGTTCATGGAATAAGCGGCGAGTTTCTGAAAGACAAACCCGTGTTTTCCCAGATTGCCGATGAGTTTTTGGAATTTATTGGCGAGACGGTTCTGATCATTCACAACGCCAGCTTTGATGTTGGCTTTTTGAATGCAGAACTGGGATTTATCAAACGGCCGCCAATTCTCTATGAGCGGATAATCGATACGCTGACACTCGCCAAGAAACGCCATCCCATGGCCCCCAACAGTCTTGATGCGCTCTGCAAGCGCTACAGCATTGATATCGCAAAGCGTAGCAAACATGGTGCCCTGCTGGATTCAGAGCTTCTGGCAAATGTCTATCTTGAACTTGTCGGGGGTCGTCAAATTGCCCTGACCCTGCCAAAAGCCGAAAATGTGCGTCAATTGCAAGTGAATAACACTGCCTTGCAGTCCAAACGAACCAATGCGCTCCCTGAGCGGATCACCCGTGAAGAAAAAGAGCGTCACGAAGCATTGGTCAAAAGCCTCGGCGCCGCCGCACTTTGGAAATCAACCTGAGAGTCAAGCCCGTGCAGCAGCCTGTTGTTGCATGCGCTTTTGATACATGCCGGCAAAATCAATGGGGTCAAGCATCAGGGGAGGAAAGCCGCCATTGCGTGTTGCATCTGCAAGAATTTGCCGCGCGAACGGGAACAGCATCCGCGGGCATTCAATGAGAACGGCCGCATGAAGCATGTTGGCAGGAAAATTTTCCATTCGAAAAACCCCCGCGAACAGAAGTTCTGAGGCAAATATAACCTTCCCCTCCAAAGTCGCCTTTGCATCAAGATGCAGCTCAACTTCAAAATCCGTCGGTGCCAGATTGCGGGCATTGACGTTGACCGCAATATTGATGTCGGGCTGGCTTTGCTGGGGCGCCAGCGCCTGGGGCGCGTTTGGGTTTTCAAAGCTCAGATCTTTCAAGTACTGGCCAAGAATGCGCATGGAAGGCTGGGTGCCGGGCTGTGGCGGCGGGACCTGCAGATTGACCGCTCCGGCTGATTTGCCCTCGGAGATTTTCGGTTCTTTTTCTTCGGCGCGCTTGCCACCACCATTTGTTACCTTTGCCGCAGGTTTGCGGGGAGCGGATTTTGCTGCTTTTGCCATCTGGAATGCCTCTTGTCGCCGGATAAACTGGTCAAATCACAATTTGCAGTGGCTAACATGAAGGATGCGGAGCCGCAAGCAGGGTCTTAGTGGCTCTTTGGCGAATTTGACCCCAACTGTGGCGGCTCCACGATCTCAACGGCTTCCGCATCAATGACAGTACCACTTCTATGAAAGGTAAAATCCCCTGAAATATTGGTCTCAAAAAACCTCGCCATGCGCTGGCGAACCCATGGCAGCAGAAGGGCCAAGGCAATGAAATCACTCACGATCCCCGGAATTATGAACAATAAGCCGGCAATTGCCCCCAGCAGGCTTTGAGCCGCTCCGCCTGAAAAAGCTTTTTTGTCGCTGGCAGGCCCATTCAGCACGCTGAATATGTTGGTGCCGCTTCTGCGGATAAGCGCGCTGCCCAACAAAATGTCCAGGGCGACAAGTGCCAAAACAAGCAAGACGCCTACCAGGCCCCCAAGCCAGATGAGGGATGCGAGGTCCGCAAACAGCAGGCCCAAAACCATAATTGGAAAATGACGGCGCAACAGCTAACTCCGTTGGAAATGGTTCTTGGACCTGTCCCAAAGTCTCCTATATAGGACTCAACACAAGACGAGTACAATGTGTGCTGCCGGGGGTGTATGCTCCGAAGTGTGAGAGTTTCCTGATGAATGAGTTGTTTGATCCCCTAAATCTAGTTCTGGCGGCAGTTGCGCTCATGGTAGTCTGGCGCTTGCGCTCTGTCCTTGGCCAGCGTACCGGACATGAGCGCCCGCCAATTGATCCATATGCGCCTCCCCGCCGGACAAACGGCAGCGCCCCGGTTGAAAC
>Ga0214473_10002146_pt1 | contig 24609 bp, 21 predicted proteins | sample RVTome_7_FD_203509 | JGI IMG/M metagenome (GOLD analysis project Ga0214473, IMG submission 203509) | Soil microbial communities from uranium-contaminated site in the Upper Colorado River Basin, Wyoming, United States - RVT98D197 | ecosystem: Environmental > Terrestrial > Soil > Contaminated >... | reverse complement strand
ACCGCAACGGGATCCTCCTCTTCGTGGTCATGAAGAAACGGCTATTCGAGATCGTGGCCGACGAGGCGATTCACGCCAAAGTCGGTGAGACCGTTTGGGAGGGGATCTCGAAGACGATATCCGAGGCCATCGCCCAGGACGGCTTCGAGAAGGGCCTCTGCCGGGGCGTGGGTCTCATCGGGGAGGTTCTCTCCCAACACTTCCCCCGTACCGACGAGGATGTGAACGAGCTGCCCGACCGCCCTATCGTGGAATCGGATTAGCCCGAGGGGCTAGTCCAGCGCTGACGCGAGAGAGTCTTCTGCCTCGGTGAACGAAGGGGCGGAGACCGTAAAATAAGATTCGAAAACCTGCCGTACTTCCGGAAGGGAGCTGGAAGCATAGACGTCCCTCCGGAGCGCCGCGCCCCCCGGGAGGCCTTTGGAGATCCATCCCACCAGGGCCTTGATGCGGTTCACCACCAGCTTTTCGGGCAAGTACTCCTGAAGGCTCAGAGTGAAAAAGTCGATCGCCTCTCGGTAGTCGCTCATGGCGGGGCTCCAAGCTTTCCTTCCCGATAGCCCGTCGCCGATCTGCCGAAACACCCAAGGATTCTCCAGAGCGCCGCGGCCGATCATGATGGCGTCCACACCCGTCTCGTCGATCATCGCCCGCGCGTCCTCTGCTGAGCGAACGTCCCCGTTTCCGATCACCGGAACCTTCACCGAGTCCTTGACGTCTCGAATGACCTTCCAGGCGGCCCGACCCCGGTGGTGCTCGCTACGACAACGCGGGTGAACGGTGATGGCGGCGGCGCCGGCCTCCTCGAGCGCACAGGCTACTTCGCGGGCGTTGATGGTGTCCGGATCCCAGCCGGAACGGATCTTAACCGTTACCGGGATGCTCGTCGAGCTCGCCATTCGTGAGATCAGCTGGCTCGCTCTGGTCACATCGCGCATCAGGGCCGCTCCCGCCCCCAGACGGGTTACCTTGGGCACCGGACATCCCATGTTCACGTCCACCAGATTGGCTCCCAGCTCCTCGATCATGATCGCGGCGTCGGCAAGACGCTGGGGGTCGGTACCGAAGACCTGTACTCCCACCGGCCTCTCTTCCTGGGTCACCGAGGCGATTTCGCGCGAGGCGTGGCTCCCGCGCGTCAAGCCCTCCGAGCTCACCATTTCCGTGACCACCAGGCCACAGCCACCCAAATGCCTCACCAAGCCGCGAAAGGCTCGATCGGTGTGGCCGGCCAATGGTGCCAGCACCAAGGGTGGATCGACTTGGACGCTATGGATGACCAGGGGTCTCATGGCTCTAGGCCTTCCTCGATTCTCTCTTCCGCTACGATCCGATAGAGCGTGCGCGCTTCCACCGCCGAGATCCCTTTTTCAGGAAGCCGCTCGATCTCGATCTCCACCCGTCGGTTCCAGAGTCTCAAGGCGAGCCGATCCCCAGGCGAGATCTCCTTTCCCGCACGCACCGGCCTCCCGTTCATGGTTACCGCTCCTTCTTCACAGAGCTCCTTGGCGATCGTTCGGCGCTTGACGAGTCGGGATTGCCGGAGAAAGTTGTCCACCCGCAAACCAGACTCCCGTCTTACAGCCTGGGCTCCGGGGAGGAGACTTCCTGTGTTTCCGGAGTGGCCATGGGATCCAGCTTGACCTCGATAATGGCATGCTCGCGCAGTTGGGTCATGTACTTCTTGCCCTGTTCCTCTAGCTTCCTCTGGAAGATCGAGTCGGCAATCGTCTTGCGCACCTCATCGAGTGGCAAGACTTTCTCCTCCATCCTTTCCTCCACTTGGATGAGGTAGAAGGCCGAACCCAGGCGGATGACGTCGCTCACTTCGCCGAGTAAAAGGCTGAAGGCCACCTCATTCAGAGCGGCTGCGAGCTCCCCTTCTTCGAAGAAACCGAGATCGCCGCCTGCATCACGGGATGAAGAGTCCGACTCGAGTCTGGCTACCTCCGCGAAGCTGGCTCCCTGCAAAATGTCCTGGTGTAAGCGCCTCACCTCTTCTTCCGCCTGCACCTCGTCATCCGCGCCGAATCGCACCACGATTTCCCGGATCCGCACCCGGGGCGGCTCGGTGTACTCGGTAACGTGCTCCTGGTAGTACTTTTCGATCTCGGGCTCGTTGACGGAGATCTTGTTGTCCACCTCGATACGCCGGACCTCCTGGATCAGCAGACCCTCCTCCCACTTCTGCCTGAATTGCTCCATATTGAGCCCTTGCAGCTCCATCTGCCGCACCAGTTCTTCCTCGGACTCGAGGTTCATTTCCTTCATCACTTTCGCCTTCCACTCCTCGAAATATTGCGGAGGAACCTTCAGGCCCCTTTCCTCGGCCAGCTGTAGCACCAGCATGTTGTCGATCATCCTCTCCAGCACCTCCGGCCGTACTTGGGTCAAGCGACGCAGTTCCTCCTCCGCGGTAGGCGCCGGCCCCAGCTGTTCGAGGAAGTTTTGAACCTCTCGATCGAGCTGGGTCTTGGTGATGATCTGTCCGTTCACTTTGGCGACGATACGCTCGATGACCTCCGATTGAGCTTCGCCGTTGCCGAGCGTAGCGGCGAGTGCCGCCAGCGACGCGAAAACGATGGTTGCTTTTCTCATGTCGTGTCCCTTGATTCTCAATCGCCTGGGCGCCGCCCCTGGCCGGCACCCGAGGCATTTCGTATCTTGTCCCTAATTGCTTACTACCGACTCCCGGCGCGGATGGACATCGTATCCGTTTCGATTCAAGTAAGGAAAATCCAGCTTTTCGGTGTCGACCCAAACCGGATAACGTTCCTTGAGCTCTTCCATGAAAAGGGTGAGAGCCTCGTCGCTTTTCTCTCGCAGCAGGTCCACGCGGATACTGTCCTCCACCTCTTTCAAAGACAAGCTCTGCGCCGGATAGCTCGCATTGACCCGAAAAATGTGAAACCCGAAGTCGGTCTCCACGACCCCGGAGAGCTTCCCTTTCGCCAGAGCAAAGACTTCGTTCTCGAAAGTGGTCGGTAGTTCCCCACGGCGAAAGGTGCCCAAATGTCCGCCTGCCGCGGCTTCCGGACCCACCGAACGCTGGCGGGCCAACTCTTCGAAGCGCGACCTGTCGGAGCCCAGCTCGGCGAGCAAGGCGCTCGCCTGCCGTTCGGTCTCGACGAGGATCTGCGAGATGTCGACCGCGGCCGGCCGCTTGTAGTAGTCGCGATTCTCTTCGTAATGAGCGGCGATCTCCTCGTCGGTCACCTCGACGCCTTTCAGGATCTTATCATCCATGAGCTTCCTGAGTTTCAGATGCGCCGCCAGATCACGAGGGTCTCTAGCCGGGCCGGCGTCCCGCCGGGCTCCCTCGTCGACCCCTCCCGGATCACCGGGCTCGCCCAGGCCGTCTCTGCCCTCCCATCCAGGAACCGCCACGATCTGACTCTCCACCGCCCGCAGTTCCTCGCCGCTGACCTCGATACCTTCATCCGCGGCGGCCCGTAGCAAGAGGCGCTCCTCGATGAGCTGCTCCAGAAGGGCAGACTTGAGCTCCCCCCCCACCAGGGGAATGTCTTCCTCGCTGACCGTCCTCACATAGCCCTCGAACTCGGACAGAGGCACCGGCTCTCCACCGATTTCCGCGATCACGGGATCGCCCGGTGCTGGCTTCCCGCAGCTCAGCAACACCAGCGGTGCCAGCAGGAGCAGGGCACTCGACGCCCCCTGGCCGGCAGCGATCCGCTCACGCCACGACATACCTAGGCACCCTCTGGATGGTGAGTCTCCTCCATCTTAGGGTGGGGAGAGAGCCCGAGCAAAACGTCTCTGACTTGGACCAGGATGTCGGAGGCCGAGGTAACGGCACTCGGCAGCTTCAGCACGCCGCCCGGAGTCATCCTGGCACCGGGGATCTCCCCCGCCAGCTTGACGACGCTCAGGGGGTCCACCGGGGAGGCGGCGGCGAATCGGATCGCCAGGAGCTCCCCCTCGCGCTCCACCGCCAGCACGCCCAACTGCTCTGCCAGAAGTCGTAGCCGAGCGTAGCCGAAGAGCCTCTCCACCGGGAGGGGAATGGCACCGTAACGGTCCCTGATCTCCGCCGCCAGCGCTTCGATGGTTGCCTCGTCGCCGGCGGCAGAGACCCGCTTGTACACCGACATCCGCTGGTTGGTGTCGGGGATGAACGACTCCGGTATCTTGACATCGATCTTGAGGTTCAAGGTGGCCCGGGCCGGCTCGCGCTCCTCGCCGGATAGCTCGCGCACCGTTTGCTCCAGCAGCTTGCAATACAGATCGAATCCCACCGCATCGATGTGCCCGTGCTGTTCTCCTCCCAGAAGATTACCAGCCCCCCGTAGCTCCAGGTCCAAGGCCGCGATACGGAAGCCCGCTCCCAGGTCGCTGAACTCACGGATCGCCGCCAATCTCCGACGCGCGATAGGGGTGAGAGCGCTTTCCTGAGGCACCAGGAAATAGGCATAGGCGCGGCGGTTCGAGCGACCCACACGCCCGCGAAGCTGGTAGAGCTGCGACAGCCCGAAGCGATCGGCGCGATTGACGATGAGGGTGTTGACCAGTGGAATGTCGAGACCGTTCTCGATGATGGTGGTGCTGACCAGCACGTCGAACTCTCGCCGAACGAAACGAAGCATGGTGCGCTCGAGCTCGGACTCTTTCATTTGGCCATGTGCGACACCGATGCGGGCCTCGGGAACGAGCTTCTGTAGGAAGGACCCCATCGAATGGATGGAGCTGACGCGATTGTGAACGAAGTAAACTTGTCCCCCACGGCTGAGCTCGTAGCGGATGGCCTCCGTCAAGATCTTCCGGTCCAAACGGGTGATGTAGGTTTGGATCGCCATCCGATCCTTGGGCGGTGTCTCGATCACGGACAAATCCCGGATACCGGACAAGGACATATGCAGGGTGCGCGGGATGGGAGTGGCGGTCATGGCCACACAATCCACCTGCTTGCGGAGCTGCTTCATTCTCTCCTTGTGCCCCACCCCGAAGCGCTGCTCTTCGTCGACCACCAAAAGGCCGAGGTCCTTGAACTGGACGTCTTTGGAAAGGAGTCGATGGGTTCCGATCACCACGTCGACCTGACCGGCGGCGAGCTGCTTCACGATCGCCTTTTGCTCCTTGGGCGTCCGGAAGCGGGAGAGCATCTCCACTCGAATGGGAAAAGGCGCGAAGCGAGATCGAAACGTCTGGAGGTGTTGGAACGCCAGTACCGTGGTGGGCACCAGCACGGCTACCTGCTTTCCGTCCATGACCGCCTTGAAGGCGGCGCGCATCGCTACTTCCGTCTTCCCGTAGCCAACGTCCCCGCACAGGAGCCGATCCATGGAGTGGGGGGCCTCCATGTCGCGCTTGACCTCCGCGATAGCTTGGGTCTGATCCGGTGTTTCCTGGTGCTCGAAAAGATCCTCCAGCTCGCCCTGCCAGTGAGTATCTGGGCCAAAGGCGTGCCCGGAGATCGCCTTGCGAGCGGCGTAAAGGCGGAGGAGCTCCTGCGCCATGTCCCGCATGGACTTTCGGACTCGCCGTTTGACTCGCTCCCATCCGGTGCCTCCCAGCTTATCGACGCGAGGCCTCTGTGCCTCCGCGCTCGAGTACTTCTCGAGCAGATCGATCTTGTCCACCGGAACATAGAGCTTGTCTCCTCCCAAGTACTCGAGAACGACGAACTCTTCGCTACCCGGTCCCAGTTGTCCCAGTCCCGTGAAGACGCCAATGCCGTGGTCGGCATGAACCACATAGTCCCCGACTTTCAAGTCCCGGAAATCGGACAGAAAGCGGCCCAGTTTGCGAGAGCGCCTGAGCTCCGGCCGAGGAGGCTCGTCGAAGACGTCTCGACCCGCAAACACCGCCTGACCGAGCCCGGGAAGGAGAAAACCATGGGAAAGGTTGCCGAGATGGAGAGCGACGGCCCCGGTTGGGTGGGATCCGTCGGAAGCCAGTGTGCCGGAAATCTTCGCCTCCTCGAGAATCTCGATCACGCGTTCGGCTAGCCCGCGATTCCCAACGAATACGTGAATGTGCCGGCGCTCGTCCCGCTGTCTCCGGATCTCGGTGAGGAAGTCTTGCACCCTTCCCCGAAACGAAGGAAGAAGCTGGCTGGCGAGATGAAGCGCCGGTGACGACTCGTCCAGGATGTCCACCTCCTCGATGGCGACCGCTCGACGGCCGAAGCGCGCTGACAGGTCCTCCGGGGTGAGAAGAAGGTCGCTCGGCTCCGGATAGCCGAGGCGACGATCGGCGACCTCATCGTAACTCTCCAGAACGCGCTCCCACTCGGAGGCGGCCAGGCGCGAAATCTCCGCCGGCTCTTCGACCAATAAGGTGCCTTCCCGCAGATAATCGAAGAGGGTGGAGCGGTACTCCTCGATGTGTGGCAGGACGAAGGCGGCTCCCGAAGGGAAGGTCTCTGCCTCGAACCGACCCACCAGCTCGCGGTCGTCCCCTGCCGCGTCGCGCAGGCGCTCGAGAAGATGCCGACGTTCGTCTTCCCGAAGGATCCACTCGCGCGCCGGGTAGACGACCGCCTGCTCGATGGAACCCGTGGTTCGCTGCGTCTCCGGATCGAAGCCGCGAATCTCCTCCAAAACGTCCCCCACGAACTCCAACCTCAAAGGATCGGGCCGGCTGGGCGGGTAGACGTCCAGGATCCCCCCGCGTCGGGCGAAGTCCCCCGGGCTGACCACCGGATCCTCGTGCAGATAGCCTGCCGCCACCAGCGTGCGCTCGATCTCACTGGGCTCGATGCTCTGACCCCGACGCAGCAAGAGGATGCCTTGCGCGAAAACCTCCGGCGAAACGGTCCGGAAGAGAAGCGCCGCGACGGGGGCCACCACCAATGCGGGTGTCTGCTGCCACAAGGCGGCCAGGGCGCGGGCTCGGGCGGCGGTGATATCGAAGTGAGGGGAGAGTCCACGGTAGGGATCGACCTCCAGGGCCGGAAACGGAAAGACCTCTCGATCCACTCCCATCGAAGAGAAAAAGGACCGCACGTCGGCAGAGGCTTCCGCCACCCGCCGCTCGTGGGAGACGACCAACAAGACAGGACCGGCTTGGCGGGCGGCCAACACCGCTTCGAACAGGGTGCGCGCCGGCCCCATGAGCCCGGTGACCCGCAATCCACCTTCGCCGCGGGCCAGGCGAGAACGGATCTCGCCAAGACCGGCGTCCTCCATGACGCGGGCCAGCTCGCTGGTCTCCGACACCGTCTTCATCGATTGGGTTCCAGTCTACCCCGCCCCCCCACGACGCGAGCGATGAGCTCGGAAGTGGAATACCCCGAGGCGAAGGGAAGCGAAAAGACCCGTCCCCCCGCGCCTTCCACGGTGTCGCGTCCCACGATCTGATCCGGCGACCAGTCCCCTCCTTTTACCAGGACGTCCGGCATCAGCTCCCGGATGACCCGGTCGGGAGTCTCCTCGCCAAAAGCTACGACATAGTCGACGGACTCGAGGGCAGCGAGGACTTCCATTCGCTCCTCCAGTGGAACCACCGGGCGACCCTCCCCTTTCAGGACCGATACGGTCCGGTCGGTATTCACCGCCACCACCAATCGATCCCCCTCGGCCCGCGCCGCGGCGAGGTAGCGGACGTGCCCGGGGTGCAACAGATCGAAGCAGCCGTTGGTGAAGACGAGGGCCAAGCCGGAAACACGGAGCTTCTTTCGCTCCTCCCGCATGGCATCGAGATCGAGAATCTTGTCTCCGCTCATTCGTCTCTCGGCGGTTTCATGCTGATATTGGGAGAGAACTCCCAGCGGTGCGCCGGCCGGTAAATCCCCAAGTCCTTGACCCGCGAGTTCACCCGGAACGCGTGAAGAGCCCGGTGGTAATCGAAAGGATAGCCATCCCGCTGGTGTACGGCCACATCGAGGAAATAGGTACCTTCCACCAGATCCAGCCGATCCAAGACCAGGCGTACCTCCCCCTCGCCGGAAAGAGAAAGCGGAACGAACTGCTCGATATCGGTGTTGGTTCCGTAGCAGCAGACTCCGTCGGCGTTGAAGATGCCGATACCGAATGCGAAGTCCTTGAGCGTTCCGCTGGTCTTGATCTTCAGTCGGACGCTCACCGGCTCGCCCGTGTCGAAGACATGGCGGGGCTGACCGTCCGATCCCAGAAGCGCCGCCTCGACGATCTCCACTTCGCGCGACCCCCAGCGTCCCTTCTCTCTCTTAGAAAGGGATTGTTCGTCCTCCACCGGCTCGGAAGCCGGCGGCGGCGTCTCGAACTCCGCCACCGCCTGCTCCTCGGCAACCGCCAGCGCCTCCTCCTCGCGCGAGGTGACCTGCGCCAGGTAAGCGTCCACCACCTTCTTCGGATCGCCTCGCGCCTGGATCTTTCCTTCGTCCAGCCATATGGCCTCGTCGGCTAGCTTTTCCACCAATCCCAGGCTGTGCGTCACCAGAAGGATGGTCTTCCCTCTGCGCCGAAACTCGCTGATCTTGTCCAGGCACTTATGCACGAACGCCTGGTCGCCGACCGCCAGCACTTCGTCGATCAGCAGCACGTCGGGGTTGACGTGGATTGCCACCGCAAAGCCGAGCCTCATGTACATGCCCGAGGAGTAGTTCTTGACGGGGGCATCGATGAACTCTGCGAGCTCCGCGAACTCCACGATCTCGTCGAAACGATCCGTGATCTCGCGCTTGCTGAGACCCAGCATGATGCCGTTGATGAAAACGTTCTCCCGCCCGGTGATCTCGGGGTGAAAGCCGGCGCCCAGCTCGATGAGGGCCGAGATCCGCCCGCTGACCTCCACCGTTCCCGAGGTGGGCTTGGTGATCCCGGCGAGAACCTTGAGCAGAGAGCTCTTACCGGACCCGTTTCTGCCAATCACCGCGAAAGTAGACCCTTCCCACACGTTGAACGTCACCCCGGAGAGGGCGGAGAACGTTTCGTCCGGCCGCAGCTCTCCGATCAGATTACCTTTGAGAAGTGCGCTCTTCAGTGTACGGAATTGCTTTCGGTGCGCATAACGCTGGTACACCTTGGTCACGTCGGAAACGCGGACTGCTATGGCCAATTCGTCACACCTCCTCTGCGTAGGTATCGCGCAGGCGGTCGAAGAAGGCATAGCCGACGAGAAACGTCACCACCGACGCTACCGACATCACCAGAAGCCAGGGCCAGTGTCCCAGGCTGCCGGTAAGTAGAGTCTGGTGGTAGCCCACCAGGATGTGGGTCATCGGGTTGTAGTTGAGCCAGCGTTGGATGTTCGGAGAGATGTCCAAGTAAGGGTAGATCACGGGACTCGAGAAAAACCAGAGCATCAACAAGTTCGCTAAGATGTTTTGAACGTCTCGGAAGTGAACGGACAGCGCCGAGAAGAAAAGGCAAACCCCGAGTGTGAAGACCAGTTGGAGGAGGACCACAGCGGGTAAGAAAACCAAGGTCCAGTGGATTTTCCCGTAGTAGATGAGAAACGCGAACAGAATGGGGAGCCCAAAGAAGAAATGGATCATGTTGGAGAGAACGACCACGAAGGGGAGCACTTCCGCCGGGAAGAGGATCTTCTTTATGAGATTCCCGCTGGTGATGAGGATGTTCGAGGACTCCAGCACCGAGGAGCTGAACCATGTCCAGGGGAGGATGCCGGTAAAGAGAAACAGCGGATAGGGCTCGACCTGAAAACGGCCGGGCAGCACGTAGGCAAAGACGAAAGTGTAGATCAGCAACTGGAGGAGAGGATTAATAAAGGACCAGAAGAACCCCAGTACCGAGCCCCGGTAGCGGGCCTTGAGCTCGCGCACCACCAGACTCTGGATGAGTACCCGGTAACGTAAGAGGTCGATGAGGTTTCTGAGCATGCGGCAAACCTTTATTGATAACATCCGGACAACCCATCGTCAAACCAGTCACTTACAGCAAGATGTCGGGTGCCGAGAGGGGAGGGGATCCGCCTCGCCTTGATCTCCACCGGGAGAAGAGCTATATCCGTCGAGAAGCTGTGGCCGGGCGCGATCCCGGGAGACCCTCAGGAGGAACCATGGAACAGCATGTGAAGGTTCTTGGCGTTCTCTACATCGTCTTGGGAACCTTGGGCATCGTCGCTGCCCTGGTCTGCCTACTGATTTTTGGCGGAGTCGCCGGGATCGTAGCTGTCGCTGCTCAGGAAGAACCGGACGCCCGAATTGCGGTTCCGATCGTGGGCGCCATCGGAGTGGGGTTGTTTCTTTTCTTGATCGCGGTCTCGCTCCCCGGAATCATTGCCGGCGTCGGCCTCCTCCGGTTCCGCCCCTGGGCTCGCATTCTTACCATCGTGCTCTCCGCTTTGAACCTCATGAACTTCCCCTTGGGGACTCTGGTCGGTGCCTACGGATTGTGGGTCATGCTTTCCGCGGAGACAGAGCCTCTCTTCAGACGTTCTCGTGCATCGGAGATCGATTCTAGCAGCTAGGGGAAGCCAACCTCTTTCCCTCGGTAAAGGGCAGGCCCAGCGCAGCGTCACCGGCCCAGTAGGATTTGACTCGTGGAAGAAGGAGGAGCCGCATGCGTCTCACCCGTGTTTTCTCCGGAGCCCCCTGGGAGTCGAAGGTCGGGTACTGCCGGGCGGTAAAGGCGGGCGAACATATCTACGTCTCGGGCACTGCACCCATCGACGAAGAGGGTCAGGTGTTCGCTCCCGGCGATGCCTACCTGCAGGCGCGGCGCTGCCTGGAGATCATGGAGCGGGCGCTCCAGGAGCTCGGATGTGGGCGCGAATCTGTCGTACGAACCCGGATGTTCGTCACCGACGTCGGCCGTTGGGAGGAATACGGGCGAGCCCACCGGGAGTTCTTCTCCCAACATCCTCCGGCAACGTCCATGGTGGAAGTGAGATCTCTCATTCACCCGGACATGTTGATCGAGATCGAAGTGGACGCTGTCCGTGGTGAAGACCTCTAAGAACCGGGCGAGCCCGCCCGCGGCACCCGCGAAGCGTTCACCATAAATTATCTCACGCCTTGCTGCCTTCGCCCGACTCCGCGACGAGGCGATCCATCTCCTCCCTCAAATCGATCTCGCGGACAGGCCGCACCAGTTTCCAATGCAGATAAAGGCTCGCCAGCACCACCAGGAGCCCAATGCCGATGAAGAACGCAATCAAGTAAACGGTGGCCATGGTCATGGGTGCCTGAGCCTCCCGCGCTTCTTGCTGAACGAGAACGACCCAGTTGCGGTAGGAGACCGGAGTAGGCTCCGGCATCCGCGCGAAGCTCGCCACCCACACGTTGCCGTCTTGATCGCGACTGAGAAAGGATTTCCTGCTCTCGGCCAAAGCGTCTCGAAGGGTGGCGATCCCTTCGTACTGCCTTTGCATCACGTCTTCACTCGTCCGACCCGCTATCACCTTTCCATCATCGATATTCAGCAGGAGCGCGTGGCCGGTGTTCCCGAGGCTCACCGCGCTCACAACGCGAAAGAGCTCGCGCGCCTCCAGCAGCACCTTCAGCACGCCGATCACAACCGCTGCCTCGCTGTCGGCCGAATCCCGCACCGGAACGGCCATCTCCAGAGCGTAACCGCCCGCACTGGCATCGAAAACGATGCCGCTGGAGTACAAAGCGCCTAATTCTCCATCTCCGAAGGCCTGTTGCCACCAGTCCTCGTCCGCTTGGTAATAGTCGCTCGTAATGTTCGTCGCGGCAACGAGAGCTCCTTGACGATCCGTAACCAGAATCTCCTTGTAGGAGGAGTTGAAGGTCGCTACCTCCCGAAGAAACTCGGATGTGTCACGTCCAACGATCTCGAGCGCCAGCGGAACCGCTCCGCGGTGTTCGACCCATTCCTCGTCCCACTGCAGTAGCCGGTCTCTTATTCTCTCCGGATCGGACGGATACTCTCGGTTCGAGGTTTTCACCGCTCCGCGCAGAGTCGGCACCGAGGCAATCACAGAAACGTTGGTGAGATCGTTCAGGAGATAGGTATCGAGATAACGCGCGGTATCAGCCGCCGCCCCACCGAGAAAATCGTCGCCGAGATTCCGATTCATCTCGCCCCGTAGCCAACTGAGAATAACGAGGCTGCCGACGAGTAGGAACGGTCCACCGATTGCCAAGAAAAGCAGCACCAACCGCGGCTCGAGCTCTACCAAACGGGCACGACGTCCTTCTTGAGCCATGACTAGCTCCTTTCCGGAGGCCCGGGCCCGCGAGCCCTCAACGGGTCAGCGCTTAGGACGCCTTCGCCAAATTCGATCCAATGTGTGATGTGGCCGAAAAGGAAGAGACCTTCTTTCGGAAGGTCTATTGGATGGCCAGCCGAATCCTGGCGGCGACTTCCGGAAGCCTCGCGAACCAACCGAGTCCCCCTTGAGTGTCCCCCGCGGGACAACTCCCTTTTATATCCGCTGAAGGGCTAAGTCAAACGGGTCGAAACCAACGTCCTGTCTAACGACGACCCGGGGTCGGATCCTTCATCGGAGGAATACGGGCGCGCCCACCGGGAGTTCTTCTCCCAACATTCCGGGCAACGTCCTAGAACAACTCCAGGGGACGCGGCCCCTCCCCCCAGGTGACGACCTGGGGCTACTGGTGATAGAATCCACGGCGGCGACAGATACTCCACCCGAGTGGTCGGCCCGACGGACGACATGGACAACAAACGCCGGTTTCCAATTCCTATGGGCCCATCTGCATCGAGGGGGCAGGGAAGGTTAGTGCCCCCTAAGGGCTTGTCAGATATAACCATACCGTATCGCAAAAGGAGACTCACGATGCGCCTAAGAACCTTGTCACTCATAAGTCTGGCGGCTGTGGCGGCCCTACTGGCTTTGGTCGTCTTCATGGGCAGCACAGATCCGGTCTCAGCCGCCGTTCAACAGCAGAAGGGCGGGCAGGATATGTACGGCCCCTACCAGGTCATCGAGAACTGGTTGCAGCCGTTTCCCGATGATCTCCATTCCCATGACGGGTGGACCTTTGGGTCGCAGGCAGCGGTGTACGCCGAGACCCCGGACCGAATCTGGATTGCGCAGCGGGGCGAGTTGCCTCTGCCGGCGGGCGCTAAGCCGTGGACACCCTATGCGCAGATCATTCCCTCCCCCGGATCCGCCACCGGCCCTCGCACTATGCGCTATCTCCACGTCATCTTCGTGGTGGACCGCAACGGCAAAATGGTGCAGCACTGGCCGCAGCACAACCAGCTCTTCGACCACCCGGAAGCCCCAATTCCCGCGCGGGGACCGCACAAGATCAAGATCAGCCCGTACGATCCCGAGAAGCACGTGTGGGTGATTGACGATAACCTCCACCAGATCTTCAAGTTCACCTATGACGGCAAGTTGGTCATGACGCTCGGCGAGATGGGCGTGGAGGGGCGCGGCCCGAACACCTTTGCTCGTCCGACGGACATTGCCTGGCTGCCGGACGGCACGTTCTTCATCAGTGACGGCTACCACGGCAAGCGCGTGGCCAAGTTCGACCCGAATGGTAAGTTCCTGATGGACTGGGGTCGTGAGCCAGCCAACCCGGACAACCCAGGTCCCAACGAGTTCAATACGGTCCATAGCATTGCGATCAGTAAGGACCGCCGAGTCTTCGTCGCCGATCGCGGTCACGAACGGTTTCAGGTCTTCGATGAGAACGGCAAGTTCCTCGACATGTTTCCGACCCGCGAAGACCACTGGCCGACCGGCGTTCGGTCCCAGCCGTACTACCACCTCATTTCCGACGACCAGCACATATGGATGGGGGACGGCGGGACGCAGCGGGTCACGAAGTACGATCTGAACGGGAATTTCCTGTACGGCTGGGGCCAACCAGGCGGGCAGCCCGGGCAGATCTGGGGTCCGCACCAGATGTCGGTGGATCAAGACGGCAACTTCTACATGGCCGAAGTGCAGAACGGCCGCATTCAGAAGTTCGTTCCGAAGCCTGGCGCCGACCCCGCGAAGCTCGTGGGCAAGGAGGTACGCGGACCGGCGTCTGACTGACGGGCCGGGCCGGCCGAACGAAGACCTCTAGGGCATGGGGGAGCCGGGCTCCCCCATGTCTGCTCCTCCCCTTCGTGACGCCAATCCACGATCTCGGCGAGCGTGGCGTATCCCGCTAGGTGGGTGTGCCCACGATCAACGCTGGTTCATTCCGTCGAGGAAGCCACGGCCCGTCACCAAGCAGGCGGCGCGTGCCGATCTAAGACATCGGACAGAACCGCTCTCCCCAACTCCGTTCCCAACCTCTGTCCGCTGATCCAGCCTGCCTCCGCACCCGCAAGAAACGAGACCACACGGACCGTGTCCCCAGGCCGGCCCAGGCGTTCGCGTGGGGGAGTGTGCTCATCTGCTCGGTCTGCGCGTCGGTCTTTCTCGAGAGGAACAGCTCCGTCGCCACCGGACCGGGCCGATGGCATTGACGGTGGCATCCCGAGAACAAGCTCCACCGTCCGATCCGTAACTTGAACCTTGATAACGCTTGACGTTATTAACGGCAGGCGTTATGATGATGGGCGACGGGCATGATCAAGAGCTTTCGGGACAGAGATACCGAGAGGGTTTTCCGGAGAGAGAAGTCCCGGAGGTGGGCGCCGACCGTTCAACGCATGGCTCAAAGAAGACTGCTAATCCTCGATGCTGCGGAGTCACTTAACGAGCTGCGAGTTCCTCCCGGTAATCGTTTGGAGAAGCTGTCACGCGATCGACGGGGCCAATATAGCATTCGGATTAACCATCGGTGGAGAATCTGTTTCCGCTGGACGGAGGGCGACGCTTTCGAAGTAGAGATTACGGATTACCATTAGGGGAGCTCTATGACACGCAAAAAAATCCCTCCTATCCATCCCGGCGAGATTCTCCTCGAGGAGTTCTTGAAGCCGATGGGTATCAGCCAATATCGGTTATCCCAGGGTATTGGTGTGTCCGCGAGACGCATCAACGAGATAGTCCACGGTAAGCGGTCGATTACTGCCGACACCGCCTTGAGGCTCGCGCGCTACTTCGGGACGTCGGAGAGGTTCTGGATGAATCTCCAGTCTCGATACGACCTCGAGGTTGAAAAGGATAAGCTCGGCCGACGCCTCGAGAAAGAGGTCCACCCGATTGCACGCGCCGGGTAGCCTGAGGCGCCGTGGTTGCGATCACCTGATCACGGCCACCTGGAACCTGGGGTTTCGGGGAGAGATGTCTCAGCGTTGGAAGCGAGCCAGTTTTTGTGGATGTTGGGTGAACTCTTCGGGAAGAACCTTGATGGCGACTTCCGCCCGAGCTTGGTGCCCCGCGCGCTGTAGACCTCTCCATTCCACCGCCAGCGACCGGGGCGAGGATCTTGCAGGGTCCCAGCGTTTTGTTGGGGGTGAGTGACATCGCCAGCCTCTTGAAGTTCTCGGGCTGTCCGAAGAACGTGGGATCGGGGCCGAACAGGATATTCGCCCCTCCCGCGACGCTCAGGTCCATGAGCTCGGCCTTGTCGTCATCCCGTCCGGCTTTGGGCTCCTAAAAGCGGAACGAGTACTGAAACTTCGCGGACACCTTGCCGTCTTGTGCTCTGAATCGGAGGTCGTCGGTCTCTTCATGGATCCAGCCTTGGTTGAACGCAAAGAACAATTCATTGCCAGGCCGCAGCGTCCAGCGGACACGGCTCTGCCAGCCCAGGTTTCTGGATCGGTTGTCGTACTGAATCAGGTTGAAGAACGACAACCTCGGGGAGGCGCTGTAGTTTATGTTGGAGGTCACGATCCTGGCAGTGAAATCGCCTTCCGGCAACCGAGCGAACGTCTGGTTGGTGTTCAAGCTGATGGTGAACCTGGGCGGGAGCTTGTAGGTGATGGACGCGGTCACCTGCTCGGCCTCCCCCGACCAGTAGTTGCCCCAGAGCACGTTGAGACTTCCCGAGAGTCGGCGTTTTGTGGCGGTCGAGAACAGATTGCTCTTGAAGCGCGTGAACCGGTACTCGCCCGGGGGCAGAACGACGCCGGATGAGATCTCGAACGGCTCGAAGAGTCGCTCGTAGGTGGGGTTGAAGTCGAGCAGCCCGTGGATGTTGTCTCCGGAATTGAAGTGCCAATCCAGCAGCGTGACATAGAGGTCCCAGCTCTCGACCTGGTTGTTGTCCAGTCGCGTGAACCGTGTATAGAACACGTCGTGGAACATCTGCTGCACGTTGAGAAAGTTCTTCGGGCGAGGATTGTAGCTCCCGGCGACCCGGAGCAACTGGATGTTGTCGCGCTGAACGAAACCGAGTGAGGGGTCGAAATTCTCCTGAACTTCCCGAAACACCACCTGGGCATCGAACCGGTCGTTGGGATACCGCGCCGATAAGCCGTACGACCAGTCCTGGTCGGAACGGCCTTCATTCACGCTCTTGACGACGTAGGCGTTCACGTCGAGATTCCGGGACGCTCCCAGAAAGCGGGATGTCGTCAGGCGGAGGTCGGCGCCATACGTCTCGCCCGACTGCCCGGAAGCGGGATCGCCGCCAGTGAAAATGACACCCGCGTAGGACTGCTGGAACAGATTCTGCTTGATGCGTCCGACGAAGAGGCTCTTCTCTTCCACGACGTCCTGTAGGTCGCCGGTGCGCACCGCCAGCACGCCCACATCGGTCCGGCCCATCTTGCCCGTCAGCTTGGCGCCCACATCGATGGGTACCTCCTCGCCGTCCAGCAGGCCGATGCGGCGGCTGAAGAACGGGTACACGTCGGCTCCCGCGGAGGGAATGCCACCGGGCGTGCCCGGCCCGGTGCTGGCGAAGCTAAAGACACCCGCGTCCTCCAGAAAGAACGCTCGCTTCTCCGGAAAGAAAAGCGAGAAACGCTGAAGATTGATCTGGCGCGCGTCGACCTCGGTTTCCCCGAAATCCGTGTTGACCGTGCCGGTCAGTTTCAGACTGGGCGTGATGCTGTAAAACAGGTCGAGGCCGGGTTTGCCCTTGAAATCATCTTCTCCTGTGTCGCCGAAGTGCAGTGCGTTCCCGGCGATAAAGGGGCGAAGATCGAGACCGACGCCCTGCGTCAGCCCTTCGAGATTCGTGATCTCACCGGCCTCGGACACTTGCAGAAACTGTGTTTCCAGACGAGCGCCCGACCAGCGAATATCCTCCAACTTTCGATAAATGTTGCGGGAGACGTTGAATCCCCACACCGTCCGTCCGGCGGGAAAGTTCAGGCTCTTGAAGGGAATCGCAAACTCCGCAACCCATCCTCGCTCCGTGCGTCTCGTACGTACGTGCCAAATGGCGTCCCAGTCGGTGTTCAACTGACCATTCGCGAACGTCAGGCCGTCCACCAGGGCGCCCGATGGATTCGTTGCGAAATAGAAGGCGCTCCGCTGATCGCGAAACGTGTCCAGCAGGACTTCGATGCGGTCGTCGGAGTTCAGGCTGGCGTCCCGCGCCATCTGTGTCCCGATGACCCTTTGCGGTTCGGAGTCGAAGGCCACCACGCCGATGTAGAGGTTGTCCTGGTCGTACAGCAGGGTGACCTCGGTTTCTTCCGTGGGAGTCTCACCGGGCACGGGCTGTCGCTGAATCAAGTCGCCGATCTTCGGCGCCGAGCTCCAAACCGGCTCGTCCAACACGCCGTCGATGGTGATGGCTTCCGTGGTGACGGTGACCACCGCGGACCTGGTCAGCGTCTCGGTGGAAGCCGTCTCTTGCGGAGTGGTGGCATAAGCCGCGGGAGCAACGAGGCATCCCCACAGAAAAACCTCTGTGAGCGCGATAGTGCTCCGGCAACGAGCACGGGGGACGCGGTGACCTGCCTCGACCGTGTTCGCGCTACCGTTCATGTGCATGGGCGTGCTTCCTTGCCGACGGCCGCTCCCCTGCACCGCCGCGTGCGCCTGAACGAATCTCCGCCAATACTACTCCAAGCTTCACACCTTTAGGGTGCTTGAGGCCCAGCCGCGATCCAACCGCTAGAGGGTTGAGCGCTTAGTCGTCTTCCGTGCGGAGACTCGCTTCCACTGCCCGACGGAACGAGGCGGGATCGATGGCGGGATAGCGGTAGAGCTCGGGCTCGATGGCCTCGAAGTAACGGAGGACTTCCTCGGCATCGATGAGCTCTCTCTGCAACATCTCCCGGACATCTTCCACGTCCTGAGAGTGGCCGCGCTCGATTTTGGCAAGCGCTTGTGCATAGAGATCGTAGTGGTAGAAGGAGAGTTTGCCCTCCCGAGTGATGTATACGGAGCGGTCCTGCCAGCCGGAAAGCTCGGGAATGAAATCGGAGGGGGAGGCCAGCTCGACGTTGATTTGAAGGGTCTCCTTCAGGCCGGGCAGGGCGCGGAACAGAGCGTCACTCTCGGGAAAGAAACGAACATCGACGTCGATGGTGGTCTCACGCCATCCGAGGAGAACAGCGGTGGCGCCGCCGGTGAAGTAAAGACGGCTGTCGGTCCGCGCCTCGGCGCCTATCCCGCGGATGAACTGCCAGATCCGCTCCGCATCGGCTAGTCTGCGCATTCGGCCGCCCGCTCGAAGCTGACGAGCCTCCGGATCAGGGCGTTATAGCGAGAGTGCGCTCCATCGGGATCGGTTCTCGAGAGGTGTTGATAGAGGCGGTGCTCGGGAGAAGGGATCGACTTCTCCGGCACCGGCAGGCCGAGCCTCCGAAGCCGGGGCGCTCCGATCGAGACCAAGAGCGCTGGCACGGACTCGACGCCTTTCGATAGGTCATCGATCCCGCGCCGGACGAGGTCTTCTCCGGGAAGCGCTACCGTAGCCACGTCCGATTCTAACACGCGACTCGTCTCGAACTTCGTCTTTCAGGGCGCCTGAGGCCCGGCCGCGATCAAATCGAGTCGCGGCTCTCCGAGGTGGCGCGCGATCTGATCGGCCGCCTCGTCGCGCAAACGCACCATCTCGGCGAGCGTCGCGGATCGCGCCAGGATCGGCGTGCCCACGACCAGCGCCAGTTTGCTCCGTCGAGGAAGCCACGTCCCGTCACGAAGCAGGCGGCGCGTGCCGATCAAAGACAGCGGCAGGATAGCTCTCCCCGACTCCGCCGCCAGCTTGAAGGCACCCAGGCGAAAAGGTCGGAGCCCGCTGGCCGCCGTGAAGGTCCCCTCGGGGAAGAAAAAGAGCGAGCGGCCTCGCCTCAATGCCTCTCCCAGCCTCTCGGCATCGGAAACGCTCTCCCGGAGGTCGCCCCGCTCGACCGGCAGGTGGCCCAGCCGACTCATGATGCGCCCCAACACCGGCCACCTCATGGCATCTCCTTTGACCACGAAGGCGAAGTCGAGCGGGAGGGCGGCCAGCAAGGGAAGGGGATCGATGTAGCTGGCGTGATTCGAGACGAGGACGAACGGCTCCTCGGCGCCGCTTTGCAAAAGGCCGAGGCCCGCGACACGAACGCGGTATCCCGCGACGTGCAAGAAGACTTTGACTCCAAACCGTACCACGCGGGCAAACCGGCGTCGGGAAGGAAGAATCCAAGAGAGGCCCCAGACGGGGAGAAACAAAGTGAACGCGACGAATAGTACGTAAAGGCCATAGGCGAGGCGCCCCAGATCGAAAAGGCGAGATTGCAGCCACAGAACGGACGACAGGACCGCCAACCTCGAGATCAGGAGGCGACCTTTACGCTTTCGCGCCGCGAGCTCTCCCCGCAGATACTGTTCCCGGCACGACGAGCGCCGGAGCTTACCACTCGATGTCTTGGGAACCGTTCGTGGTGGCGACAGAACGATGTCGTCGGGCGGGAAGCCGAGCGCTTCGGTGAGCCGTCGCTGAATCGCCGCGATCATCTCCCGCTTGGCGCCGTCTGACTCTTCGCGGGTTTCCGCTACCACCACGACCTTTTCGGTTCCGAGCGTGGGGTCGTTGACTCCGAAGGCGACCACGCACCCGCGCCTCACTCCTTCCACCTCGGCTACTACCTCTTCGATCGCCTCCGCATAGAGGTTGCGACCGGCGCGGATGATGATGTCCTTCAACCGACCGGTAATGAAGACCTCTCCGTCGATGAGAAACGCCCGATCTCCGGAATCCATCCAGCCCTCCGGCTTGCGGACCGACTCCGTCGCGCTGGGGTTTCGGAAATAGCCTTTCATGGTGGAGGGGCCACGAAACTGAAGATGGCCCTCCACGCGTTCCGAAACCTCCTGCCCGCGCTCATCCACCACACGGATCTCATGGCCGGGTATCGGTTGGCCCGCGGAGACAAAACGGAAGGGCGTCTTCTCCTTGTCGGAGGCGGTAAAAGCTCTGCCCTCCTTCTCGAAACGCTCTCGGGAGATTCTCTCCACACGGGGCTTGCGGCCGGTTTCGCTCGCGGCGAGAGCCAGCGAAGATTCCGCCAAGCCATAGACCGGCATCATGCTCTCCGGGCGAAAACCGTAGCGAGAAAACCGGGAAATGAATCGTTCCATGGTCCCCGCCGACACCCGCTCTGCCCCGTTCAGTGCTCCGCGCCAACAGGAAAGATCCAGTCCCTCCAAAGCCTCGTCCTTAATCCGCCTCACGCAGAGCTCGTAACCGAAGTTGGGTGCCGCAGACAGGGTGGCACGGCGCGCATGTACGGTCCAAAGCCACCGTTCCGGTCGAGAGAGAAACGCCAGGGGTGACATGATGGTTACCGGGAAACCGAATAAAAGAGGAGTGAGCCAGCAACCGATGAGTCCCATGTCGTGGTAGAGAGGAAGCCAGCTCACTCCCACGTCGGTTGGCCTCAAGTCGATCGCCGTTCCGAGAGCACGCATGTTGGCCAGAAGATTTCGGTGGGTCAGCAGCACTCCCTTGGGATCCCCGGTGCTTCCCGATGTGTATTGGATGAGAACTGGAGCATCCGGATCGACGACCAGGTTCGACGGGGCGCCGGCTTCACTACGAAGCGCTTCGACGGTGGTGACGTGACGCAACCTGGGTGCACGTGAACCGAGGTAATGACCCATCGTTCGACCCTGCTGGACGGTTATCAGAACGGATGCCTGACAGTTCCGCAGGATGTCCGCCTGGCGGCCAACGTATTCCTGAATTCGCTCCAGACTGAAGGGGGGATAAAGAGGCACGGGCACCGCTCCCGCCAGGAGAATCCCGGCAAAGGCGGTGAAAAACTCGCGGCTGGTGGGAAGCATGAGGGCCACCGGATCCCCGACACCAACCCCCCGCCCGACCAGCCCGCTCGCGATCTCGGAGGCTTCGCCTTGGAGCTCTCCATAGCGGATCACGGTCTCCGCACCGCTTTCGGATTCGAGATAGATGTGCGGTCTTCCGGGCTCCGCCTCCGCCCTCTGGCAAATGACCTCCACCAGCGTCTCCACGGTCACCGGAAGTGAGGGGGCGGGACCGAGGGCTACCGGCTGTTGTCTCCTTGGAACCGTAGGACGCGCCGGGCAGGCGAGGATGGCCCGCACCAGATCCGCCGCCGTCTCGGACTCGGAGAGGACGGACTCGGGAAGCTCGATGGCAAAGACCGCTTCCAGTCTGGATACGAGCTCGACCCGTTCCAGGCTTCCCAGGCCGAGATCCCTTTCCAGCGAGGCGCCAAGATCCACCGCCGCCAAGGCCCGGCTTCCGCCCAGACTCTCCAGCAGCTGGCGGACCGTTTGAAGAACTTCCTGCCCTACGGTGGAGGGATCGAGTCTCTGAACCACCATGGCGGCAACACACCTTGATTCAATCCGGAGCCGCCCCCGGCAGACTCATCGGCTGCCCGTCGTCGGGGCCAAGAAGATCGACTATCGGCACGATGCACAAGTGGCGACTCGGTAGAAGCTCATCGGTGGCGATGGTAGCACACGCCGGAACCGTCGGGGTTGTCTGCTCGGTAACGAGTGGGTTGGTTGACAGGTAGAGGAGCCGGCGATAAAATTTCCCGTCCCACGCAGGGCTTTGATGTCCGCTCGGCGGGAGGCCTTTTCTTGATCATCGAAAAACGCTCTCGCAGCAACCTGACGATCTTGGACATCGAGGGAGCGATCAAGCTGGTGAAAGCGCCGAGTTTTTTTCGCAGACGTTGGAGAACGTTCTGCATCATGAAAGCACGAACGTCATGATCGACTTCACGAGGATCAACGACATCGATAGTACCGGTCTTGGAGAGCTTATCGGGTACCTCTCCAAGTTCTCTGGAGAGCAGCGCCAAGTGATCCTGGTAAACCCGTCCAACCGCATCCTCAAGCTGCTTAGAGTGGTCCGGTTGGACAAAGTCTTCAAGATATTCCCGGACGAGGATTCGGCTGTCGCCTACGCGGAATCGTAAGGATCCTGGTAACAGCCTGCTGTCGAGCACGGCGTGCTCCTTTTGAGGAGCTCGAGCGGCTCTCACCGACGGCCCGCGCAAGCCGTTGCATCGGGCCGAAGGGAGTACAGTTATTGGTAAACAAGAGCTCGGCGCCCACGCCCAGGTCGCTCAGGATTCCCTTCATTCGTCGCTGCACTCTTTTTATCGGGAAGACGGAGAGCCCCGGGTTACTGATCGACCTCTCGGTGGCGGGGGTCTACGTTCAGGCCCGTACGCTTCCCGCCGAGGGTGATGAAGTCGTCGTTAAGTTTCGCGTTCCCGGGAACGACCGGCTCCTCCAGATCCAAACAACCGTGGTGTACGTCAACCGCAATCAGAAGCACCCGGTTCACAGCCTTCCACCCGGCGCTGGTCTGCGCTTCCGGAATCTCTCCGTCGACGACTCTAAGCTGGTGGTGGGAGCGATCCGCGCCTACTGCCTGTCCAATCCGCTTTATCGGCAATACCTGTGAAGCTGGCCGGCGGCGGTCAACGCGCGGCCGCCATGGCCAGCTCCACCGCCTGGTGGGGCGAGCTGGCGTGGACGACCCCCTCGATATTCCAGCTTCCCAAACAGACCACCGTCTTGCCTAGGTTGAGAGCCATGGCGATCTCGGAAAGTGTCCCGTGTTTGCCGGCGACCGCCACCAAGGCATCGGCGGTCTGGGCGATCAGGAAGTTACGAAAATGACCGAGCCCGGTGGCCACGGCGCAATCGATGAAGGCATTGGCCGTTTCCTTACCGACGCCGGGAAGAACGCCCAGGGTGAAACCTCCCTCCAGCCGCGCTCCGCGTGCCGCAGCCTCCATGACACCACCCAGCCCGCCACAGACCAGAACCGCGCCCGCTCGAGCCACCGCCCGGCCGACCTCTTCGGCCTGTCGGGCAACGACCTCGCTGCACTGGCCAGCCCCTACCACCGCGATCTGGATCTTGGGCAGATTCATCTCTCGCGCCTCCCATCCTAGCGCCAGGTCCGCCGGTTGGCGAGCTTGACAATCCGGTCGCCGATGACGGAACATTAATAAGAGGTCGTACGATATTCCTCCAAGATGGGGTTTCGTTAACGGAGGGTCATCAAGCCCGCACTAGGTCGAGGTAGGTCCCAGAACCGGGAGTCCATCCGTTTCGTCACACGGGTGGGGTGTGCCGTCTCGGGATCCTTATACGGTTGCATCGAGGAGCAGGAGTAGCTCATGGAGTCGACCCTTCTCCTCAACGCTACCTACGAGCCTCTTCGCGTCGTCTCCTGGCAGAAAGCCATCACCCTTCTCACCAAAGGGAAAGTGGAAGTGGTGGCGGCCTACGACCGCGACATACGCAGCGTCTCCATCACTTTCAAGCTGCCTTCGGTTCTGCGGCTGCTGTACCACGTGCGCATCGCCAGGCGATATCATCGCGTTCCGTTCTCACGTGCCAATATCTATCTTCGCGACAAATACCGTTGCCAATACTGCGCCCGACGGTTGCCAAGCCTTGAGCTGACATTCGACCACGTCATACCGGTCTCGCGGGGAGGCCGCAAGGACTGGGAAAATATCGTTACATGCTGTATCGACTGCAACCGACTCAAGGGGGGGAAGACATCCGACGAGGCCGGCCTTCAACTCATCCGCACCCCCAAACGGCCAACGTTCCTGCCCTCTATTCGCATCACCATCGGGCTCCGCGAAGTACCGGAAAGCTGGCGGGATTACCTCTATTGGAACGTCGAACTCGACCACGACGGTTGAGCTTCTATTTCCCGACACCATCCGCGCCCCCGCTCCCATGAGCATCACCGGGAGCCTCCGAACGATGCACCTGGGGGATCTCCTCCAGTGGTGCGGCACCAATTTGAAGACCGGGACCCTCCGCCTGAACCGCGGTCCCATCGAGAAGCAACTGTTCTTCAAAGAAGGACGGCTTTTCTCCTCCACCTCGAACAGTCCCCGCGAGACGCTTGGCCAGTTCCTCATCCGTACGGCAAAGATCACCGAGGAGCAACTGTTCAAGGCTCTCATCCGACAGGACCGTAACCACGAGCCGCTGGGACAGATTCTGATCGGGGATGGCTTACTGAGCGACGACGAGCTGAGCGGTCTGCTCCGTATCAAGACCGAGGAGAGTATTTACGACTGTTTCCTGTGGCCGGACGGAGACTTCGTCTTCGAGGAGGACCGGTTGCCGGAAAAGATCTCGGTGTACGTGCCTCTGGACCTTACCGCCCTCATCCTGGAAGGGCTGCGGCGGACCGACGATTGGGATCGCATCTGGAAAACCTTCGGGTCTCGTGTCACGACCTTTTCTACCAATTCCCAGCATGATGCCGCAGGGCTTTCCGAGGAGGATCGCCGGATCTTGGACCTTGCTTCTCATGGGAAGAATCTAGGAGAGATCGCACTCGAACTGCACGCGGTGGATTTCTACGCTGCCTCTCGCCTGCTCGAGCTACACGAACGCGGACTGGTGCGGGTCGACGCCGTCAAAGAAGAAATCCCTTTCGAGCAGCAGATGGAA
>Ga0214473_10002145_pt1 | contig 24611 bp, 17 predicted proteins | sample RVTome_7_FD_203509 | JGI IMG/M metagenome (GOLD analysis project Ga0214473, IMG submission 203509) | Soil microbial communities from uranium-contaminated site in the Upper Colorado River Basin, Wyoming, United States - RVT98D197 | ecosystem: Environmental > Terrestrial > Soil > Contaminated >... | reverse complement strand
TGTTCAGTTTGGGAAGAAGAAATTTCAACATATTCCCTTGCCTATAGGGCGTGAATTGACTCAAAGCACTCGGCCTTGGGCTTCCTAAGACTGCTGTTGCTTACTGTGAGAAACCTATAAGGTTAGATTAGACTGACATGCATGGAAGATTTGGATGAGAAGGGCATGTTTAAGGCATTAAGGGATAGACGGAAGGGCTTGGACAACCTAATCACATGGTGGAAGGACTCAGTCCTCCTGGGCTAGCGAAGATAGAGCGCGTTCAGTTCCACTCGGGCCCTGCTTTTTCGAACCTTCAGGTGGTACCTGCACAGAACAAGCAAAAGCAGGAGGGAATGGCGAAGACCGACGTTAGCGCCGCTTCGCTTCCCGGCGAAGATATTGAAAGGATTTCGTAAGGCTTAATTACACTATCGATCTCCTGAAGCGTGAATCACGGCAGCGACATTGCGAACACTCCTGGAGTGCGCAGCGTGGGATGCGCATCAGTTGAACTATTTGACAGAATAGCTAAAAGGGATTTGATTAGAAAGGTTTCTCTCAAGATAGTGGACCGTCTTTCTATCTACTCTTTCTCGACGTAGGCTAGAGTAACTTCTTTCAAAGTCTGGCCTGCCCCAAGGCAAGCATTCCAACCAAGCCAAGCAGCTATAGATCTTGAGCGTCTTGCAAGGGATCCGGAAAGTGGAATCCTGAGTCTTTAACCCGAGTGGGAGATCCCCTTTCAAGCCGATTGGATTGATTGCCTATGCTTCCTTCCTTGCCTCTCACCTTTCCGGTAAGAAAAGATCATCGAAATACAAACAATAAGAGAAGAGAAGTAGCCGCCTCTACTGGACTATTGGACTATCTACATCAAGCCCTATTACAGTAGAATAAAAAAAGGGAAAAGAAACTAATGCTACATAGCAGGGAATGAGACTACTACTAGCGGGACCAAGCCAAGGTTGAAGTGGGAATCACGAGCCCCGAGACTTTGATCAAGCTGAAGGAGGAGCAGCCTATCAATAGTGAATAAGGCTTCCATAGGAGTTTGAAATTCAGGGAGTATTTCTTCTTTCAAGGTATTTTGGAACCGCTTGAAGAAAACAAGTATAGTGTTAAGCGTCCTTTCTTTCTAACTAAAGAGAATCACTCTTTTCTTTCTCAAACATGGCGCAAAAGGGGCCCGGGACTGAGTTCTCCTTCCCTTCCACGATGCTCGATTCCGAATCAAGCGAAGCGATCTATTAATCAAACCAGTAAGTGTCAGTAAGGGACGTAAAGAAGGGAGTTCTTTGCACCCCTTTGTTCAATTCCATTCTTCAATCATTCCGGTCGGTAAGACAGCCAGTCAGCAGTCAGGTTGAGATGAGCAGGAACAAAACGAAAGCAAAGAAGAAAGCGGAAGGCTGTTCTAGTTTCAGACTGGGATAAGGAAGGAAAGTAATACCGTACTAAAACTAAAAAAAAGAAGCAGAAAGAATCAGGGCCAATTCCGACCTGCCGGTCATATGAGCGAGTGGGCGGCTATGAGTTAGTTGGCTTCCTTTCTGGATTTGATGAGGCGGGCTTCTATGCTCCTAAGGTAGAACAAGGTAGTTTCTTTCCTCTCCAACAAAGAGAGCCATTCGCGGCAAGCAAAAAGACTCTCTTTCTATTCTAATTTTAAAAAGCTCCAAAAAAACTGTCTAATCTCATGCAATTCGATACATATCCTATAGAGTTCTGCTTTTAAGCTGAATCTCCTTCTTGTGCTGGAAGCAGGGAGAAAGTCTTTTCGAAGAGGAAAAGTTCCTTAATAATAGCCTAATCTATTATTTTATTTTGATTTCTCAATTTCAATTTATCAGCTTAAACCTCTTCCCTGATTCGCGATTACGTAAGTAAGTCGGTGAATGCTTTCGAGAACGTAATAGGCATCCATTACCATTAGCTCTGTGCCAAAGCACGACATCTATGAAAGCAGTGGGCGAACCCGGCCCAGTGACAGAGTCTTGAGGCAGGAATCCAACGGCAAGGGAATGCCGCTAACAATACAAATAAAATCCAAGACAAGTCCAAGTAATCCACATCCACGTATGGGAACAGAGAAGGACCTCGATTGACCGGAAGAAGTATCCATAAGTACGAAAGAAGGCGAACGAAATCTGTATTTTCGTATAGAAAGAAGACTTATTTTATTCTGGTTCTCATACGCCAGGTAAATGCCCCACTCTTGGGAGATAGCCATAACCCAAGCCTTTTCAACTAACAACGGGGTCCAGGCTTTTCATTCCATCTAGGTCCGTATCGAACAGAAATCCAACCATCAGCAAAGAGGGGAGTTTCGTTCTTTTATTTACTATTCGATTGCTTATCATCGCCATCCTCATTTACGTCACGATGTGCACCTGACTCAGGGCTGTCCATTCCTGTGGTTCAGGCCTGGTCTAGTAATTCCTAATCCGAGTGCTGGGCAGAGGCTTCAGCGGATATGCCGTAAACTGATGACCCTCCAGCCGTCAATTACAGGCTTCGGTACTAAGCTCACTGCTCCTGGTAAAGAAAGGAAAGCCGTCTATCCGAAGCAATAACATAGATGCCATGCCTATTGTAAGCCAAACAAGACCAGTATGACTCTAGTATCTAGTAGCTATCACGGATTCATTCTGGGTGGGCAAGATATCCAAATAGAATGGTTAAACCTCAAAGCCTCTGAAAACTGATAGATGGAGCTCACCTTTCTATGCGATACCTTCAACAGCCTCGGATCAAGGGGAGATATTTCAAGTTCCTCTCATTCTGAATGTTAGTGAAGGTTTATACCTAAGTTATTTCTGGCCTATGACTTCTACTGTCTTCCTAGAAAGCCCTTCCCAAACGTCCATACATTAGATATTTTATAACCTTCCAAGTATTAGCATACTTGTCTCCTTCTCTTATCAGACAAGCAAGAAACCTTCCAAGTATGAACATACTTGCCTATTTCATAACCTTCCCGTTGTTCAGCTCTAACGCCCGAAGTACTGACTGACTTCCTATTTAGCCCCAAGATTGTATGACCCTCTTGCTCTTCTTCTCTTGCTTCGAATAGCTTTCTCAGACTGATCAAAGCCATAGCGGACTAAGAACTTCGGTTTCTCAGGGACGTAATAAAGAAAGATCCCGTACAGAAGGCTCATATAGAAGGCATCCCCATAGAGCCATACATTCGATCGAAGTGGATTGAAGAAAGAGTAAAACAAAGAGTTCTTCCTAACCGCTCCTTATCAGTCGCTCCTTCTTGTCTTTTTGAATAAATAGAAATAAGTCGAGGTTCGAAGCCTAGGGGTTTCACTATCTGCTCTAACAGACTCTGCCTTCTTCGGGCATCTTAGTCGGGAATCAAAGTCTCTTTCTAAAGAACTTCCTTCGTTCTACCCTATCTTCTTCCTTCCTCTCAAAACAAAGGAGTTGCTATCGAACTATTCAGAGCTTCTTCTATCCCTATCGAATCCATTGAATTCAACTGAGTCGTTCTAGAGTCAAATAAGCCAACTACTCTTTTATTTGCATTTTCGAGTCGGAGTTATTAACATAGCTGGAAAGCTTTAGGAAGGTCTCAATGGATGCTGTGTATTCTTTGAGGGTCTTTAATCTTTAAGAAAATGCTTATTCCCATTCTTCCTATCTAGAGCAGCCTCTTTAGCCTATCTAAAATCGAATCGAATTCTTTTACACAGATTTAGAAGGAATCCAGAACTCCCTATCATCAGCTTAGACTCTAGCAAGAGATCTCAGGGGAAGGTCAACATAGGGCAAGATTCCTGCTTAGTGTGACCTCATTCTCGACCATAACCAGACCTCTATTTAGGCTAGGGGATCGTGTTCTATAGAAAGACATAGGCGATCGTAGAGTGAGTATTATGGGTTTCAAATGAAAGTCAAGGTTCTATTTCACTCTCGAGCCTTACGAGCCTTATCTGAATCGTTGGCTTAGGCGCAGAAGATCATTTCATATCAATGCAGCAATTTCTTCCCAAGAGGCACACTTGGATCCATGAAAACCAGAATTGGAAGGATCTGTTGAACAAGCTTTTTCTGATCCTGGTTTGCAAGATTTATCTAATCTATTTCCCACATTCTCAAGATCCTGATCCGGTCGCCTTCTTCGCTGACGCGTCACCCATAGTCTAACTTCGTCCTCCTTAAGCTTCGCTTCTTCGCTAATGCTCAACCTCGCATCCTTAGGCTATCGAGCTTCGCAAGGACTATATTCTATTAATAGGTAAGATTGCCTTTCACCAAAAGCATAAGGGAATGTGACTCTCTTTCCACGGGCATTTTCTGACTCTTTAAATAATGTGATTCCAAGAATTGACGGTAACCAAGGTGCCTACTCTTCCTAACGAGCCTGCTTATTTAGCATGGTCGGTCAATCAGGGGATACCCCAAAGGCTGTCTCCAGAGACCATTTCTCTCTGTTGAGATCCAAAACTACCCCGAGAAATGCTCTAGATCAAACGAAAAGGAGACCAGATAAGGAATCCCACATGAGGATTTTTTCAAATGCAATGGGCGATCGAAATTACTTAAAGAAACTGCTTGCTAATAAAGATGCTAATTGGTATCCTGGAAGCCATTGATAGGAGATGGAAGTAAGCTTAAGCTTAGTTGCCTACTTTGGTGACATGGAATACCACATCCGCATATAGAAAGCCACTCATTCATACATCTTGATCCAAGGCACCCTATCTTAGAAGTTGTTGAGCGTCAAGGTAAACAATCTCAAAACCTTTTACAAATCGATAGGAGGGACTCATCATTAGTGATTGCACACATCCTTTTTTGGATGAGGGTTGCATAGCCGAAGTCAATCATAGAATAGAACAAAGGCATAGAGGGGATCCCTCCAATTAGGAGCAAAGAGCAGGCATAAGACCGTTTGCTAATATTTCCTATCCCTCTACACCTCTTCTGACCTGACTCAGACGGATCAGATTGGGAATCCAATTCAACGATCCTTGGCGCCCTTGTTTGTTCCATCTCCCGTTACTTCGGAAACGGCGACTAGCTTTTTAGCAACTGAATGTAACTCCGTAGAACTTCCTATAGTCTGGAACGAAGTCGTGACGGTTTCCTTCATAGCCAAAAAGAAAGAATCGTCGAAGTCCAGCTACTTTTTCAGGAAACATGCCCTGAGAAAGAGTGCATCCTTTACATAGACCAAGGTACATGTTCCTCGACGCTTAGGGCATCCTTCTTTTGCTTTGTTAGAGCGCTTATTTCCTAGTTTAGTGAGGCAAAAAAAACACAAGAAGACCAACCATACTGGCCTGATTCAGTCAGTAGACCTATGTCCACCGGTGAAGGCCGGCAAAGCTCCACTATGGAGATCACAAGGATTAGACAACAAACCTTCCAAAAGTAAGAAAACTCTCTCCAGCAACCCTCTCTCAATACAAGACTAAACTCTAAAGCACTCTCTACTCATGGGCATAGCCTAACAATGGGTACCACCGGCCGAAGAACTCTTCCATAGGACGCCTATTTTTAGTAGAAAGCATATAAGACTTTCTAAACCGTCTTAGATACCAAAATGAAAATTCCAACTTTTTTTTTTATTTTAATAGGCGTCAAAACCGCCGTGATCGAATTAGTATACCTAGCCAGTCCAAATGATGGGTTTATATGAAAAGGCTCTCAGTTTGAAAAAGGAGAAAGAAGCGGGAGTACAAACAATTGAACATGGCTGATAGCAATTTATCACATCTGCACGGCAAAAATGAAATCCAAGCCCCCTTCTTCTAATTCTAAGCAAGTTTTCCCTAAATAGGTTAAGAAAACCCCTGATCAGACGTTGGTGAATTGTGTAATCAAGCTCCCATTTCCTCAAAATCTCCTTCTACTCAGAAAGATCCCTCTTCGCCCACCTCCCCCCGATTGGAAGACCGACCCGATCGCAAATCAATCAACTCACCCTTGCAAACACAGAAGACAGAGGGAGGACCGCCCATCCCATCTACTATATCTCCTCCACTACCAGAGTCCACCTCCGCTACAAACCCGCCCTCTTCCAGTACCGTATGTTAGCTTCCTACTCGATCAGAACCGGGTGGAACTACTGATGCTATTTCCCAGCAACCGCCCCAGCCTTGTGATTCCGATGATTCCGAACCAGGACGAAACTCTTTACTTAGTCGTTATATTCTATTTTTCACCGAGATTCTGTCAATGGCAACCGTATTCACCGACGCCTCCTCGGACTACGTCCGACAAGCCGCTCCATATCCAAAAAGTCTTCGATCCTTAGCATCTCGGGTGCCAACGAATGCCTTTGCTTTCGCTTGATTCGAACCATCTCCGTCGAGCCTCTTCGACGGCACTAGCCTACGGGTTCTTCCCACTAGCCATGGTTTGGCCTAACCCTTGGCTCTGATACCACTTGTCACGGCGCTGACGTCCTTCAAGCCCACAAACCGCGGCACCCACCCTGTTAACGGTCCGCTGTAGCAGAGTAAGCTGAAAAAGCCCTTTCTATGTTAAAAGCCTAAACGTCCTTATTGAAAACGAAACTAAAGCACTAACGCCCTTATAGTGACGGGGCCCTTTTTTTTTTATTGCAGGATGCCGGGTGCGCAGGAACGTACAACCTGGGGTTTCCGCCTTCATTTGGTCGTTCTGCTATGATGTAACGTGCAGTCGTCCCGAGGCAGCAGGATGTATGGTGTAGGGCCCCCTATTTTCTCTCCCTTAAAGTCCTTTATAGATTTCGAGTCGGGAATAGAGCAGTGGCTTATTCGGCGCTATATCACAATTTATTCTCGGGCATAGCTGTTCACGAAACGTGGCATGGGACATCTGTCGACGGCGGGAGTCGTCACATCCGAGCGAGAGGTCAGACCCATCCCATTCATCCTGGTCCGATCCGAACGGATCTTGTTGAATGAATTGATCCATTGTTGTATGCCCTAGTTCTTAGTTCATTTTTTCTTACTCGGACCCGCCTCCCTTCCTCTCCTTATCAGTCGAGTGACTTCATACCTTTGACTGGAAACATTTTTTTATGGTGGAGAGTGGGGAGTGAAAACACCAATGCAGTAGAGTAGAGAACGATCGCGTGAATCGGAATCCACTTAGATTAAGATTAAGCTAGACGACCGAGAAAGAAAGGCTCCACGTTCGAACATTGGTTGATCTTAGCGTACTAGCCGCTGCTTCATTTCGTATAGTGATAACGCTTTCTCTTTCTTAGCGCTCCGCCCCCCCCTCGTATAGGTTGGGGAACTCGGGTTGCGCGGCTTTCTCTTTCTTATAGGGGTCTATTTTCTTTTTTCTGACTTGACTCAGCTTGACCTACTTGACTCAGCGGTTAGAGTATCGCTTTCATACGGCGAGAGTCATTGGTTCAAATCCAATAGTAGGTAAAACCGGCCGAAACCCCTGCTTTTGCCAGCATGACAGCAAGCACGGCACGGACTGGCAGCGACGGAGTGAATGACCAAAGCATCGGTTGCTTCCATTTGTGGCCTTCTTCGACCGCCTCACGACCTTAATATCAAAGAACCCCCCCCTCTCTTCATGTATGTGGGCTGCCTGCCCCGTCCCGAATAGACGAACAGGAACAAGCTGAAGAAAGGCGCGAGAGAGAGAGTTGATACTCACCTCCCCTCTTCCACAATTAGGTGAAGACCAAGGGGGCCGGAAACCCCAACTGGAACCCTACGCGCCACACGATTCTTTCGCGAAGCGCTCTCTCAGACTTACTTCACCACTCCTGCCCCCGCAAGCAAAGAGGTTGTGAGATACCAGGCGACCAAGTGAAAGAAAGTGAACAGCCCCGATCTTCTTCAGACCAATGAGGTGATGACACATGCATGCGTGCATATGAACTTATAAAAAGTGGGTTCCAAACCCGGGCGGCACTATGTAACTCATTTAGGGCTATTGGTGGATTCTTTTTTTAGAATAGACTCTGAGATAGAGGAGACTAAAAGGGGATTTTTTTCGAGATCAGGACTTGCAAAAGTCGAGTAGCCGCAGAAGTGACGGTCTCAGACTCGCAGAAGACAAGTGAAAAGTATCTCGAGGTTTCTCCGCTTCTTGTTTCAAAATATCACAAAAATTCAGCGCTCTAAAAAAAAGGCCGGAAGGCCCCAGGACCCCCACCCCACGGCCCCTATGCCAAAGCAGTTGAGTGCAAGGAGGTCAGAGCAGAGGAGCTTCCCGGGTAGCAAGCTAGTTAGGAGAGAATTCACCTATGGATTATTAAGTAGGTAGGAAAGCACGATAGGAGGCATGTCTCAGGCCTAGGTGACAGCGGAGAACTTTAGAGGTAGGCTGGAAGGAAAAAGAAAGGCTAGGAGCTAGGCTAAATACGGAAGTCAATTCGTCTTTCGTCTGTGTATTGTGATCCCATGCCAGGACGAAGAAATCAAAGGATTTATAGTCATGCTCATGGAAGTATTGACTGGTTTCATACCAATACGGCAGAGCATTTTTTCTTAACTATTGAAAAAGCTCTTGATTTTTTTCGGTTTTAAGGAAGGCCTTGCCTTATTCCTTATTAGAGAGATATAGCCACCATAGACTAGCTCGTCCGTAGGGCTATGATCAGGCCATGCGGTCTAGAGATCTAGTTGACGCTTGGAAGAAACGGATATCCTTTCGAGAGAGAACGTGGCCATCCCGACCTGGAAGGACTTTTATACTTCCTGCTTTGAGTGGGCCAGAAGCCAGAAGCCAGAAAGACAGATCAGTTCGTTTGCAACAGATCTTGGAAGAAAATCAACAGAAAGAAGGTTGAGTGATAGACGAGGGGTTGTTTTCAGATGACGAAGTATTCGTCAGCGATAGGGCTTCGCGCCAAAAAATGAAGGAAAAAAAAAGGCATCCAATGCTTCTGCCATCGAAAAAGGTTAAGCCACTACAATAGCAGTGGGAGGATTTCTCGCAGGGAATTCTGTCACATCCCTATAGCCAGAGTCAGTCGTTGGAGTTTCTTTGCCCTTTCCCTTTATAGACAATGAAAGTGTCCCTTCATCTCGACTAGTCCTTCCTTGTCCGTAGCAGTCCCGCTAACGGGAGTCAAAGCCCCTCATGTTGCTGTGCCTGTTTCCCTGCCAGGGAGAAAGCTTTTTTCTTTTCATGTGATCAAGCTAGTTCAATCAAGTTATTTTAGGCCAGCTGCCAATTTCCTTGCGAGACACAATGTCTATACGCCCTAGTCGGTAAGACTTTCTTTTCCAGAGTTGGGAATGGAGTGATCCCTAGGGAGTAAAAGGTTCTATGGATATAGGAGGTTTTTTACATACCTATCCATTCCTTATGCTTTCTTTTTCGCCGGTATGAGTACGTTACAGCCCGGGGGGAGAGAGGAAGTGAAGTACTCTATGGAATATGGGTTAGAGCGAGTGACCAGGTTCCTTTGCTGTCGGTCCAGCCATTGAAGGTTCAAGTCCTACTCCTCTAGAGCGTTCTAAAGGAAGGAATCGAGCGAATGTAAGTGTTTCGCTTGTTACGTTACAGCCAGTAAAGAAGAAAGTGCTGCACAGCTGCTATTTGGGATCCTGTTCTCCAATCTAAATCGCAGCGTTGTCGAGATACCGAAGGAGAGCCCACTTCTCACGTGAAATGATGATGTCAAAAGATGGGGAGCTTCAACCACAGACCAGAAAATCTCCTTCCCAATTCATATGACTAAACAAAACACATGTTTTCGGCTGGCCAACGAGAGTCATAGATTTGAGTGTTTCAGAATATCGTATCGAGAACTCTTTTCCGGTATATCGCTCCTCTTACGTCGGAGCGCTGCCCCTGGGGCAAAACAATTCGACTTTTCTCATGACCCAGAACAAATCTACTTCTAGTATCTCTTCTCCCAATACCACTAACGAGGTGAAAAGTCTCACCTCAAGTTACAACAAGAAAACCACCCCGTGCTCCCGCTCCATACGAAAGTACATTCTTCTCACATTGTCACATGCCGAAAGACGCACTGAAATCAACCCCCATGGTCGAATACAAAGTCTTTTTCAATGCAATAGTTATTTCAACGGAAAGCCATGCGGACGGCAAAGGAATCCATTTACACGTAGGAATATATACCAACAACGCATCTCGCTACAAAGCTACAAAGCAGCTTCGGCGAACCTTTCCCGAGTTTGAGGAAAGTCAGCTCCATTGCCGTTTTCACCATGGGTTTGGAACAATATGCCAGTATATCTCAAAAGAGGAGAAGAACCCTGTTGTTTGGGGGACATATCAAAGGGAAGACATTCTCCATATAGCTAGGGCCGCGCCATAAAAAAAAAAGCGAAAAGTTCCTGAAAGCGCAACATCACAAGAGATGTGGGCCGTCTTAGAACAAGCTCAGGATTGGTATTCAGTCTACGAGGACCAAAAATGGAAGCATGCCTTGATCAAAGCGTATAAATAGAATCAACTACGAAATCTATATGACGATATTAAAATAGTCAAGGAAAAAAGATCCTCATTCGGACAAAGGGTGGTGGCTCACTCAACATGGTGACCCCGAGGAGCCTGAAGAACTATGCGAGAAGTACCTTTTGAGGGTAGCATGCCAGCTCTGTTATCACAGACCTATTAAGTTAAGAGCGCCCAGCTCTTTCTATATGGAGAGCCGAGCACACAAAAAACACTCATAATGCATTATTTAAGTAAAGTACTCAAAATAGACTTTGCAAGCTCGCGACGAAATGATTTGATTTTAGTGGTGCACACGACTACTACGATATGTGGATTTTCGACGAATTCCATAAGCCGACGTCCGAAAACATGGGCCGATAGAGGCTGGAACCACTTATGCAAACACGTTACTTCGGATCTTAGATGGGCAAGAGTGTAAATTAGATTCGAAGTACGCCAAAGTATTCACCAAAAAAAGGTGCCCATTATCGCAAACTTGATTCCTAATTGTCTACGCGGCCCTTTCGAGAACGATTCCAATGCATGTCCTCCCCTTCTCATTGGATGGTTCTAATTTCTCTCTTTCCTTTCACTTGGTGAAAGGGGCACTCATTTCCTCCTTGCCCTCTATCTGCTCCTTTTGGTTTTCTTTCGCTCTTGTCCTGTTGTAGAGGCACTAGTTCCCTTCGTCATCTGTTCCCTGCTCACGGTTCGATAACTCGCTCTGATTTGTCACGAACAAAGAGTTTTGACAGCTAGCCCGTGCGGCACCCACGCGCCCTCCTACAAGTAAGCCTTACGCAAGACCCGGGTTAGTCCTTTCACAACGCACCACCCCCACGCACCCCGGCAGATCGAGTTTTTTTGGCGAAAGAATTTTGATTCTTCGATAGGCGGAGCTTCATCGAGCAAGAAATGCATTATTGGTCGATTGAAGATGAGTGCCTCGATTCAATAAAACAAAGGACAGGGGGTTGTGGCCACTTCATACCCCTCCTGCAGCTGATGCGTCTAGTTGACTATCCTTTGATTCCCGCCTAACAAGGTTCACATTTTTTTAGTTTTAGATAATTTATTGAGCAACAGATGTCCGGATTGGCTAGGAGGTTGGCCGACCTCTCCTCTAACACTGACTTGAACTACGGCCTAAAAATAGATGGCAATAAAAAAAAAAAGATGTCCCGGCCTGCTGCTGTGCCTTTTCGGACTTCTCCGGCAACACCTCAGACAGTTGCTTTCTCGTCGGGTTCATGCTTGCCCGCCTCCTCCCCATTTATGAAATGGGGCAGTTGAGCACCAGGTTCACGATGCTGTAAAGGACTCCTGCTGGGGCCATGTGTTTTATTCTCAGCTCATAAGATGTTGAAAGAGAAGAAACTAGAAAATGTACCCAGTTTGGGTTTTTGGGCATTGCTTTATCCTGGGAGGAAGATTTCACCAGGTCCTAAAATAGCGTGATCCTCATCGTTTTCAAAATTGTGGGGCTTATGCAAATCTCTATTGCAAGATATTACTTGGCTCAGGCCAATGGCAGTGTGTAATTTGCCGGAAACTGAATGGAAGCGGAGGTGAATACATAGCTCCAAGCAAGGAAGATCTTCGAAATTTGCCAGAACTGTCATCACCTGTGGTTGATTACATTCAAACTGAAAACAGTTGATTCACTTCCCCCGACAACGAGAATTGGAATTCTATTGTATGGCCGCACAGTATCAGTTTCTGATTTTTCGGAGGAATTTATGGCATCTGCGGATGTGCTGCCTGGTGACAAATCACTTAGGAGTCCTTGAAAGCGTTGATCTACTGAACTGACATATACTTGTCCCCAATGCATCATCAGAAGTGGCACACAAAATATTCTCATCACTGAGGCCATACAAATAAATTGAAGATTCCAGAAGCTTCTAGAGACCGGTGCCTGGGTACGGCAGTTGAGGTTGCTATAATTCAAGGGCCATCAGCAGAAATTTCTCTAGGGGTAGTTAAACGGGCAGAATAATTGTGTGCGCTGGTGGACCTAATACTTATGGACCTGGATCAGTCCCTCATTCTTTTAGTCACCCAAATTTTCCTCATATGGAAAAAAATGGAATAGCTCCTATCTGTGAATTCGGACTTTACTATATACTCTTCACTAAAATATGTTTCAATTAAATTATCAGGCTTGGAACCCACATCTTCACCCGGCTTAACCACCAAGAAACCCGCAGCGTAAGGCACATGAACATCATTTATTATAACTGTCTCCGTATCGGCTACAATGACCTTTCCTTACTCGTCGGTTTGAGTGCAGTTATATAATTGGGATAAGGACGCTTCCTAACCATAGATTTCACTTCTACTGGTTCACCAGCACTTATACCGGCTGAAATGAATTCCCAAATCCGGTTATAGATTTAATCTTCGCTAAGAGAGCAATCGGAGGATTCATACCTACCCAATAGATAGATTCGAATGAATACACTTGATACCAATTCACCCGGGTAATCCTCGGCTTTAGCCTTAACCAATTTAAATATAGTATTGTATAAATCTATGTTTGGCACAGCATTCCCCATAGCATCCATTAAAGAAATAGCTTTACCTATTGTAAAGGAAATATCTCCAGTTGACTGTTTCATCACATACCCTATAGTCAATTTACCATAATAAAATTAAATATAGTAATCGTACTTCAATAACAGTTTCATTACAACCAATGCTAGAAGCTTATATTCTGCACATTTCAAATAATGAAGAAAACAGCAGCTATTCTTAATCCTGAATATGGATCCTTGCATGATTCATGAGCGATCAACCGCTTTAAACGGGACCAATAACCATCAAAGGTATCTTTGGAATAAGAAACTTGCGTTTCAGCATTCTTGCCCGGTAACATACTATCTCCTTTAGAAGTGGACACAGTACTGAAACTTCTTATTCTCCCAGCTAGCTCTGGAGCTGTGCTGAAAATGAATTCCACTTCTCAATATGACGTTTCCGCCCATCCTGTGGATTGGAAAAAATATGTTTACCGCACACAGTATTCACATATTGAGAGTAACAACTCACTATATTTTTGACATTAGTATCGTATTTAATTCCATCTTTTTTATTCAGTAATTCAGGCTTTATTGCAGTTAAAATCGGGGTTTGATGAGTACATTCGACGAGGATCTTGAATCAGAGAATACACCAATTAGAAGGGAAAGATGGGCATTCGATGAGGAAGATTACCGATTCTACGATACCAACTGCAAACAAGGAGGAAAGCATAGATCCTTATGATCCAACATTGGTTGGTTACGCTCAGATCAAGTCTCGTTATCATCCTCGATCAGAAGCAAGTGCTAGCTCATAGCTAAGAGAAGTGGTAACTTGCTCTCATTGCTAACAAAAGAGAGCGAAGAATGAGATGCAAACAACCGAGAATCACATGGGGATTCTGGCAACCTATTGAGTGGAATTCAAGAGACACGCCCTCGAGCTTATAGCTACAGGAGAGGGCATACCTTACTACATTCCTGCCTAAAGCAAGGAAATGGTCGGACTCAATGGCATAGCCAACAAGTGCATCAAGAGAAGGAACTACAACTCACCCACGAAAAGAAAGCAGAGCTCCTTAAGCAACCTACGTGATCAACTCTTTTCAGAGCTTCCTTCTTAGCCTAGCTCTTCCCCTTGCTCTGGGAATCCCCTTCCCTTAATCAAAGCATCGGCAACAAGGACCGCAGAATCACATGAAGATTTCGACACTTTATCGAGCGGAAACACTGAAAGACTGATTGATGATTCGCTGATCATCAACTGCAGAGAACAAATCCAATTAGAAAAGAGAGACACGTGATTCGTCGATCGAAACTACCGATTCTAAGCCTTTTTCTACCGATTCATCCTTTCACCAAAAAGGACTAGACTAATAGAAGAGGGATCGGTCTTATCAATCAGAAAGCTAGTGCCTTAAACCATTCCCTTCTTTAGGATTGAGCGGAATGCGGGCTCAAGAAGCATGGCTCCTTTACCAACTAACAGCAAATAAGGGAATCCTAGCTTAAGAAGAAGAGAGCAACAACACTGCAACTGCGCCAGCGATGGTTGGGTAGCCTGGTTCGAAGCTCTCTCTTAGGCTCTCTCGAATGAGTTATACTATGGAAGCCGTACACTTGTAGAGAAAGATTTCAATTGAACAAATGGGCGGATCACCCCACTCTCTTACAGGTAGTGGAAGAAGTCTGGGTGGAAGATGTGTTTGGGTTGGCTTCGTTTGCCTACCTTCGAACATGAACCTCGAAGAATCACCCCAAAAACCTTGGAGAATGACCAAAAAAGATAGATTGATTGGCTTAGGGGTTCGCTACAGTACAGATTACCCAGCTCAGTCTGCAACTGCAAGAACTGCGAGCAAACGATTCGACGATGATACAACCACATTAAGAGAAGGAATTACAAGCGGGAATAGCTTAAGAAAGAACAAGCAAGCAGAGAGACTCTTTAGCTCTGCGCTTCGGCAACTAAATTAGTTTGATTTACCTCTCCACGGAGACTACTCTAACTAATAGAACAAGTAAAGGGCAGCCCTTACTCTATTCAATCCTAAAGAAGGGAATGTGGACTCGGGAAGCATAGAACCGACCTAAGAGGGGATAGTTTGGGGTCTATTCCTTGGTCTTCAGTAGCTACCACTACTAACACCGCTTAAGAGCAAATCAAAGGAAAACTGTTTCTTACCGGGTTTCTAGAAGAACCTAAATAGAAGGGAGAGCTGACTATTCATCGAGAGACTGGGCATTCGCCGAGAAGACACAAGCTAGAGCTAGGAAGGACGGGATAGTTGGCTTGGGTTGCCTATACATAGGGGACGGGACTTAACAGCTGCACCTGGCAAGGGAAGTAGGTATCTATTTGGCTTACACAGATCAGTACTGAACTGGAATACCATCCTCGCTCTTCACCTGTTATTTCGGGAAGCAAGAAGGTATCCTTTTTTTACCTACCTTCGACCAATAACGCATACTTCCTTCACCCGGAATTCTAAAGTATAGTAAGGAAAGAGTCAAGACGAGATGAATTAGTGCTTACGTTCTCTATTTGAAAATCGAATGGTTGATTCCTTGAGCTATTATAGTTCGAAGCCATGCATCCATGAAAGATGGCTCCTTTGCTTGATAGTCGTGAAAGTCAATACTGACTCCTTTACGGCCTAGTCGATGTAAGTTCTCAAACCAAAGAAAAGGGAGCGAATAGCCTGCTCTTTGGGCAGCTTTACAAAAGGAAATACATGCTAAACTGGCGATTCACGAGAAAGATGCAAACAGGCTTAGGAAGCCACTATTAGGGATCCGGAACCTTTAGGGCGGAGGTTACTAGGAATTCTGCATACTAAAACCTAGAAGTAGGTGCCTGCAACAGCGACAGCGAACTCGCTGCATGGGCTTAGGAGAGATAGAGATCCTTAGCAACCTTGGCTTCGGGGTTCGCTCCCATGAGTGAGGGATTGGGGTCCGGGAAGAACTACGAACTCAATAGAGTAAGATAGTCCAGAGAATCACCTTGATTAGAAAAGAGAAACTGGCGATAGGCCGATAGACTAACCGCGTAGAATGCACCAGAAGAATGGTGATACGCCGAAAGATATGGAAACAGGGTTGCAACGATCCAATCCATTCGGGGCTTCGGCCTAGCTCGAACGAGTTAGGGAGTTGTCTTCCCTACTAAAAGCACTTTTTCCCCGCTAAGGGATACTGCTTTTTTTTCTGTTTTCCTCTCTCAAGCACCAAAGTCCAATCAAAGCATAAGTAAGGGGATTCGTCTACTTCTTCCTAGATCTCCCCCTACTATTGAGAAGAGTCAGTCGAATCTATCTCCTTAGGCAGCGCGGAAAGTTAGATAAGATTAAGCAAGCGAGCAAGAAAGGATAAGGGACCACTCCAAGCACTATCACTCCAATAAAACCTCCCATAAGGAATGAAAGTACTTACTTGATAGAGTAAGGAAGGGTACCAGCACGGCTTTTTTCGGTTGGTTTCATAAGGGGGCTTAGGCTTAAGCTTCAGATAGTTTCACTAGTATAGTCAAAGTACGGTATAGCCAGCAAGCAAGAAAAGAAAGAGGAGATTCGTCCTTTTTCTTAGGCACGGAAAAGTCTTTGTGCTTGTATGAATGAATGCTTATCTCGGGACATCCGGAGCGAAAGCCTTGAGAGTGGGGGCCAGGTCAGCCTTCAATCTTTCCTCGAGAAAGCTATCATTTAAGTGCAAAATCGCGACTTAAGAACCGGTCACGGGGCATATCCTCTCATTTATCTGGTTCCATAGAATTGATCTGAAAAAAGAAGTCTTTCCTTAATTACAGCTATAAGAGCCCGGCAGAAGCCTATATAGTGAACTCTTTCTAGTGATCTTTACACTTCTCCAGAAACTATTCATTCCAGGTTTAGACCGTAGGGCAGGAAGTGAACCAATCTGATGATGTTTGAAGAACTAAGCTCAGTTGGAGTAAGGGTACTAGGGATGCTGTCACTTCAGGGGTCCGCAGATGTTGAGAAGAATAAGGGCAGTTTGATTGAAAGCTCTTTTTTTACCTAAAATCTCCCTAATTGCCTAAGCATTTGATTACCTTCTTGAAAAGAGCACTGCAACTGGAGGTATAAAAACGAAAACTACTGCTTTAAAGACTTCTCCTTTTTTATACTGGCTTTACTTATTTATACTTTTGCACTTTTGAAGCCAAGAAAGCAACTAGGAATTCCTTCCACACTTACAATAGGATTTTTGAAATAGGCTTTAAATATCTTTGGGGTTCCTCATTATACGGTGCTCCAACTTAAAAAGAAACCCAGAGAATAAAAAAAAAAGGTACCACCTTTATATATATTATATGGCGCTGAACCAGAGCTTGCTGTCACTGTCTTACTCGATGGCTAGCTCGCGAACCTAGATGTATTACTTTCAAACAAACTTACTCTTGGAAAGTTTTTTTAATTAAACGAGGTAGTATCATAAGTTATTAATAGGATCTTAATATACTAATATACTTGTATCGTTTAAGTCAAGTATTAAAAGTTAAAATATATCTAAAAGTTCACGGACACTGGCTCGCTCGCTGGGGCTTGGAGAATAAATGAGAGCGAAAAGCATTCGAAATGACAACGTATTCCAGAATATCCAACACCTTCTATGTACCGAAATCGAAGCACTTAGCAGTGCAGTCACTTATAAAAGAGAAATGACTTAGGGCCTGTTAAGAGCCTTTTCGCCGCATTCAAAAAGAAAAGCATTTTCTTAATCGGCTTCCTTTCACACCCCGAGAGTCCCTTTCTAGGAGCAGTCAACTTGGTCACAACTCGGATTCAATTCAAGATGAATGAGCAATTTAAATGAAAGCGACCGACTCTAGCGTAAAGAGGGCGGCTAATACCGATTACTGTACCTGGTGAAAGCTTGGGGAAAACTTGAAACCTGCCCCGCCTAGTGGTAAAAATATTGAATCTTTCCTGGTACCATATTACCAGCCTTAACTATTACTATTAAAGGCATATCCCGAGCTAGATCTATATTAATTGCCTGCCCCAGTTTCTGGCTGTAAAAACTTACTCTCTTACACTCGAAAGCGAACTAAATGCGCTTACCCTTGGAATTGTTGGGGCTTGCTTACTTACTTGAACTGTAAAACTTTGACCCGGGGGGCGGACTAAATAGATATTCTATAGTATCACAGCTCTAAGACTCCAGCCTTTAGAGAATGTGTTGGAACTTCTCCTTCTTCTTAGTAGGACTGCCGCAAGTCCAATAATAACAGGAAGAAGTCGCAACAGGGGGGACTACGGTTTGGTACTTACAGCTTAACGACTCGAATCGACTCCTGGCTCATAAGCCTTTTATCGGGTCGCTATCGGTTGTTTCTGTCTCCTCATGGGTCTCAGCATCAGCAGTAGTACTGTTCATCTCCTCCCACATAGGAAGGCGATAATCCGGGTAGGGCGGCTTTTCGAGAAGGTAATTTTATTTCATACTTTGTTTGGCCTCATTAAAAAAGTAAAGGAGTCGGATGATCAAGCTTCTAAGATTCGAAGATATAATATCAGACAGACAATCTCTCCCCTTACTCTAAAATAAAGAAATTTACTTAGAGGAAAAAGTTATAGCTATGACTTTAGACTTCTGCCAATCTTTTTCAGTAAGAGAAGGACTTAGACCATCAAAACTTCCTTCAGGCTCTTTATCTTTAAGGCTCGACACTGATTTTTCTCGCTTCCTTACTACCCCCAGGCAATTGAGCCACCTTTTGGCTTGGGCCTATCTACCAACTACCAAGAGGCTGCAGGCCAACTCGGAAAAGAAGGAGTTGCTCTCGAATTCGAATAGGCTTCTACTCGTACCGTCCCTACAAGAATCCCTAACCCGTTTTAGCTCCTAATACGGAGAAAAAAGTGCTTCTTATTCTGGCTTGTGTTCCTTGGTCCGTTGCTATTCCTATTATAGATAGAAAAGCTCCTATTCCGGTTCCTCTTGCGCCGGTGTAGAGTTCAGGGTTGAGGGAATAAGGCGCCTGACCCTTGCAATCCACTTTCATAGGTATACTTTGACGCATCTCTGAACATCTCAATGCTTCTGCTGCTCCCGCCCGCCACCCGGTTGTTCTTATGATCTCTGGAATCGCTTTCAAAGCGGAATTTCTATTCCTTTTCATTGAGTGTAAAGTTCCGGGCCTGTGCGGGGCTCAGAAGCGCCCTCTCTTTCACAGCCGAGGAGTACACCTAACTCATTCAACGCGGCTCGTTGTTAACCTTGGCGGGGGAAGGAAGGGTCCTAGCTCCCGAGCTTAGCAGACAAACAATCAGTCACGGTCTGAAGAAAGAGATTCTTCAAACAAGTAGCGATCAGAGTGACTTATAGGGGAGCAGGCCCATACTATGATGATGAGGCATAACCTGAGATCATGGGTTATCCAGTCCCATACCAAGTCAAATCAACAGGCACGCAGATAAACCTATGAAGATGAGGTCTCGCATTCTCCAACGGGACGTCCATACTGAAACTGGGCTTTGTGTCAGCCTCCCCACTCTAATTTAGCTATAGAGTCTTTCTTTGTTTTTTCCGAATCAAACCAGAATGGATATAAGATTTCATCTACAGTTGGTTGACTTTCTGTGCCCGGATGATCCGGCACTCTTCTTGCTTCGTCTGGCTGATCCGGCTCAGTGATTACTTCGTCTGGTTGTACCGGAACTCTTGTTTTCCTCGCTTGACCTGTACCCGCTCCGCTAACCGCCATTTTACGACCCCGCTGGGATCAACCACAGGGCAACGAAGAGGGAGAGTAATCGAAACCCTTGTTTCAAGAGGTTCCCTTTGTAATGGGACCACAGCACAAAGTCCTAAGTGGCAATCTGCTCCGCGTCTCAGATGCACCAATGCTTTCGTCGCTGATGCATGAACTCCAGAACTCGCTTACCAGCTTGGATAACCCATACCAGAAGGACGTTCCGGCATGTATAGTCCGTACCTTTTCTAAGCCAACTCCAAACTAAGCATCCATAACGAGTTCCATCTGTTAAACTGCTGGGCCCAAATCAAAAGACTTTTTTTTAATGTAGCACCCGTAGCATATGTGCTTACCTTTACGTATAGTGTACCTACAAGTGTATTTTATCCCAGCAGTGCGACCCACTTACTACCTGGAACTAACGGGCATATCCCTCAAAACTTCCCAATAATGACAGCTCATCTCTCGAAACTCCTGTGCCTGCCCGTCTCATCTCAAACTGTTTGGTGGAAGCCCATTCCCAACGACCAAGTACGTTCCAGTGTCATCTGGAGACAGAGGTGGCGCGACGTTCTCTGGAGTGAGGAAATCAACAGGCAGGTGTAATGTGATGATGGCATATTTGTGATGGTTCGTTGCTAAGAGTTCTTGCCATCGTCCTGGGGGAGTGAAACCAGGATAAGAAGATTCCTGTACTCCGTTGGTGGGGGAGAACTGTCGATTGACTATCTTCAGCTCCTTAACTTATCAGTCGTTCTTTCCTACCGTAAGTCAATAGAGCTACCTTCTCACCCAAAGATTAAGAGTCGAGCTGGAGTTGGGCACTTCCCCACGGAACTTGGAAGGAGAGGTTGAGAGTCTATTCGTGATTCACTATCTCCACTTGTCAATTGACTTACTGTCACCCCTTGGATTCTTATCTTAGTCTATCTCCCGTCCCTCTCCTGTTGTCACTCGTTCACTCCTCGGCGAAAGGGTATTTGAACTTCGAGTGGGTTGGTGGTTAAATTACAGTTAGCAGAGCGGAACAAGGGATAGAGGTTGAAGAACAGACGTCTTCTCACTTCGGCTTGGAATGCAAAGCATTCTTTTCGATCTTGTACCCGGTACACTGAACACCAAGCCAATCTTAAGAAAGGGATAAGCAACGACACCTGTGAACTCGGATAGCCTTGTGCCCTACCTTTCATTCGCTACGATCTTTCTTCTGAACTAGGCTACCATCTGTCTTCGATTATTCAATTAATAGTTATAGGGAAAGAGCACTCCTAAAAGCAAGCTTTCTCTTATATACGTATACGATACCACGAGTTTGCCACAAAAGAATAGCATTTAGTTCGATCGAGTTCTATCTATATCTAGCTTAAAATCACAGAAAATAGAAAGAGGAGCGCTTTTCCCGGCTAATCGAGTTCCTTTACTAGAGAGTGATTACTACACTTACTCTATGAAAATACAAGCGAAACCTTGAAGAAAATAGTATAGTAAAGCATCGAATGGGACAAGGAATGCGTTCTTACTGTTCACGAATCTCCTGCTTGAGAATATGCATTGGATGACAAAGTGAGGAAGGGATTGATCTAAGGCAATAAAATGACATAGAAATAGAATAAGAGGAAGAGAAGTGGTTGAAAGGTAACTGAAATCCGGCTTAAACACTAGGCACAGAGAAGGAGCTGCACATGAAGAATGGCAAGACATTGAAAGAAGGGGTTCTGCGCGAATGCCCTGTTGAGGAAGAGAAGGGGTTTGGGAAGAAGGCGTCTGCTAGAGGAACTGACATCTAATTCAACTATCTCAGCTTGCTGCATCGAGAAAGAGGCTAGGCACCTAATGTGATGGAGGTTTGTGCAAGTCCTTTGTTAGCGCTTTCGACTTCTCCTCTCAGATGTCGCCTTTGGGCTTGTTATCGCCTTGATGCCCCGTCTTAAGTTGTTGTCGGAGAAGGGCTTCTTTGCAAGGTAACTCTTAATATCATATCATAAGAGAGATCAACGCTCATCTCTTTAACTGAATAATTCATTCCCTCCTCCATGCTATTGATCGAATCATCCTTCCCGGAATAAAAACATTGGAACTTCATGCTGTCGTAGTGAACCATTTTCTTTTGGATGATGCACCACTGCCTTCTTAGAAACCCAGTAATCTTCGGAATTCTGCCTTCTATCATCCTCCTTATAGGTATAGGCTTCGAAAGAAATCTCCTTAATAGAATGAAATGAGTCCTTCTACCCCGCACAAAGGGGTAGCATTGACAAAGAATGATGTAACCAACTTCCTTCTTCATTCATTCCGGGCCTTATTCTTTCCTTACTTAACTTAGTAACTTAGTGAAAAAGACCTTCGGAACTTAAGCCCGAATGCGCGTAAGGAGCGGTTCCCATTCCATTAGCTACTTTTTATTTTATGAACCACAGGCAGCAGGTAACAAGTCGGAAATCTAATTGAATTGTGTGTTCTGACAGTGATCCGGGAGTGGATGCCAGGCAAGGTCAGCATGCCACTAGCTAGGCTTAGTGCATGCCAGGAAAGAGAGTTAGAGCTGGGATCTCATACCAATCCAGTAAGAGAGATGGGACAAGCTAGCTGATCCAATAGAATAGGTAGACAGCTCTCACTCCCAATCAGTAGACTGGACATGGAGCCATCCTGCTTGCTATCCTCCTTTAATAGAAAAAATAGAGAAAGCATAAGGGGGATGACAAGCCTGTACTCCTTTCTTTTATGGGAGCTTGGTCTGTCTGGGAAACAAGCTAGACAAGAACCTCTATGGCCTGGTATGTCCTGGATGCCGGAATCCTGGCACCAAGAAGCTTCTATCTGCCAAGACTCACTGCACATAAACTTGCTAATATGCCTCGCTTGCTTATAGGCTCCGTTCACTTGCTTGCTAGGATTGCGAGTTAGCAATCTACCTATCCAATTGGCATCCTAGAAGAGAGTGCTATCTCCGACTAGACAAGTAAGAGAGAGACTAGCAACTGTCTGGTTTAATAAGATAAGGCAATTGCTATGCTATTTCTTATCTGTAACCAATCTCTTCTCTATCTCTATCTAATGTTGTTCTATCTTCCAGTTAGACAAGTCGAGTGGATTGAAAGCTCTACCAATAGTGCTTATACTGGTGTTAGACTGGCATTCCGGGCTAGCTAGGCTGCTTTCTCTGGATACCTGGTATGCTCGGCTCTATCTCTGCTTGCTATTGCCTCGATTGATACAGAAAAGAGAAACTGCTCTCTTAACTGCAACATCGGCATCTTAGATTTAGATAAGGAAGTTGATTCTCTCTCTGGCTCTGGTTTAGACATTCTAATTATAGAAGTTGTGATCGAGAAAACCCCTTTATTTATATGAAAGGCCAAAGTGCGACTCTACTAAGTAGGCAAGCCGGTCACCAGAGCCTAAGATCCCTCTTTCTCACTCAGGATAGCCAATCTATCCCGGAAATGTCATTTGCGTAACACATGCAAGTCGAATAAAGTGGATTTTATATTCCGTAATTAACTCAGTGAGTGCTTTCTAAGAAGGGTCTTATGCTTATACCCTTTTGCAGTAAAGAAAGCTTTTGAGGTGGGCCATTCGAAGTAACGTACCAGGTATAATAGCGTAGATAGAGTAGCGTGGTGAGAACAACTCACCTTTACACTCGTTCACTCCGATCGGGAACCCGTTTCCAGCTAGTCTGCGCTCCTTGTGGACTTTTGAAACAGAACTTGAAAAAAAAAGAAAAGAGGGCTATAAGTAGGCTTGCTTGCTATACGAGCTCTTCGCCTTTATACGGCTTGCTTGGCTTTCCTATCGCTCCTATTTATTGTAGTAGTAGGCCTTCTAGAAGCTTCGCCAGAAGCAAGCAAGATGAGTTCGCTCTCCTTCGTAGACAAGGCTCGTTCCGTACGACATGTAGTAAAAAAGAAAGATTCTTTATCTTGGTCGCCGTCCCACATAATGGAGAACAGCTTAGCTTGATCCTCTTCCGAATCGAAGGGAAACGGTGTAGGATTTCCGTTAGTGCTCACTTTGAAAAGACCGTACTCTCTCTAAGAGAGCGTTACAAAATCCTACTGAGGATTTCTCTATGGGATTCTATGTAGTCGTTCACCTGCTTTTGGGGCCGGGCTTCCTCCCTTCCCATATTACAAAGGTTTTTCACTTCTTCTTTTCAGAGCGTAACGAATCTGGGGCCGGGTCCTTAGGTGGAGCTTCACAATACGCTACAAGCTCCCTGACAACATGGTCGATTTCTGAGCTTGATGCTACGGAATCCGCGGTGGAGTCGGTTGATGAGCTTGATGCGACTGAATCCGCGGATAGTCCCATCCCCTCTTAAAATTGATGACTGTCTACCCAATCACAATAATCTTTCAAAGAAAGAGCTTCTACGACGATCGGCATAAAAGCATGATTCGTTCCACAAATCTCACTGCACTGACCATAGTAAACTCCTTCTCGTTGTACCAAAATAGAGATCTGATTTAAACGACCAGGTACAGCATCGCATTTGACACCTAAGGAAGGGACAGCCCAACTATGAAGTACATCAGCAGATGTTACAAGAAGACGTAGATGACTATTGGCTGGCACAACCAATCTATTGTCAACTTCTAATAAACGTAATTGACCCAATTCTAAATCATCTTCTGGAATCATATAACTGTCAAAAGTGAGTGACTCCTCATCGGAACTATTATAGTCTGAATACTCATAAGTCCAATACCATTGATGTCCAATAGCTTTCATAGTAATGGCTGGATCTACTACTACCTCGTCCATTGCGTATAAGAGAGCAAATGATGGTATAGCAATGAACATAAGGATGAGACTAGGAAAAATGGTCCAAAGAATCTCAATAGTAGTTCCATGAACAATCCGTTGCGGGATTGGATTCTTTTTATAGTGGAAATGCCATAAAGCGCCAACCAAGATCCATAATACGAAAACCAAAATAAGAATGAGGAAGAAAAAGATATCGTGATGTAAGTCCATTTTTCCTTGCATCATAG
>Ga0214473_10002144_pt1 | contig 24616 bp, 16 predicted proteins | sample RVTome_7_FD_203509 | JGI IMG/M metagenome (GOLD analysis project Ga0214473, IMG submission 203509) | Soil microbial communities from uranium-contaminated site in the Upper Colorado River Basin, Wyoming, United States - RVT98D197 | ecosystem: Environmental > Terrestrial > Soil > Contaminated >... | reverse complement strand
CCGCAGGGTCTATACAGCACTTTCCCTCAACTGATGATCAGGGGTATGCTTCGAGGGAGGTAAGTATACTCCTTGACATAGGCTCGCATTATACCTGCCGCCGGGTCCGGAGTCAAACAATAACTGTCCCGGCGGGAGTTCCAGACGGTCGGCCATGCGCCCGCGGCGAAGCGCAAGACATTATGACTGCTCACCTTACGGGGACAACAGCCGAGTGTACCGCCGGCAGACAACTTCTTCACCCAACGATTCCAGGGACATTGTCACGAGACTTGCGAGAAAAGGCACACAGGTGGGCCGACACTCTCAAGGGCTCCGATGCAGGCCGGTCCATGCGCATACCCGCTCCGGCCCTGCCGTACCTCGTGATTCACCAAAAGGATCGTGACGCCTGCTCCGCGTCAGCTTGGACGGGATGGCCTTACGCCTTGGTCTTGAAGCAGTCGCCCCGCCAACAGCATTGCGTCCACGGGCAACTGCCATTGGACCGGCCATAACAGGGCGCGAACCCTTCGGCCCTCTGGATCGCGTGGATCAACTCGGTCTTTTTCATCTTGCCGCCGTCGATCCCGAGTCCTCTCGCCTTGATCTTGATGTCGGACATCGTCATGGGCCTCGGTGCTACGTTTATCATCGTCATCCGTATTCTCCTTTCACATGGACCCGATCAACGCCCAGGGCCTTTCTCCCTGAGCATGCGTCACTCGCCGTGTTCTAAAACGACAATGACAAAACAATCGCGCCTTGCGATCTCTTGCCATCGTGCCGGTCTGGCTCACAATACTATTCGACCAACCGTGGCTCAATTCACCAGTCGCTTCTGTAAAAAAGCACGTATTTTGCGCGCCGCTTTTCGTCGTGCAAGCACATTTCTGTGGTTTCGTGCGGCTTGTTCTCGGACCTGCCGCAAATTCGCGGTCGGCCCACTCCGCCTTTTTCTGTTGATAGGAGGGCGGCCCTGTGGTAGTAGCGTTGGCGGGAACTTTATCGGAGATGATTATGGAATCTCAGGCCAATCGCGAAACGGCAGTCCCGGAGGACAAACCTGTATTTAGTCTCTCTGCGGCCTTGCTTCTGCTGTCCAGTCTTGCCTGCGCCAGCCTGGGGCAGGAGTTCGTGCCCTTTGTTATTCCCGCCCGAGTCAATCCTGAACAGGCGATTTGGGTCACAGGCTACAAAGCGATCAAGACGGACTCGCAGCGGCTGTCGGCGGCTGAGCATTTCTACAACGGTAACGGGGCGGTGCGCATCTGGGGTGTGAACCTGTGCTTTGGAGCGAACTTCCCGACCCATGAAGACGCCTCCTGGGTTGGCGAGCGGCTGGCCGCAGCGGGCGTCAACTCCGTCCGGTGTCACCACCTCGACACCTCCCGCTGGCCGAGTGGTATCTGGAATGCTACAGACGGCAAGACCATCGAGCCACAGGCCCTCGATCGGCTCGACTACTTCATCAACGAGATGGCGAAGCGCGGCATCTGGGTGAATCTGAATCTGCACGTCGGGCGAGATCACAGCAAGTACCTCGGTCTGCCTCCGACAAACCGTGAGTACGACAAGATCGCCGGCATCTTCACGCCGGCCTTGATCAACGCACAGAAGCAGTATGCCCGTGACCTGCTGACCCACGTCAACCCCTATCGCGGGGTGCGATACGCCGACGACCCGGGCGTGGCCTTCGTCGAGATCACCAACGAGGACAGCTTCTTCATGTGGAGTGCCGACGAGACTTTGCGGACACTCCCCCGCTACTATGGCCAGATTCTTCGGGACAAATTCAACGGCTGGCTGCAGCAGCGATACGGGTCCGATGAAGCGCTCCGCGCTGCTTGGGCCGCAGGTACGCAGCCCCTGGGTCAGAACATGCTGCAGAACGGCACGTTCACGCAATGGGACAAAGGCAGGCCGAGGTACTGGAACCTGGAACAGCATGAGGGCTGCCAAGCCTCTCTTTCACAGCCGCGGACCCTGCGCAGCGACGCCATGCAGGTGAAGATCGCCAAGTCGGACAGTACCGAATGGCATTTGCAGTTCAACCAGGGCAGCCTCACGGTCATCGAGGGACAATACTACACGCTGTCGTTCGAGGCATCGAGCGAGCAGCCGCGCAGGATCACGGCCTACGTAGGTCAGGCCCACGATCCATGGGGCAACCTGGGTCTGAGCTGGCAGGCGGACCTGGGCACGGAATGGAGGAAGTTCAGCTTCGGATTCGTGGCGACCGATAGCGACACCAACGCGAGGGTCAGCTTCTCCTTCAGCGGCGACGCGACGACGTTCAACCTCGCCCGCGTGGAGCTTCGGCCCGGCGGACAGACCGTTCTGGTCGAGGGCGAGTCTCTCGCATTGGGCAATGTCGGGCTCTTCCAGGAAAGCGAAAGCCAGCCGCGCATTCTCGACCGCATGATCTTTCTGGCGGAGACGGAAAAGGCCTACTTTGACGGTATGCGATCCTACGTCAAGAACGATCTCGGCTGTGGCGCTCTCGTCACCGGCACGATCGTCTTCGGGCCGCTCGGCTTGTACGCTCAGAGCGACATGGACTACATCGACAGCCACGCCTACTGGCAGCATCCGACTTTCCCGGGTCGGCCCTGGGATCCCGCCAACTGGCTCATCGAGCAAAAACCCATGACGGACCATCCGGACCAGGCGACCCTATTTAGGATCGCCGCGGAGCGGCTGGCGGACAAGCCCTTCACGCTCAGCGAGTACAACCACCCTGCCCCACTGGATGCCCAGGCGGAATGCGTGCCGATGATCGCCTCATTCGCCGCCGCGCAGGATTGGGATGGCGTCTGGCTCTTCGACTACTCAGGCTCGACGAACGCCTGGACCCGGGAAACCATGAGCGGATTCTTCGACATCGACACAAATCCAGCCAAATGGGGCTTCATGCGAGCCGGCGCCGCCATGTTCCGGTTCGGATGCATCGCCCAATTGAATGGCCTCACCTACGTCGGGCTGGCCGATGCGGACAACATGATGACCCAGTTGGCGACACTCCATCTCAAGCATGGCAGCAATATGCTCAGAGCCCTTGGCGTACCACGGGAGGCCACGCTGAAGGGGCAACAGGTTGCATCTATGGCCGGACCCGGCGGCCGCCGCGATGCGACGGGGCCCGGCGCGGACATTCAATGGACCGTCGAACGCGACAACGGAATGTATGTTGCCCAAGGCATGGGTGGGTCGGTCTATGTCGGCCACGCGTCACGGTTTGCCCAAGTGAGCGACGGGAAGATCGCTATAACCCAGCCGCCATTCGTCGCCCTGACGATCACAGGTCTTGGCGTTGAGCCGTCGGTTCCGTTGGAACGACAAACGAGGATTCTTGTGACCGCGTGCGGCCGGTGCGAGAACGTCGGGATGCAGTTCTCGCCGGACCGACGGACGGTCGGCCGCAACTGGGGAACCGGCCCGGCCCAGATCAAGGCGGTTCGCGGCACCGTCGCCCTGCCGCAAGGCCAATGGATATGTCACGCATTGGCCCCGGACGGCTCGCCGAAGGCGCTCGTGCCCATCACGTACGCGGACGGCCAGGGCACGTTGACGCTTTCCCCCGACTATGGAACGATGTGGTACCTGCTGGAGCGTAACAAGAGATAGGGCAACGTTCATTTTGTGGGGATAAACCGATGAGAAGTGTTTCTTCCAAGAGTTTCGGCGTCGCGATCCTGATCGCTCTCACCGGAGCATGTGTCCCTGCCGCCGCACAAGGGATGGAGCCGCGGGTCCTGTTTGACTTCAAGCCCGGCTCCAGCGTCAGCGACATTGAAACCAGCGACGCCAAGGCCACGATTACAGAGGCTGGCACGCTGCGCATTGAGACGGGACAGAAGGCACAGTGGCCCGGCGTCACCCTCAAGGCGCCGCAGGGCAAGTGGGACGTGTCGCCATACGAGTACATCTCGCTGGATGTCAGGAATCGCGGCGGGAACAAGGTGACGGTCCAGTGCCGTGTCGACAATCCAGGGGCGGATGGGACGAAAAATTGCGTGACCGACCAGGTTTCTGTGGACTCGGGGGCATCGCAGATGCTGAAGGTCCGGATCTTTCCCGTCCCCTGGAAGCTTGACAAGCCTGTGGAACTCGTGGCAATGCGGGCGAATCCCATCCACGCGGGCAAGATCGATACCGCCAACGTCACTCAACTCCTCGTCTTCGTGAGTCAATCGAAGGAGAAGCACACCTTTGAGATTGATAATGTGACGGCGGGAGGTCAAGTGCGGGTTCTGGATGCATCGACGTTCCTGCCGTTCATTGACGAGTTCGGGCAGTACGTGCACAAGGATTGGCCGGGCAAGACGCACTCCCTGGAGGAGATGATCGCGCATGGGCGGACGGAGGGGACGGACCTGCAGGCCCATCCACGGCCGCGGAGTTGGGACAAGTACGGCGGCTGGGCCGACGGGCCGAAGCTCAGGGGCACGGGGTTCTTCCGCGTCGAGAAATACCGGGGCAAATGGTGGCTCATCGATCCGATAGGCCGGTTGTTCTGGTCGCACGGGATCGATTGCATCCGCGGCGGCAACTCGACGCCGATCACGGGCCGCGAACGATATTTCCGCAGCCTGCCCGCTCAGGATTCACCGTTCGCCCAATTCTACGGCACGGCGAACTGGGCCCCTGTCGGCTACTACAAGGACCACGCGCCGTACAAGACCTATGACATCGGGCGGGCCAATCTCCTGCGCAAGTACGGCGAGGATTTCGAGCAGGCGTTCGCGGACATCACGCACCGCCGGCTCGAGAGCTGGGGCATCAACACGATCGCAAACTGGTCCGACGAGCAGATCTGCCTGATGCGCCGCACGCCGTACGTCGGGACGATCAGCTTCGAGGCGAAGAAGCTCGAAGGCTCCGAAGGCTACTGGGGCAAGTTCTACGATGTCTTCGATCCGAGCTTCGAGGAGAAACTGCGGGAGCGACTCGACCGCGAAAAAGGCCGGACGGCGGATGATCCGTGGTGCGTCGGCTATTTCGTCCACAATGAGTTGTCGTGGGGCGACGATCTTTCCCTGGCGGTGGCCGCGCTCGTCTCACCGCCGGACCAGCCTGCCAAGAACGTATTCATCAGCGACCTCAAGGCGAAATACGACGCCATCGAGGAGCTCAACGCCGTGTGGGGGACCGCGCATGCATCCTGGGAGGCACTACAGCAGAGCCAGCAGGCCCCGGACAAAAACAAGGCCAGAGAAGACCTGGAGGCGTTCTACACGAAGACAGCCGAGACGTACTTCAGCACGATCCGCCGGGAGATCAAGAAGGTCGCGCCCCACCAGCTCTACATGGGCTGCCGGTTCGCCTGGGTCAATGACCGCGCGGCGCGGGCGGCCATCAAGTTCTGTGACGTCGTGAGCTACAACCGCTACAATTACAGCGTCGAGGACCTCAAGCTGCCGGACAATGCGGATCTGCCGGTGATCATCGGGGAATTTCACTTCGGCGCGCTCGACCGCGGCATGTTCCACACGGGCCTTCGCAGCACCGAGAACCAGCAGGACCGGGCCGACAAATACACGGCCTACGTGCGCGGCGCCCTGCGGAATCGTTGCATCATCGGGACCCACTGGTTCCAGTACGTGGACCAGCCGACGACCGGCCGCGGCGACGGCGAGAACTACCAGATCGGCTTCCTCGACATCTGTGACAACCCGTATCCCGAGATCGTCCAGGCCGCCCGTGCCATCGCCCGCGAAATGTACGGCTACCGCAGCGAGAACTGAAAACAACAGGGCTGTAGGCGCCCTGCCTACAGCCCTGTCAATCTACCACAGTTGCTCCAACCGCCTGCGACTTACGCTATCACATAGGCGCAAGCGATCCAACGGGCGTCTTATTGCGGAACGATAGTGATCTCGTCCGTGCCGATGATCGGAATGCCGTCGGTCGTCGTCCCGACAACGGTGCCGTAGCCATCCTGCAAATCAGCCGGGTTAAGGTTCTCCGTCTCGATTTGCAGAACGAGATCGAGCCGCCCGTCGGCATTGACATCCTGGTTGCTGGCCAGGTATCTGTTGCCCTTGCCTCGCATGGCCACATCGGCCCCGGCCAGGCTCACCGTGGCGGGGTCCACCGTCGTGGCGTCAAAGCTGTCCGTCGAGAGAATGGCCACGGGCACGACGCCGTTCGAGCCGAGATTGATGCTGTTCGGATAGCTTCCCGGCTTGATGTCGATCAGGACGTTCTTCGGGTTGACGACAATATACACCTCTGCCGTAGAAGTGCCGCCTTTGCCGTCGCCGATCGTGTACGAAAACTGATCTTGCCCGGCGAATCCCGTGTTGGGCGAGTACGTCACGGCGCCATTCGAGCTGAGCGTCACATTGCCATTGGCTGCTGTCCCCACGGCGGTGACGGTCAGTGTGTCGCCGTTGTCATCATGGTCGTTGACCAGCACAGAGATCGTGATCGCCACGCCCACTTCGGTCTGGCCCGCGTCCGGGGCGGCCACCGGCGCCTTGTTGACCGTGACGGTCACGGTCGCCGTGGCCGTGGCGTTCTTCGAGTCCTTGATGGTGTACGTGAAGCTGTCCGTCCCGTAGAAATCGAGGTTTGGCGTATAGGTCAGTCCGCCTTCGGCGGCCGCCACAGTGCCGTTGGCGCCCTGCGTGTACGAAACCAGGCTCGGTGTTTCACCCTCAGGATCGGAATCGTTCGCCAGAACATTGACCGTTACCGCCGAGTTGATCTGGGCCACCACATTATCATTGACCGCCACCGGAGGCTGGTTCAACGGCAGGTGGTACCGAGCCTCAATAGCATCCAGATAGAGATACGCCTCGGACCAGTCCTCCATTAAGTCGATCTGAACGGACCTGATATAGGTGTACCACGGACTGGAAAACCCCATCAGAGGTCCAGGTCCATAAGTCCCCGGGTACGGCCCGAACAAGCCGAGTATAGCACCACTGTCGGACAGGTATGTCAACCTGATGAAGTTGGTGCTGCTGGCGGCGAGGTGGAACACGAGGTTATCACTGCGTCCCCCCTCGAACGCCACGGGAAACGTGACAGTAAGTGATGTGGCGACGGCACTCGGATCCTTCAACATCACAATGTACTTCCCGTCGTTGGGTGCCGCGAGAGCCTCCGCAAACGTTATCCCCTCCGGCACCGTTGTCACCAGGCCGTTAGATCCACCATAACCCCCATACATGACTGCAGACGCGGGCATCGCAAACAGCGACACAACAATCGCACATATTCCAAAACGCCTCATGATTTTTCTCCCGAACAAAGTTGTTAATCTTGGCAGCCTCTGCTCGCTCCCCTTGGTCATCTCCATAATGTCCCCCTATGGCGGTCTCGGGCGCATCTTTAGCGGCTTGTAGCACATACACCTTCTCCTGGACCTGCCAATCTCTGAGGGACGCATCCGATGTGAACCCTCATCCTCATGGCGATCATAAAATTCCAATATAGTTTCTACAACTCATTTGTCAAAGATTATCGGTCCGTGGCGGGAAATTTCTTGAGCGAAACTCAAAATCGGAGTGACTACGACTACAGACTTACGCTTATTTGGCGGCCCGGTACTTCTTGACAAACCCGGCGGGCCGGTAGCTTTCCTTGGCCTGGCGAAGCCCCGGATCGCCCAGGTCCTGCTCCCGGTTGATCATCTCGTACTTCTGGGGCAGAACGGAAACAAACGCCTGGTTGACGTACTGGTAGAGGCCCTTATACCGCTTCTCGTCGATGGCCTTTTCGAAATGAGTCACCCACATGCGGCCCCGGGCCAGTTCCTCACCCAGCGAATATGCCGCCGGCTCGTCGTTGACGTAGAAGATGCCGCCGCAGAGCTGGAGTTGCTCCATCTTTTCAAGTGCCTCGCGGGCCGCTTCGTAATCCCCCGCTTTCTCCTGCTGCTGTCGCCAGGCTTCGAGAATTCTCAGTGCGTCGCCGGCATATTCGACGAGAAGCGGCTTGGCTGTGCGGGTATTATTGCGCAGGAAGAGATTCACCAGGTTCTTCTTCCTGTGGAACTTGCGGCCTGACAGGCTCATCAGGTCTTCCCGCCGGTACAGGTAGTCGAAGTTGTCACGGTCCTCCCAGATACTGTAGCCCATTCCGGCAAGCTGGTCCGCCTGTGACAGCGAGCAGCATCTCGCGACCCGGTATCGGTCAAAAAGCTCATCGAGCGCCTCCCGCCGGGGCAAACCAAACGGCAGAATGAAGAACGGCTCGGCGTCCTCGCCCACGATCAGGAGAAGGTCCCCCTCAAGCTGTGCCACCCGGTATCGATGCACGTGGCGGAACAGGTAGATGTTCGCGAAGGTAAGCTCCGACATCCCCTCCGGCAACTCGTGAAATCGAGGATGTAGTGCAGGACGCTGCTCCAATGTGACTTCCGAGAGATCAGGGTACTCCGCTATCGCCGTATTCATGTCCTTCCTTGCACGACCCGATTCCATCATAGCCCTTCCATCACGGCAACTGAACACCGAATCTTCGCCTGTTTATACGCTCTATTGACCGCACCAGCCAGGCAAACTATAATAACTCCGTTCTTTTCAAGGAGTTGCAGATGGATGCAGAGCAGACCAACAACCCATCGGAGCCGTTCGGCTCATCGCAGGGGCCGGGAAGCCCGCCGGAGCCACCCGCCAGACCCGCATACACGCCCCCGCCGTACGCTCCGCCTCCTCCGCGATCGGGAATCAGCGGCTGGCGGATTCTCTGGGGCTTCTTCTTCGCCCTGTCCGTGCTGGCAAACGTCGGCTTTTTCCTCCTTTTGCTCGGCCTTGTGGCCGTATTCGCGACCCGGCAAACGAGACTGTACGAGGAGACCATCGTTCGGGAAGGACCGGCCGACGCCAAGATCGTGATGATCAACATAGAAGGGCTGATGTACGACGAGCAGGCCGAGAGCGTCTACCGGCAACTGCAATCGGCCCGGAGCGACCGAAGCGTCAAGGGCCTGATCGTCCGGGTGAATTCCCCGGGCGGAACGATCTCCGCCAGCGACCAGGTGTATCAGTTGATCCGCAAGTATCGCAGCGACAAAGGCAAGCCGGTCATTGCCTTCATGCAGGGCACCGCTGCTTCCGGCGGCTACTATGCCTCCGTGGCGTGCGATGAGATCATCGCCGAGCCGACGGCCATCACTGGCTCTATCGGCGTGCTCGTGGGCCACTTCGTCTTCGGAGAACTGCTCGAGAATAAGCTGGGGATTCTGCCGGTATTCCTGACGATGGGCGAGAAGAAGGACTGGCCCAGCTCCTTTCGGCCCCCCACCGACCAGGAGCTGCAGTACGTCCGGGAACGCCTGCTGAAACCCGCCTATGACCGTTTCGTCGAGGTCGTCCAAGAAGGACGCGCGAAGGTGCTCTCGCCCGATCAAGCAAAGACCCTGGCGGATGGAAGCATTTACGTGGCTCCGCAGGCGTTGGACGTGGGGCTCATCGACAAGGTCGGCTACCTGGATGACGCGATCGATCTGGTGAAATCGCGAGCGGGCATTCAGCGAGCCCAGGTGGTGGAATACCGCCGGCCGTTCACCTGGTCCAACCTGTTGGCCGTGCAGCAGAGCAGTAAGGGCGCGTTCAAACTGGATCGCACCCTGCTGTATGAGCTTAGCACGCCGGAAGTCCTATACCTCTGGGGCGCCGGCACGCGCTAGCCGCCGACAACAGCCGTACGGACAGTACAGGGATCGAGCCATACAGAATGCAAAAGTCGTGGAGGCATTGTATGAAGTGTGGATGTGACCGCTCACCAGCAACGGCAGTCTGGATTCTCACTGCAATCGTCATCGCATCGGTAATCGGCGGAGGATGTTCCTCCTCGAAGACACCGAGGATGCAACTGATTGCCGCGGATCCGAATGGCAAGGGCTTCATCGAGCGCAAATCCGGACAGCCGTTTGTGCCCTTCGGCACGAACTACTACGACCCGAACACGGGCTGGCCGCCGAAGGTGTGGCAACAGTTCGATCCTGAGCGAGTGACGTACCAGTTCAACATCATGAACAAGCTCGGCGTGAACTGTGCGCGTGTCTTCCTGGCCGCCGCCACCTTCCAGCCGGACATCGACACGATAAACCCCGAGACCCTCTCGAAGCTGGACACGCTGATCAAGATTGCCCGCAACGCGAGAGTGCGGCTCATTTTGACCGGACCCGACCATTGGGAAGGCTCCCCCGCGTACTGGAAGCCCGATCGGTATGCCGGCGAGGACGCCCTGAAAGCGCTGGACAATTTCTGGCGTATCGTAGGCCGTCGCTATCGGGGTGAGCCGGCGATCCTGGCCTGGGACCTTTTGAATGAGCCTGAGATGCCGTGGTCCGTCGAAACCTGGGGGCCGCGGTGGAATACGTGGCTGGAGGCGAAATACACGAATCGCGAAGGTCTCAAGACCGCCTGGGGCGATGAGCTTGGCGCCGACGAGCAACTGGGGGCGATCAAGGTCCCTGAGAATAAGGCAAAGCAGGGCAACCCGCGTCTTCTCGACTGGCAGTTGTTCCGGGAGCATCTGGCCGATGAGTGGGTGCGACGGCAGGTGGAGGTGCTCCGCAAGGCCGATCCGACGCACATGATCACCGTAGGGTACATCCAATGGTCGTACCCCGTGGTCCGTCCCGGCGATCCTGGCCTGTACTCCGCGTTCAATCCCCACCGGCAAAAACAGTGGCTTGATTTCATCTCCATTCACTTCTACCCGCTGATGGGCCAGCCGTTCGACTCCAGGGACAGTTGGGAGAAGAACCTGGCGTACCTGCGGACCGTGCTGGCATACTGTCAGACGGGCCTGCCGCTCGTGCTCGGCGAGTATGGCTGGTACGGCGGCGGCGCTGCCCCGGGCCGTGCGTTCCTGGATGAACACCAGCAGGCCAACTGGATCCTGGCCGAGATCGAGGCGTCGCGGCGCCTGACGCAGGGCTGGCTGTCATGGCCCTTTGCCGATACGCCGGAAGCGACGGATATGAGCGCTTTCGGCGGGATGGCCAGGGCAAACATGGGGTACAAGGTCTGGGGCTGGTGGTTCCAGGCCTACGCCACCGCGCTGTCTGCATTGCCGCAACCTACACCGCCATTGCCTTCATTCGATACTGTGCCGTCTTTGACAACGCCCGTGAACGACTTGCCTGCCATGTTCGAGCAGTATGCGGAGCTGGTGCAGGCGGCGCTGCGCCAGGCGGGACCGCTCCCGAAAATGCCCGCACCGAAGCTCGGGCAGATCAAGCCGGTCAAGTAGCGCCGCAGTCAGCCTCAACGCTGAAGATCGCCAAAGAGGGTCAGCGGAGAAACCTGCGTGATGCGCACGCGGGCAAAGTCGCCGGCCAGAGAAAGCGGGCCATTGAAGACGACAATGAAGTCCGTCGATGTGCGGCCGACCAATTGCACATCCATGTGCGGAATAGGGGGCGAGTCTTCACTCCGCACTCCGCACTCCGCACTCCGGACTTGCTTCTTGCTCGGTCCCTCGACCAGGACCGTTACCTCTCGGTCCAGGAACGCATGGTTCAGTTCGCCGCTGATGCGCTCCTGAACGGCCAACAACTCGATGTTCCGCTGCTGCTTGACGCCGGGCGGGACCGTGTCGGCCAGCCGCTTCTCCGCCGTTGTGCCGGGCCGGGGCGAGTATTTGAAGATATAACTGTTCTTGTATCTGGCTTTCCGCACGAGATCGACGGTGGCCTCGAAGTCCTCCTGCGTCTCGCCGGGAAAGCCGACGATGAAGTCCCCTGCCACGGCGATGTCAGGTACAGCCGCCCTGGCCCGCTCGATCAGCTCGAGGTAGTGCGCCGCCGTATAATGACGATTCATGGCGCGCAGGATGCGGTCGGACCCGCTCTGGGCCGGCATGTGCAGGTAATGGCAGATCTTCGCCGAGCCGGCCATCGCCTGCAGAATCTCCTCGTAGAACTCATCGCTCGGGTAGCTCGTGACGAATCGGACCCATTCGATCCCCGGCGTCCGGGCCGTCGTTTCCAGCAAGTCCGCCAGGCACCAGATCTTCCCGTCACGCTGATACTCGTACGAGTTCACCGTCTGACCCAGGAGCGTCACCTGCTTGACGCCGGCATCAGCCAGTCTCTTGACCTGTTCCAGAATCGCCTCCGGCGGCCGGCAGGCCTCCGGGCCCCGCACGTACGGGACGACACAGTAGGCACAGAAATTGTTGCAGCCGCGCATCACGCGGACGAACGCCTGCCCGGGCATCTCCTTGATGCTATGTGCCGACTCGAATCTCTCCAGAGCGGAAGCGCCGTTCCGGCCCCCCTGCCGAATGTTCTCCGTGACGGCCAGGCGCTTCTCAAGCCGGCCGAGCGCCTCGCGCAGCAGGTCCGCGATCTGCGGGATCTGGGCGGGACCGCATACGATGTTGACAGCGTCATGTTCGAGAAGCTTATCGCCCAGGCGCTGCGCCATGCAGCCGATGACGCCGACAACCATCCGGGGCCGATGCTCTTTCAGGTGCTTGAGATAGCCCAGGTGTGAAAAGACGCGCTCCTCCGCGTGCTGCCGTACCGAACACGTGTTGATCAGGACGGCGTCCGCTTCCTTGACGTCCTCCGTCAGGCGAAATCCCGCTTCTTGGAGCGCAGAGGCCACCAGAGCGGTATCCAGCTTGTTCATCTGGCAGCCGAAACTCTTGATGCATACGGTTCGTGCGTTCATCTCTGGATGTTCAGCGTTCTTCCTGGACGGCATCGTTCGTATCGTTCAAACCGGACCCCATGACAGCAATCTGCGAAATCTTCGCACAAATCCGGCCCAAGGTCCTCTAATCCGAAGTCGAAAATGGCCTTCGATGTATATCAAGTAACAGGCACAGAAGGCAAAGTCAAGTTGAGTTGAGAATGAGAGAACGTGGAAAGATAGATTAGAGAGACGGTGATGAAGCTCGACATCGACAAGTGGATTTCATAACTTCAGACGAAGGCGGCGATGTGTTCTTCCACGAACGGGACATCGTCGAGGGTATGCCCGTGAAGAATGCCCGGTGTTCGTTCGAGTTCGGTTCCAATGCCCGTGGACCCTGCGCCAAGGAGGTCCGCATCCTCTGACAACATTGCGAAGGTGAAGCACTTGTCGGCCACTTGGGAGGCGTATCCCCAGTGGCCGATTGTGTTTCCGCACCCACCCACCAGAGCCGCCGATGCTTGAAGCTGGTGTCTCCATCGACGGCCTATTCTGTTTCCACGCCCGGCCGGCGTCAGCCGTCCAGTGAAGCAGTGGCCTTCTGCATGCCATATCTCGACTCGGCAACATTCCGGCTTATCACGTCTTACTTGTCCCTTGTCGCTTTGTGAGTTTTCCACTTGCCTGGCCACCGGCTTGCTCCTACAATAATAAGGCTGTGGATTCGAAGAAAATACGAGAGGCGACGGTATGAGGTTCTCAGTGGGCCTTTGGGATTCGTTGTTTGGCGACAGGGTGACAATTGAGGTTCCCAGCCGAAACGGTCAGGTCATCAAGCGCCAAGTCACAAAACGATGGTTGGAGCAGATACAGAAGGAGGGAAAAGCCAGAGAGATCAAAGAGCCGCTTGTTCGCGTTCACATGCTTAATCCAGTTGGCAACACAACGCAACACTGGAAGATCGGGCAAGACATTGACCAAGCAGCCGTCGATAAGTTCCGAGATCCGGAATCCGGCGACATCTATGCCATGACAAGCTTTGAGAATGGAGAACCACAAGTACACCTGCTGAAACGAGACCTATGGGAGGCAGCACGTCAAGCCATGGACTCCGTGTAAGTGGAGAAGGCGAATTCACCTGGTGGTGGACACTCTGCCGTGACGGAGTCACAGATTGCAGCATTCTACGCCATACGATTTATGTCTATGGGAGAGGTTTGGAATGATGGTGCCAATACTCACAATCGTGCTTTGTGCGTTCGCTGGATTCTTAATCTACGGTGTCGTAGGGCTTATCGGCGGTGCCGCGGCAGGGTGGGTGTTAAGCATGCTCATTGGCATCGTGGCCACAGCCTGGAGTGGTGGGCTTCTGCCCCGAAAGGAGAGGAAGCGAGTTGCCTTGCTTTTCTACATGGATCATCAACCGATGGTGGATTCCTGCACGATGGGCATGACGAAACAACAGGAGCTGCGTATTGTTGAGGGTCTGATTGAACGTATCTTCCGCCGTGCGACACTTGCCGCCCCGATGATATCCAAATCAATGGGGATGTCGCGAGCGGAAGTTGAGGAGGCAGCCCGCATAGAAGCAACAGAAGAAAAGGACCCCGGAATCCGCCAACTCATCCCTCTTCTGAAGGACCATATCCTTCGAACCATGTACTGATCTTCGTTCGCCTTACCTGTTGACCGGATTCGAGACCCCATCGCCGGACGTTCGGAGGATGCTATGGAAGTATATGAATGGAACGACAATCTGATTGACCTTCGGTACCAAGAGAGGAGTGAGGTCGAGGTATGCCGCCACACGACTCAGCAGGACACAAAGGGGCTTGTCTCACTGACGAACCTCATCAATATGTTCTTTCGTCTTTCCTATTACTGTACTGAACCCGCAGTTACCAATTCGCCCGACCATCACTTTCTGCACGTTGCGCCCTTCACGTACTACCGGCTACCATACACCTTGCGCTGCATTCAAGAACTCTGGATGCAGGGGCACTATCTGGAGGCTGTGGTCCTTCTCCGCCATCTCTTAGAAGGACTCGTTGCGCTGCGGTACTTCCATTCCAGACGGGAGAAGGTAGAGGCCCATTATGACTTCACCTCAAAGCAAGGTAAGATCCAGTGGAGACAGATGTTCGATGCCTGTGCACCAGGGCTTTATGAGTACTACGGGCGTATCTCAAACATGGCTCACGGCGGGATTCGTGCGAATGTCTTTCGGACTTATGAGGCCTCCCAGACCCAGCCGGACATCCTTATGGGAAGCAAATTCATTCCTGACCTCGCCAACTATGTCTATGTGCACGCCGGGATCGTGTCCTACGGGTATTTGAATTATTTCTCGACCTTCTTTCCGTCTGTTGACTCGCGAATAGACGCTACCACCCTCCAAAGAAAGACAGAGATGCTGCATTACCTTCAGAGCACACTGCTGGCGAAAGCAGATGAGCCTTTCGTTCAGGCAGTCAAGCCTCTGGTTGCTATAGAGGGCGCCCAGTGAGCCAGTCGAAGACGTATCGTGTGCCAGAATTGGTTTCGCGTCGCCATCCAACTCTGCCCGATTTCCGATATGCACCCGCCACAGATTTTTCCACGGTTTTTCTTGCGCTGCCGCCCCGCCTTTATTAGATTGATGGCATGGATGGACGGTCTAACAGATTATTCATTTGGCATCCGAAACTCTGGATGAATACGGCGGGTCCAGGGGTCGCGGAGGCGCCCTGCTCACCGCCCGGCCGCGCTGACAGCTTGTTCATCTGGCAGCCGAAACTCTTTATATGGACAATCCGAGGTTCCATCATTTACTATTCAGTACTTAGCGATTACTATCTCTTGTTCGGGTCCGGGGACCGCAAGTGCATCCGCGTGTTGGCACAACCGCGTCCGTCGGGCACTGCCGAATCGTAAACTGTAAACAGTCAATCGTCAATTCTCACGTATGGTAAAGAACCAAAAGAGAATCGAGCAGATCGCAGGAATCGCCGTCATCGGGGCGATCGTCATAGGCTGTGGGTTCGTGCTGCGCCCGTTCCTGTCCGCCATCCTGTGGGCGGCCATTCTGTGTTTTGCCACGTGGCCTGTGCACGAGCTGGGCCTCAAATGGTTGCGTGGGAGGCGTAATCTTGCGGCAGGGCTAATGACGGCCCTGCTCTCGCTGGTGCTGATCATCCCGTTTGTCGTGGTAGGTTTTACGTTTACCGACAGCGTTCGCTCGGGGATGGCGTGGCTCGACACGCAAGAGCAGGCGGGAGGCCTTCCTCCGCCCCCCCAATGGGTAGGACGTATCCCTCTGGCGGGTCAGAGAATCAGCGAGATATGGCTGGACTTGACGGCGGATGCCATATCTACGATCGCTGAATACAAGCCGCAACTCAAAGAGGCCGGCCTGTGGCTATTGCGCCACAGCCTCGACTTGGCACACGGCGTCTTCCAGCTTGTCATGAGCGTGCTGATCGCGTTCTTCTTCTACCGCGACGGCGAAGGCCTCGTCGTACAACTCCGCGAGGGGTTCCAGAAGATCAGCGGCGACTACAGCCAGCACCTGGTGGAAGTCGTCAAGACAACGGTGAGGAGCGTCGTCTACGGCGTGATCGGCACCGGGTTGGCACAGGGCTTCGTAGCCGGCATCGGTTTTGCCATCGCCGACGTGCCCTCCCCCATGCTCCTGGCGCTGTTCACCTTCTTCCTGAGCTTTGTTCCCTTCGGCCCGCCAATCATCTGGATCGGTGCATCGATCTGGCTTTTCGGGCAGGGATCGACCGGCTGGGGGATCTTCATGGCCGCCTACGGCGTGCTGGCCATCAGCAGCGTGGACAACGTGGTAAAACCGTACATCATCAGCCGCGGCTCCAAGCTGCCTTTTATCGTTATGTTCATCGGCGTGCTTGGCGGCGTTGCGACGTTCGGCTTCATCGGCATCTTCCTCGGCCCGACATTGCTTGCCGTAGGCTTCAGCCTGACCCAGGAGATTCTCGGCCAACGCCGTCGCAACTCGGCGCCGAAGCCCTTACACGAGCCCGCCACCGATCCCACGGCGGCGACAGAGAGTGCCGGTGCAGATCAAGCCCCCGCCCCACAGCCGCCTGCGGAATGAGTTCCCGATGATGGCGGCAAACCGAAGCTGATACCGGTCACGCACGAGTTCTTCATGATGTATCGCCAAGCTTTGGGTGGCATCGTCAAGCGCAGCCCTTCATGGGCCTTCGGCCCACCACAAGAGGATGAAAATGCTGTTAGTCGGCCACATTTGCGTAAGTCTCGGCCAATGCAAGGCTTGGCCAACTTTACATCCTTTTCCATCCGGCGCATTTTCAGAGGAGCTTGGCGATGGTCCCTTTGGCCGCTCAAGGGAGCCGTCGCCAAGGCCTTCGGCCTTGACGATGCCACCCAAGGATCCGGATTGGCGATCCGAGAATCAGTACGGGCAATCGTCTCAATCACCGAAGCAGGTGCCGACGGAGCGGGCAACCGCGAGCAGAGGATTGTCCGGGGGCACGGTCCGCGGTCCTTTTGCCACGTCCTTCAGCGGGACTTTCACTAAGTTGCCGCCGCGTACGCCGACCATGTGCCCGCATTCGCCGTTGATGATCAGGTCCACGGCCTTGGCGCCGAGCGAAGTCGCCAGGACGCGGTCAAACGGCGTGGGGCTGCCTCCCCTCTGCAAATGGCCCATGACCACGACGCGGGTCTCAATGCCGCTGAGCTTTTCGATCTGCTCGCCGAGCACAAACCCTATGCCGCCGAGGCGAACCGGATCAGTGCTCTCCTTGACGATTCGCTGGATGACCACGTCGCCGCCTCTCGGCTTGGCGCCTTCGGCGACGACAACGATGCTGAATCGCTTGCCCTTCCTGGTCCTGTCTCTGACTTTGCCGACGATCACACCGATATCGTAGGGGATTTCGGGAATGAGAATGATATCGCCGCCGCCGGCCACACCCGCGTGCAGCGCGATCCACCCGGCGGTGCGCCCCATCACCTCGACGATCATGACGCGATGATGGGACTGGGCCGTCGTGTGGACCCTGTCGATTCCCTCCGTCGCCACCGCGACCGCGGAGTCAAAGCCGAATGTGATATCCGTCCCCCGCAGATCGTTGTCGATCGTCTTGGGTACCCCGACGACATCCACGCCATCGGTTTGCAGCCGGTGCGCAATGGACAGCGTGCCGTCGCCTCCGATGCAGACAAGACATCTGGCCCCGAGTTTTTTCAGATTGCGGATCGCCTTGCGCGAAACGTCCTCGAACTCCAGTTGACCGCCCTTCCTGACGGGGCATCTATAGGGGTTCGCCGTGTTGGATGTGCCCAGGATCGTCCCGCCGAGCGTCAGGATGCCAGAGACATCGTTGTAGTGCAACGTGCGGTACCGATTTTCGATGATGCCCTCGTAACCGTCTTCGATGCCGATGACCTCCATCCTGTAGTCCAGCATGGCTTTTTTCGCCACGGCCCGTATCACCGCGTTCAGGCCCGGACAGTCGCCGCCGCCGGTCAAGACCGCGATCCGTTCTCTCTTCTTCATGTTCGGCCTCCATAGCAAGACCCGTGTTTTGGCGGGCAGTATATGACACAACGCCGCGAAAGAAAAGAAGATCCGCATAGCCATCAACCTTTTGGTGCACGACAGGACTGTTCAGAGCAAGCATGAGGCTCTTGGGTGGCAGCGTCAAGCGCAGCTTGGCGATGGCCTCTTTGGGATGCGGTGCAACCATCGCCAAGGCCCTCGGCCTTGCCGCGGCCGCCCGGACAGCATCGCTTTTCAAACACTTACGTCCGGAGGTCACGATTCAATTGGCGCTGGAGGTCCTTGAGGCGGTTGACCTCGTCGAAGCCGAGCTGGAGGATGGGAAACGCCGTCTTGTTGTGCATCAGCGGCTCATCCATATCGACCCAGCGCCGACAGGCCTCGCCATCCGCCGTGCCGGGGATCGGAGAGAAATCGGCCAGCATGCCGCGAATACCAAGGCCGTGCACGAATCGCATGGAGGCTTCAAGCTCCTGCAGATCGCTGTCCGGGTGGCCGAGGATCTGGTAGGCGGTGACATTCGCCGGATCAGCGCCGGCGGCGAGGAGATACTTCGCGGATTGGGCAAGCTCCTCGGAGAACACCTTGCCCCCGGTGCCCTGCTGCCACAACCGCGAGGCGCTTTCAAAACCGAGATAGAATGTCTTGAAGCCGGCCCGGACCATCAGGTCCGCCAACTCTGTGGTCACGAAGCGGGCATTGAGCGCGTTCGGCGTGTGAAAGTTCACGCGAATGCCCCGCCCGATGACTTCGTGCAGGAATGGAGCAAGGACCTTCTCCGCGTCGCAGAGCAGCGCGTCATCATAGAAAGCGACATTCTCCGCTCCTCGCTCGACCAGAAACTGCAACTCGGCCAGCGCCCGCCCCAGGGGTCGCGGCTTGAAGCCCGCGTAGACCTTCGGCACCGAGCAGTAGCTGCACCGGAATGGGCAGCCGTCGGACAGCTTGATCGCACCGACATGCAGCGAATCATAAACCTCCCACAGCGCCGGCTGCTCCGAGTCCGGTGTCAGGCCAAGCAACTGCCACAACGGCTGCAAGTCCGAGCCGACAACTACAGGATCAGCTCCCAGCCGTCGCGCGTGCTCCGTGCAGAGCGTCGCATAGTTGCCGCCGAGAACGATCCGCGCGTCCGGGCACGCGTGACGAATGTCCTCGATCACCTCGGCCACACCCGGATACCAGTATGTCATCATGGTCTGCACCAAGGCGAAGTCGAACGGCGCATGCTTGCCGAGGTACTGCTGGAAGTTAGCGCGAGGCCAACCGAATCTCCGAAAATACCGTGGAATATCCTTCAGATGTGCAGGGTTGGGTATCCGCTCAAAAGGAAACGGACCCCGGCCCCACTGATCTGATTGCGGATTGCGGAATGCGGATTGCGGATTAGTATCGAACGGCCCACCCAATCCGCAATCATCAATCTGCAATCCGCAATTGCTCCGCACGCGGTCCAGGTAATCGAAGAAGAGAAACTCCGCCTGTCCGCGCAGTTGCCCGGTGACAGTCAGGAGCCCGTACGGCCTGAGCCAGAAATCGTAGGCGGCAAAGTCGTGAATCGGCGGATTCACCAGCAGGATTCTATGCTTCCTCGACAACCTTGAAGCCCATGAGATCGCTCAGGTTCTTCACGCTCTGCATGTGGTCGCCATAGAAGACGGCCCGGTGCAGCAGCGTCATGACTCCGCCTTCCAGGACCCCGGCGCCCCAGTTGTGGAACATGCTGCGGGCATCCGCCACCTTCGTCACAAACTGCGTTCGGCAGCCCAGATCGTTGTGCGTGACGTCGATGATCTTGCCGGTGGAGATAAGCATGGCGTCCAGGTTGATGAACTTCGCACACGTCACGTCCTGCCCGATGCGGTTCTCCACTTCCAGCGCCACGCCCTGGTCGCTGTCCGTCTGCGTGCGGATGTTGAACGGTAGGCGATTACCCGTAGGACCATCCATCCTGGTCGCCGACGTGCAGTGGAAGTGAATCAGCGCGTTTCTGGCGGTATCGAAGACGGGATCGGTGATGAAGCCCGGGACGTTGAACGCATAGCCGAACATGAGCATCGTCAGGGTCGAGTCCATATCACCCTCGCAGGCCCCGACCATACCCAGGTCGTTGAGCTTGCTGAACGCCAGGCACCCCTTGGCCGGCTTTCCCATGCAGCCGGAGCTTGTGACGGCCTGTGCTCCCTTCTCCATCATCATCTTCTTGAGCGCCAGGTAGTACCTCGCGGAGCTGATGATCTCCTCTTTGGTGGGTTCGACGATCTTCCTGGCCTTGCTGAGCCAGTACTCCTCGGCCTCCCGCTGCGCCAGCTTGATGTCCACCGCCGCATGTGCCGCGACGGTTTCCTCGATACTGATCGGGATCATCTCGACGCCGAGTGTCGCCTTGACCTGTTCGGCCGAGCACGCGGCGGCCGTGCCCAGCGGACCATTCACGACCAGAATCCGCGTGCGGCGAAGGTGCGGGGCCACTCGCATCAGGCCTGCCACGCGGTCCAACTCGCTCCAGTCGCTCGACGGCAGCAACAGGACCTTCTTGCCCTCCTTGCGCCACTTCGGGAAGTACATCCACCCGTGGCCACTGAACGGCTGCGAGAAGACCGCTGTGGGCAATCCGACGTTGATGATCTGGCTCATCGCCTGCTCCGGCGCATCGCCGCCGTGCCCGCAGAGATGGAACAGCAGCACGCCGTCGGCCTCCTTCAGCTTGGGGATTACGGCGCTCGCCTCAACGGGCGGGATCAACTCGCCGCCGATGAACTTGACGTCGCCGAGCTTGGCTTCGACCCCCGCAAGGTATTTCTCGAATTTGTCGATTTCCTCGGTCGGTCGGGACAGGTAGATGCCGCCCGTCCTGCCCACGTACACTTTGTAGATTTTCACCGGCGGCATCTTCGGCGGCCATTCGCCCGATTGCCCCGCCGTCGCTGTGGAGTCGCTCAACACCGAACCCAGGAACATCGCGCCGGCGCCCGCCGCTCCGGCCCCGAGGAACTCACGCCGATTCATCGCTGCAGCCATAGTGACAGCCTCCATATAAAGGTGCTTTGGACTCCAATCATCTCCGAATTTTCGCCATGATATGCGTAGAATAAGACCATTCCCGTATGCTTGTCAACGTCCAATTTGGCTGGCAATGTCCTTTCAAGTCTTTCGACCGATATTGACCTGATGGCCCTGTTTGTGATAAAATGGGTAAGTGTCAGGTTCGTGCCTTGCGTCCCCGCCGATGCGCAACATCTGCGGTGACCGGCAGTTATAGTACCGACGGGGAGACCATAGATGAGAGTATGTCACAGGCCCATCCTTGCGATTATTGCATTGGCCCTGCTCCGGATTGGCTCCGCTCAAGGCGAATGCCCGCCCGGCGACATCAATGGGGACTGTCGCGTGGATGCCCGGGACGTGCAAATCCTCGCCCGGCAGTGGCTGACCCCGCCGGGCAGTGACGCCGATCTGAACGGCGATGACAGGGTCGATGGGATCGACTTTGGCCTGCTCGCCATGGATTGGCTGTCTTCGGGCGTCCCGCTTCGCATCAATGAGGTCCTGGCCTCGAATGCCGCCTTTGTGAAGGACCCGCAGGGCGGATACGATGACTGGATCGAGATCCATAACGCCGGGCCGCAGCCGATCAACTGCGCAGGCATGTACCTGACCGACGACGCGGCGAATCCCACGAAATGGCAGATCCCCGCGGGCAACCCCACGGTCACGACGATCCCCGCGAACGGCTATCTCCTGATCTGGGCTGACGGCGATACCACAAGTCCAGGCCTGCACGCGAATTTCAGTCTCAGTGCGGATGGCGATGAGGTTGCCCTGTATGACAAAGATGGCGTGACGCTGATTGACTACGTCGCTTTCGACGAGCAGCAGGCGGACATCTCCTATGGCCGGCTGATCGATCAGCCGGACAAATGGGAGCAGTTCGGCTTTCCGACCCCCGGGGCACAGAATATCCCGGTCTATCAGGGCATCGTCTCGGCGCCCGTTTTCAGTCCCGAGCGGGGCCTCTACAACAGCGAGGTCCTCGTGACTCTGCGCACCGCGACCGAGGGGGCAACAATCTACTACACGACGGACGGTACGGAGCCTTACCTGAAGACCGGCCGTTTTCCGACGGGCAGGGTCTACCAAGGCCCCTTGCGCCTGATCCAGACCACATGCCTCCGTGCCAAGGCCATCAAAGACGGCTGGAAATCCTCCACGATCGCCACACACACCTATCTCTTCGTGCGGGACGTCGTCTCGCGGGCCCCGGACGGCATGGCCCCTGGGGCAGGCTGGCCTGCAGGTAGTGTCTCCGGTCAACTGATCGATTACGGAATGGACCCGGAGGTCACGCAGGACGCGAGATACAAGGACCTCATCGATGACGCCTTGCTGGCCATCCCGTCCATCTCCCTGGTCACGCCGCTGAGCAACTTCTTCGATGCACAGACCGGCTTCTACGTCCACCCGAGCGCCGAGGGCCGTGATTGGGAAAGGCCGGTGTCCGTGGAACTGCTCAATCCCGACGGCAGCGAAGGGTTCCAGATCGACGCCGGCATACGCCTCCGCGGCGGCTACAGCCGGAGCACCAGCAACCCGAAGCACGCTTTTCGCCTGCTCTTCCGCCCCGAGTACGGCCAAGCCAAGCTCGAGTTCCCTCTCTTCGGCGACGAAGGAGTGGACGAGTTTGAGAATGTGGACTTGCGATGCAGCCAGAACTACTCTTGGAGCTTTGGGGGCGATACGCAGGAGTCGTTCGTTCGTGAGGTGTTCTCCCGCGACGTCCAGGGCGAGACAGGCCAGCCCTACACCCGAACCCGCTTCTACCATGTCTACATCAACGGTTATTACTGGGGCCTGTACCAGACGCAGGAACGGTCGGAAGCCTCCTATGCGGAATCCTATTTCGGCGGCGACAAGGACGACTACGACGTCGTCAAGGCGGACCGCAGCGTCGGCCGGGCCATGCTCGCCACCGACGGCAATATGGATGCTTTTCGGCGTCTCTACGATGCGTTCACCCAGGGTCTCGCCGACAACACCAGGTATTACCGGCTGCAGGGAATGAACCCCGACGGGACCCCGAACCCCGCCTACGAGCGGCTGCTCGACGTAGACAACCTCATCGACTTCATGATCATCGAGTACTACACCGGTGACAGAGATGGCCCCGGCTCCCGCTTCGGGAATATCCCCAACAATACCTACGGCATCTACAATCGGGCGCACCCCGACGGCTGGAAGTGGTTCCACCACGACAACGAGCATACCCTGGGCACCAGTAACAGCGAGACGAACATGGTCACGCCCTTCACCTCGGCAGGCTCGCAGTGGCGATACTTCAACCCGCATTGGCAGCACGAGCGGCTCGCCACCACTAACGCCGACTACCGGATGCACTTTGCCGACCACGTATACCGGCATTTCTTCAACGGCGGGCTCCTGACGCCCAACGTCTCCATCGCCCGCATCCAGAGGCGGGCAAAAGAGGCGGATATGGCCGTCATCGCCGAGTCCGCCCGCTGGGGCGATTCCAAGAGGTCCAAGCCTCTTACGAAGCAGGACTGGCAGAACGAGATCAATCGCATCGTGAGCAATTATCTCCCGGGCCGAACCGATGTTGTTCTGAATCAGCTCAAATCGACGGGCTGGTACCCGAACGTCAATCCACCGACATTCAATCGACAAGGCGGCCACGTTCAGCCGGGCTTCTCCCTGCAAATCTCCGGCTCGGGCGGGACGATCTACTACGGTCTCGACGGCTCCGATCCGCGTCTGCCCGGCGGCGCCGTGAACACGAGCGGCACGAAATCCTACACAGGGTCCTTCAAGCTGAACGCTAGCGCACATGTGAAGGCTCGGGTCCTCAGCAGCACCACCTGGAGCGCGTTGAATGAGGCGGTCTTCGCCGTCGGGCCGGTGGTCCAGAATCTGCGGATCAGCGAGATCATGTATCATCCTGCCGAGACCGGCAGTCCTGACGATCCCAATACCGAGTACATCGAGCTGACCAACATCGGCGCCGAGAGCATCAATTTGAACCTGGTGAAGTTCGCCAATGGTGTCGATTTTACCCTCCCCAGCTATGATCTGGTCCCCAGTAGCTTTTGCGTTGTGGTCAGGGATACAGCGGCATTTCAGGCCAAATACGGATCGGGCCTGCCTGTCGTGGGCGAGTATGCAGGCAATCTGAACAATGCCGGCGAGCGGATCGAGCTGCTCGATCCCGTGGGCACGGTCATTCACGATTTCCGCTTCGAAGATAACTGGTTCGATATCACCGATGGGCTGGGCTTCTCTTTGACAATCAAAGACCCGCGAACAGCGGACCCGAATGCGTACGATGACAAGGCCCTGTGGCGGCCCAGCGCCAAGGCAGGCGGCTCGCCCGGCGCCGACGACAGCGGCCAGGCGCCGCCTCTGGGGGCGGTGGTCATCAATGAGCTTCTGGCCAACTCGCAAGGCAGCGGCCCCGACTGGATCGAGTTGCACAATACGACCG
>Ga0214473_10002143_pt1 | contig 24617 bp, 16 predicted proteins | sample RVTome_7_FD_203509 | JGI IMG/M metagenome (GOLD analysis project Ga0214473, IMG submission 203509) | Soil microbial communities from uranium-contaminated site in the Upper Colorado River Basin, Wyoming, United States - RVT98D197 | ecosystem: Environmental > Terrestrial > Soil > Contaminated >... | reverse complement strand
CTCCAAGCGGTCGAACATGCTCGGCATACAAAAAGGGGCGCCGGATGGCGCCCCTTTTTCGTTGCACTCTCTTCCGCGGCGATCAGGCGAGCTTCCTGCCTCCCTCTGCCGCCCACTTCTCGAGCATGTCGGTCGTGACGGACTTGGGACGCTCGAGGGCGTACCCCAGGCCGCGGTCCCAGGTGAGGTTGCACAGGACGCCCAAGGCCCGCCCGATGCCGAAGAGCACGGTGTAGAAGTCGTACTCGACGACACCGTAGTACCACTGGATGACGCCGGACTGCGCGTCGACGTTCGGCCACGGGTTCTTCGCCTTCCCGTGCTCCCTGAGGACGTCCGGCGCGATCTTGTAGATCAAGTTGACCAGCTTGAAGAGCGGGTAGTCCGGCAGGTTCTTCAGGCAGAACTCCATCTGCGAGATATACCGGGGGTCGGTCTTGCGCAGCACCGCGTGGCCGTACCCCGGGATGACCTGTCCGCTGTTCAGGGTATCCCACAGGAACTTCTTGAGCTCCTCCTCGGTGGGGAGCTTTCCTCCCAGCTTTTTGAACACCCCCTGGCACCATCCCAGCACTTCCTGGTTCGCCAGGCCGTGGAGCGGGCCTGCCAGGCCGTTGATGCCGGCGGAATAGGCGTAGTAGGCATCGGAAAGGGCCGAGGCCACGAGGTGCGCGGTGTGCGCCGACACGTTGCCCGACTCATGGTCCGAGTGGAGGCAGAAGTACATCCGGGCCACGTCGTCATAGGGCTTGCCGATCCCCATCATACGGGCGAAGTTGCCGCCCAGGTCGAGCTTCGGGTCCGGGGCAATGTGGGTGTCGCCCTTGTACTTCATCCGGTAGATGTACGCCCCGATCGACGGCAGCTTCGCCATCAGGTTGCAGGCGTCCTCGAACATCGGGTCCCAGTAGTCGATCTTCTTCATTCCCTCGCCGTATCTCTTTGCGAAGATGGATTCCCGCTGCATCGCAAGGATGGCCGCGGAGAACATGGTCATCGGATGGGTGTCGCGCGGCATGGCGCGCAGGACGTCGAACACGTACTGGGGGATCTGGGAGCGGACTTTGAAATCCTCGACCACCGCCAGGGTCTGCTCCATCGTGGGGACATCGCCGGTCATCAGGAAATAGAAGAACCCCTCGACGTAAGGGTACTCGGACCCGGGGACCTTGGGAAGGGCCGCGAAAGACTCGGGGATCGTCTTCCCGCGGAAGCGGATCCCTTCATGAGGATCCAGGTAGGAGATGTCGGTCACGAGGCAGCGGACGTCGCGCGCGCCGCCGATGCACTGATCAATGGTGACCTGGTCGATGACCACCTTGCCCTGCTCCTTGACCAGCTTGGTGATGCGTGGACGGTGTGCCTGCATCTTCTCGAAAAGCTTTTCCTTGAGCGTCGACATGCTGTCGAACCCCCTTTCATGGGATAGCGGTATTTTACGGATCAGTTTTCGACGGTTTTACGGGCACCCTCCTTTCCGTCTTTGGTGGTTTCTCTCAATTCTAGCAGCCGGGGGACGGCGCTCTATTCGCCGTGCGGAAATCACGCCCTCTTCCTGTACCCGGAGTACTGCCAGTAGAATAACGTCAATGTGCTTGATTCGGATCCTGCAGATTGTATACCGTATACAGTCTTACTATCTTAATAGCAAGAAAGGTTTCGGCAAGTCAAGCCAAAAGCGGCCCGTTTGACCTGGTAAAAATTCCCTTGTAGGATAAGCAGCCTGCAAATCGATCGGAAGACCGGGGTCGGCAGGGGGGAATCGGGAGGATTCGGATGGGCGTTTTAAACGGAAAAATCATCGTTTTCGACGGGGCATGCGGCACGAATCTTCAACGCATGCATCTGCCCGCGTCCGCCTGGGGGCCCCACGCGGGATGCAACGAGTACCTCAACCTCTCGGCCCCGGACGCGATCTCGGAATTGCACGGGGCTTTCCTTGCAGCCGGTTCCATGGTGCTGGAGACGAACACCTTCGGCGCCAACGACATCGTCCTGGCGGAGTACGGCCTGCAGGACCGGGTCGAGGAAATCAACGCCGCCGCCGTGGAGTGCGCACGGGGGGCCATCCTGCGGCATAAACCGGACGCCCTGGTCGCTGGAGCCATCGGGCCGACGACCAAGCTGCCGTCCCTGGGCCATATCCCGTTCGAGGAGATGGCAAGGGCTTACTCCAGACAAATCCGCGCGCTGGTCACGGCGGGAGCGGACCTCCTGCTGATCGAGACGTGCCAGGACCTCCTGCAGGTCAAGATCGCCCTGGTCTGCTGCTTCGAGGAGATGGAACGGCTCGGGAAAAGCGTACCCGTGATGGTCTCCTTAACGGTGGAGAACACCGGGACGATGCTGGTGGGCTCGGACGTGGCCGCGGCGGCCGCCGCGATCGAACCGTTCCCGGTCTTCTCGATCGGCCTCAACTGCGCGACGGGGCCGGAAGGGATGAAGTCGCACATCCGCTATTTGAACCGCCGCTGGCCCGGCAGGGTGTCGTGCATCCCCAACGCGGGGATGCCCCAGGTGATCGACGGCCGGACCGTCTACCCTCTCGAGCCCGACGCCTTCGCCTCGCAGATGAAAGCGTTCGTCGAGGAGGAAGGCGTAAGCATCGTCGGCGGCTGCTGCGGCACCACCCCGGAGCACATCCGCGCCCTGGCGAAGGCGCTCTCGGGCGTTTCCCCCGGGGAGCGCCAGCCGCAGTGGGAGCCCTCGCTTTCCAGCCTCTACCAGGCCGTGGAGGTCCGGCAGGACATCCCCCCGCTCCTGATCGGGGAGCGGGCCAACGCCAACGGCTCCCGGCGGTTCCGCGAGCTGCTCCTGGCGGACGATTACCCCGGGGCACTGAAGGTCGCCCTCGAGCAGCAGGAGGACGGCGCCCACGCCGTGGATCTCTGCACGGCGTACGCCGGGCGCGACGAGAAGGCCGACCTCGTCGCGCTGACCCGCCTGTTCGCGCAGTCGCTGAAGATTCCCACCGTCATCGATTCGACCGGCCCCGACTGCATCGAGGCGGCCCTGCGGGCCCACCCCGGCCGGTGCCTGGTCAACTCCATCAACCTGGAGGACGGCGGGAAAAATCTCGAGCGGATCTGCCGCCTGGCGAAGAAATACGGCGCAGCCGTCATCGCGCTGACCATCAACGAAAAGGGCATGGCCATGTCGATCGAGGAGAAGGTCGCCACGGCCCGTTCCATCCACGACCTGGCCGTGGGCAGGTACGGCCTTCGCCCTTCGGACCTCCTGTTCGACGTCCTCACGTTCACCGTCGGCTCGGGCGACCCGTCCCTGGCCGACGCGGCGAAAACGACCCTCGCCGCCATCCGGCACGTCAAGGCGGAGCTGCCGGGGACCTTCACGAGCCTGGGCGTGAGCAACGTTTCGTTCGGCCTGTCCCCCCGCTCCCGCAGGGTCCTCAACTCGGTGTTCCTGCACGAGGCGGTCGAGGCGGGGCTCGACGCGGCGATCATCGACGCGGCCCGGGTCCTGCCGTTCGCGAGGATCCCGGAGGAGGACCGCCGCGTCTGCCTCGACCTCATCTACAACCGCCAGGAAGACCCGCAAGTTTCGCCGCTCGCCGTCTTCGTCCGCCATTTTTCGGACGAGGCGGCGGCCGGGGGCAAGCCCTCGGGCCGGGAGGAATCCGCGCAATCCCCGGAGGAGCGCCTGGCGGAGAAGGTGGTCGCCGGCGACAAGGACGGGCTGGAGGATCTGTTGGAGATCCTGCTGACCCGGCGCCCGGCCGCCGCGATCATCAACGAGCTGCTCGTGCCCGCGATGCGGCACGTGGGGGACCTGTTCGGGCGCGGAGAGATGCTCCTTCCGTTCGTTCTCCAGTCCGCCGAGGTCGTGCGGCAGAGCGTGCGCCATCTGGAGCCGCACCTGGCGGGAGAGGAGAGGGACGCGGGGAGGAAGATGCTGCTGGCCACGGTCGCCGGCGACGTCCACGACATCGGGAAGAACCTGGTCGACATCCTTCTCTCCAACAACGGCTACAAGGTCTACAACCTCGGGATCAAGGTCCCCGCGGAGACGATCATCGAGAAGGCGCGGGAATACGCGGTGGACGTCATCGGCCTGAGCGGGCTTCTCGTCAAATCGGCGATCGTCATGCAGGAGAGCATGCCCCAGTACGCGGCGGCGGGCCTGACGATCCCGATCCTCCTGGGCGGGGCGGCGCTCACGGAAAAATTCGTCGCGCAATGCTGCGTCCCCGGGTACCCCGGCCCGGTCGTGTACTGCGCCGACGCGTTCGCGGGGCTTTCAGCCATGCGCGCCCTGGAGAGCGGGACCCTCGCCTCGACGAGGTACAACCCGACGGGTGCCGTGCAGCCGATGAAACCGGGCGCCAGGAGCGAGGGCATCTCCCGGGATCACCCGGTGCCCGTCCCCCCCTTCCTGGGGGTCCGGCGCGTGACGGACATCGACGTTGCGGCCCTGTTCCCGTACGTCAACGAGCAGGCGCTGTTCCGCGGGCGGTGGGGGTACCGCCGGGGAAAGCTCTCCGCCGCGGAGTACGACCGGCTCGTGCGGGAGAAGGTCCGCCCGATCTACGAGACGCTCCAGCGCCGCAGCGTCGAGGAGGGGCTCCTCCTCCCGAAGGTCGCCTACGGCTACTTCCGATGCTTCTCCGACGGCGACACGGTCATCGTCGAAGACGGCGGGAAGCGGCATGCGTTCCCCTTCCCCCGACAGAATGCCCCCCCGCACCTTTGCATCGCCGACTACTTCAAGTCGCGGGAGGAAGGGGGCGACGTCGTCGCGTTCTTCGTGGCGACCGTCGGCGACCGGATCGGCGAGGCCGCGCACGCGCTGTTCTCCGCGGACCGGTACCACGACTACCTCATGCTGCACGCCTTCGGAGTGGAGGTCACCGACGCCCTCGCCGAATACTGGCACGAAGCGATCCGCGGTGAGCTCGGCATCGGCGGGCAGAAGCCCGCGGGAACCGCCGGCTACGTCGTGCAGGAATATCAGGGCTCCCGCTACGGATTCGGCTACCCTTCTTGCCCGGACCTTTCGGCCCACCAGGCGGTGTTCGAGCTGCTCCACCCGGGGGAAATCGGCGTCACGCTGACCGAGTCGATGGAGATGGTGCCGGAGCACACGACCTCGGCGATCGTCGCCCACCACCCCCTGGCGAAATATTTCGCTGTGTAGGGAAAGGAGTCCCGCCATCAAACGTTACATCTGCGCGAACTGCGGCTATGTCTACGACCCGGAAAAGGGAGACCCGATGAACGCCATCCCCCCGGGGACGGCGTTCGCCGATCTTCCGGAGGCCTGGGTGTGCCCCATGTGTTACGCGGCCAAGTCGCAGTTCGACGAGCTGGATTGAACATGCCGACACGGAAGGCGCATGCCACAGGAGGGTCCGGCGGAGCCGCCGCAGGAGGGGGGCGCAGTGAGGTAAAGCGCAGCCGTGCGGGTCCATCGCACGGCGAGCCACGAACGGAGTCCCCCTCCGAGGCGGCGCAGCCGGTACCGCGTGCACGTGCGCAGCGCCTTCCGTTGATGGCGCGTACCGCTGCGGGTGCGAGTTCCCTGTCTTCGCGGGAGGATGCAGCGAAGAGGACGTCCCCCGCGAGGAATCCAGCGGGCCCAGGGAACGGAGCCGCTTGCGGAAGAGCATGAGGAACTGAGGAATGCGGAACATCCTGGAGCGCATGAAAGAGTCGCCGCTGATCTTCGACGGGGCGATGGGCACGATGATCTACGAGCGGGGCGTGTTCATCAACACCTGCTACGACGAGGTCTGCCTGACCAACCCGAAGCTCATCTCCCAGATCCACCGGGAGTACGTGGAGGCCGGCGCCGACGTGATCGAGACGAACACGTTCGGCGCGAACCGCATCATGCTCCGCCCCTACGGGCTCGCGGACAAGGCCGAGGCGATCAACCGGCAGGCCGTGCGGCTGGCGCGCGAGGCCGCCGGGGACTCCGTCTACGTCGCCGCGGCGGCGGGCCCCTGTCTCAGGCCGGACCAGATCCTGCCCGAGGAGCACGCCGCCGAGGTGGAGTCGGCCTTCGCCGAACAGATCGGCGCGTTCGCCGCGGAAGGGGTGGACCTGGTCGTGTTCGAGACGTTCACCCACCTCAGGGAGCTCCAGGTGGGCGCCCGGACCGCCAAGCGCCTCGGCCTGCCGGTGTTGGCCTCCTTCGTCCTGAACGAGCGCGGGGAGACGGCCGTCGGCACGAGAGCGGAGACGATGGCGCGGACCCTGTCCGCCGACGAGAACGTCGACCTCGTGGGGATCAACTGCGGCGTCGGGCCGGCGGGGGTCTTCGACGCGCTGCAGGCCATCCTGCCGGTGGTCACCAAGCCGGTCGTCGTGATGCCGAACGCGGGGCTTCCCCGGGACATCGCGGGCCGGCTGATCTACCTGACGAGCCCGGAGTACTTCACCGAGTACGCCAAGAAGTACATCGAGATGGGGGTGCGCGGCGTCGGCGGGTGCTGCGGGACCACGCCGGCGCACATCCGGATGGCCTCCCGCGCCGTCAAGTCCTTAAGCGGCGTCAAGAAGCACGTGAAGGTGCGCGCGTACGCGCGCCAGGAGCCCCTGGTCCACGTCGTCCCCACCGGGAAGAAGTCGCGTCTGGCCGGGAAGCTGACCGCGGGGGAAAAGGTCGCCTCCGTGGAAATCCTGCCGCCCCGCTCCAGCGACATGACGGAGATGCTCGCGAAAGTCCGCCGCTGCGCCGAGGCCGGCGTGGACGCGATCAACATCCCCGACGGCCCCCGGGCCAGCGCGCGGATCTCGCCGATGATCGCCGCGCTGACCATCCTCAAGGAGGTCGGCATCGAGCCGATCCTCCACTACTGCTGCAGGGACCGCAACCTGATCGGCATGCAGTCGGACCTGCTGGGGGGCTACGCGGCCGGCCTCGCCAATTTTCTGATCATCACCGGAGATCCCCCGAAGCTGGGCGACTACCCCGACGTCACCGGCGTCTTCGACGTCGACGCGATCGGCCTCACCCAGGTGGCGGCCAACCTGAACCGGGGCTATGACATCGGCGGGAATCCGATCTCTCCTCCCACGGGCATCCTCATCGGGGTGGGCGTAAACCCCTGCGCGGTCGACCCGGAGCGGGAGATCGACCGCTACTTCCGCAAGATCGACGCCGGCGCCGAGTTCGCCATCACGCAGCCCGTGTTCGATATCGAGGCCCTCCTGCGGTTCCTGGACCGGGTGGAGCGGCACCCCCGGCGGATCCCCATCATCGCCGGGATCTGGCCGCTGGTCAGCTACAAGAACGCCGAGTTCATGAACAACGAGGTCCCGGGCGTGGTCGTCCCGCGGGAGACCCTGGACCGGATGGCCCGCTGCCGGTCCAAGGAGGAAGGACACCGGGTCGGCATCGAGATCGCGCGGAAGATCATCGAGCAGATCTCGCCGCGCGTGAGCGGTTTCCAGGTGAGCGCCCCGCTGGGGAACGTGGAGACGGCGCTGGCCGTCCTGGGCGGGCAGGGGAAACCGTCCCCGAAATATTCCTAAATGTTGACAACCCTCTTCCGTGTTCCTGTAAGATTGTCGGTATGGAAGAATCGCAGTTGAAATTTTCCGAGGACCATCTCTGGATCCTCGAAATGGGGGAAACGGCCCGCTTCGGTCTTTCCGAATACGCGCAGGAACAACTGGGCGAAATCGTCTCCGTGACGCACGCGGAAATCGGCAAATTCATCGAGCCGGGGGACATGATCGGGGAGCTCGAATCGCAGAAGACGGTCATCGAGCTCGTCTCCCCCATTACCGGCACGATCAAGGCCGTCAACGGGAACGTCGTGGAAGACCCTTCCCTGATCAACGTGGATCCCTACGGGAAAGGGTGGCTCGTCGAGGTCGAGATCAACGAGCCCGAGGAGATCGAGCGGCTGATGAACTCGGAAGAGTACGAGACGTTCGTCGAAGATTAACCGGCTTCGATGCGCGCGGAGCGCGCCTGCTACTTGCCTCGCTTCTCCTTCAGGATCTTCTCCACGGAGGACCGCGCCGACTTGAGGAGCTCGACGCTCAACCGGTAGTTGTGGGTCCCCCGCCCGTTGGAGACCGCGAGGTAGTTGGCCTCGGCCTGCCGGAGAAGGGTTTCTTCCGCGTCCACCTTGTTGCCCATCTTTTTTCTGCGGGCGACATATTCCTTCGCCTCCTCGAGCGCAACGGCAATGGCGTTCTCCCGCTTCGTGATGTCCTGCTTCCAGTCGAGGAGCATCTTGCCGTACTTCGCGCTGTGGCATCCCTCGCACTTGGCCTTGACGGTTAACACCGTCTGGGTCCCTTTCTTCAGCTCGTGGCACTCGGTGCACTTCGTCCCCGCCTCCGCCATGGAGTCCGCCTTCGGAGCGACCCCGAAGGTCTTCACCTTCCCCTCGTAGAGGGCCTGCTGGGCCTTGTGGCAGTGGGCGCAATCGATGTCCTTGCTCTCGTGGTGGCATTTCATGCACTCGGACTTGGTGACGATGCGCATCTTGTGCTTCTCGGGCGAATGGCACTTGGAGCACACGATCCCGACGTCCTGGACATGGAGCCGATGCGGGAAGTCGACCTCCATCTCCTTGAAGAAGAGCTTCTCCTTCGGCCCGACCCGCTGGTGGCACAGGGTCATGCAGTAGGCCGATGTCGTCGCCAGGATGGCCGGCTTGGCCGGTCCCCCCGCAACTCCCGCCATCTTGGTCGCGACGGACACCTGCTCGTACCCGGTTTTCAGGATCTTGAACGCGTACTCGATGTTGTGCGCGCCGCGCCCGGCACGGAGGAAGTTCAGGTTGGCGCGCGCGTCCGCGACGAGCGCGCGGGCGCCGGCCAGGCTCTTCGACTTCGCCTCCCCCGTCCCCACCGCCGCCTGTCCCGCGGCGACGATCCGCTCCATCTCGGCGGTCAGCATGCGCGACTCCCGGACCCAGTCGTCCAGCATCAGGTCGTACTTCTTTCCGTGGCAGGCCACGCAGCTGTTCCGCTCCGCGGTCAGCTTTTTTTCGCCGGGGAACGCGACCCCCGACTCGCGGACCTCGACCGATTTCGTGTGGCAGCCGTCGCACGACACCTGGGCGGAGAACATCCGGGAGGGGGTGTCGGGGACGCCGCGCGCGCCCGACCCCATGTACATCTCCTTCTGGTAATTGTGGAGCCGCTTGTGGCACGACTCGCATTTCACCTCGAAGGTCTTGACGAGCTCCACCTCCCCGTGGCGGATCGGCTCGTGGCACCGGAAGCACCGGATCGCGTTGTAGGTGACGTGCGTCCGGTGGATCGCCAGGGGATCGTCCTTCTTCTGCAGCCGCCCGACGTGGCAGTCGTAGCAGTGGGCGTCGTTCACCTTGCCGTCCCCCTCCGCCACGCGGATGTGGCATTGCTTGCACTGAACGCCGATCTTCAGGTACGACTCGTGGGAGAACAGGAACCCACCATGATCCACGGTCCGGGTCGGGGTCCCGTGGCACCCCGGGCAGCCGCCCAGCGCCTGTCCCTGGCTGATCCCCTTGAAGTGGCACAGGAAGCAGACCTTCGTGTCGACGGAGATGTGCTCCCCCTGGACGATCGAATAATGACAGGTCGTGCAGCGCAGCTTCTCGCCGCGCTTGATCTTGCCCATGTGCTCGTGGTGGTCGAACGTGATGTTCGTGCCCAGCTTCGCCTTCCCCTTCTCGATCCGCCCCTCGTGGCACCCCGAGGCGAGGCAGGCCGTGTCCTTGACGTTGGCCCGCGGGCGGGGGTTGTACAGCCCCGTCCAGTATTTCAGGGTCGTCACCGTGATGAACACCGGCGAGAAGGAGTGGCACTTGATGCAGGAGACGCCGGCGTGCTTGGAGGTCTTCCACTGCGCGTAGAACGGGTCCATGTAGTGGCAGGCCACGCACGACTTCGGGAAGTACGCCGCGACGAAGAACGCGCCGTTGAAGACGATGCCGACCCCAAAAACGATCGCGCCCAGGATCAGAAGCGGCTTCCGATGCCGGTGGAGAGCGTCCCAGATATGCACGAACATCTCTTTCATTGGGGGTTGACCTCCGCCGCCGGTTTGGACTGCTTCGCCAGGATCTCCTCATACTCGAGCGGGTGTTCGTCCTTCATCTCATGCTCCGAGATCTGTCCGTGCCACCACATCAGGGTCCCGGGGAACCGCTCCGGGTTGAAGTGGACGTTGTAGAAGTGCCAGATCACGATGGCCAGGGTGGCGAGCAGCGCCTCGTCGCTGTGCATCTCGTGGGCGATGTCCAGGACGAACTTCGGGAAGTACTTCATCGCAATCGACTCGCCCCAGAGGAACGCCCCGGAGCCGATCATGATGACGCACCCCCAGTAGACTGCCCAGTAGTCGAACTTTTCGATGTAGCTGAACCGGCCGAACTTCGGCTTCTCGCCCACCTTCCCCAGGAAGTAGCGGATGTTCTGGACGGCGTCCCGGAAGTCCTTGGGCATCGGGATGAGGAGCACGAAGTCCCTGCGCCCGTCCCGGGAGAGGATGGTGTACAGCAGGTGGTGCACCATGAAGTAGATCAGCATCCCGGCGCCGATCCGGTGCACGATGGTGGAATTGCCGATCCCTCCCCACATACCGACGACGAACCGGGAGAGGATGAAGTTGGGGAACTTGATCGGCATCCCCGTGAGGATCAGGAGGATGACCGAGCTGAACATCACGATGTGCTGGAAGCGGAAGTTCCGGTTGAACCGCTGGAACATCTTCCCTTCCCCGTGGTGCTTCTCTTTGCGGCGCTCTTCCCGGAGCCTGCGCTCCTCCGCCCTGCGGTCGGACGCCGTCTGGAGCCGGATCTCCCGCTCCATCTCCGCGCGGACCCGCTGCCGGATCTTTTCCCGGATCTCGGCGGCCCGGGCCGGGTCGAGGCCGGCCGTCTCGCCGGAAACGGCGGCGTCGATCTCCCGCTCGAGGTTCTCCCGCGAAGGCTCTTTCTTTTCGTCCACGGACATCCCTTCTCTCCCTACTTCTCCCCGCGCAGCCGCTTGGTCCGCCCGTACATGTCCAACAGGATGTGTACGATCAGGGCGAGCATCGTGCCGATGGTGAGGTATTTGAAGAAGGAAGCAACGTAGTAGACGATACCGGCTTCCTTCTTCTTGGCGTCAACGTGCATTTTCCCCACGGCGAAGTTGGGGTTCGCCCCGGGGTGGCACTTCCCGCAGGTCTTCGGGACGTTCTTCGGGTTGACCGAGGACAGGGGATCCGCTTCGGGCCGGATGTCGTGCGTCCCGTGGCAGGAGGCGCAGTTGGCCACGGTCCGCGACCCGAACTGGCTTGCCACCCCGTGAAACGATTCCTTGTACGTGGCCACCTGTTCCGTCTCGATGCCGAACTTGCTCATGATCGACACGGAGCCGTGGCATGTCGAGCACTGTTCGGCCACGTGGGTGGCGTACACCGTGGACTTGGGATTCTTGGGGCCGTAGATCTTGTGCTCCCCGTGGCAGCTCGTGCAGGACGGCGCCTCCTTGATCCCCTTGGCCACCGCCACGCCGTGGATCGACATCCGGTATTTCGCGTAGATCTCGATGTGGCAACGCCCGCATGTCTCCGCGACATTCCCCTGCGAAACCAGGGACGTCTCGTTCTTCGTCTTGAGAATATTGTGGCTGCCGTGGCAGTCCTGGCACAGCGGTGCTTTCGCATTCCCCCCGGCGATCGCTTTCCCGTGCACGGATTCGAAATAGTCGAGATAGCCGTCCGACTGGGGGGCCCCCTCGGCGTTCCCCTTGTAGTGGCAGTGGGTGCAGGTCACCCGGTGCGGGCGCTCCCGGTGGGGAATCTCGCTGATATCGAAGTGGCAGTCCACGCAGGTCTTCTTTTCGTGCACCGAGCCCTTCAGGCTGTCGGCCGTCGCGAACAGATCCCTGATCTTCCCGTCCACGAGAATCTTCCGGAACTCCGGCTTGCCGTGGCAGAGGGTGCACTTCTCCAGGGAGATCAGCGCCTCCGCCGTCGGCGTCAGCCCCGGCGCGCACCATCCCAAGAGGGCAACGACAATCGCTGCCGAGAGGACCGTTCCCTTCATAAAACCCCTTCCTGTTTCAGTTTTTCGTACTCCAGCGGGTGCTCCTGGCGGAGCCAATCCGCGTCGACCTTTCCCGTCAGCCAGGAGTTGTTCATCGGGAAGACGGAAGGGTGCAGGTGCTCGTTGTACAGGTGCCAGAACAGGAGGATGACGAATGCCAGCAGCCCCTGGTAGCCGTGGACGATGAGCGTGATGTCCAGGATCACTTTGGGGAGGAACCGCATCGAGAAGGTCTCCGCCCAGAGGATGAGGCCGGTCACCGAGATGAGGAAGACGCCGAGCGTCGCACCCCAGTACTGGAACTTTTCCTTGTAGCCGTACTTGCCGAACCGGGGATACTCCGCGGCGGATCCCAGGTTGTACCGGATCGCCTGGAGGAAATCAGCGAAATCCCGCCGCACCAGGAGGAACTCTCCGAGTTCCTTCTTTCCCTCCCGGGTGAACAGCATGTAAAAGGCGTGGAAAACCAGCTGGCCCATCAGGAGGGACGCCGCGGCGCGATGAATGAACCCTCGGTACAGGAAACCGCCTTCCAGGTGGATCAGGTTCCGCCCGAGCCAGTTCTCGTGGTACATCAGGGCAAAACCGGTCAGCGCGAGGACGAGCAGCGTGACCATGAGGAGCGCGTGCTGGACCCGGAACATGAAGGACATGCGGACGATGGAAACGGACTTCGGGGTCTCTGCGCTCATCGACGTCATCCTTTTCCCCCCTCCTCCATCCGTTTGCGGCGGCGCCTGCCCAAATGCTCCAGCCCGACGTGGAGGACGAACAGCGTCACCAGCACGGAAATGAAAATCGTGTAGAAGACCCGCACGGCGAAAACCCCCATCGCCTTCTGCGGGGTAACTTCCACGTGTATCATCCCCTTCGCGAAGTTCGGCCCCGCGTTGGGGTGGCACTTCCCGCACGTGCGGGGGAGGTTCGCCTTGTTCACCCGGGACGCCGGGTCGGCCGAGGGGAGGATGTCGTGGAATCCGTGGCACGAGGCGCAGTTGGCGGCCTTGGTCATCCCGTACTCCAGGGCGATTCCGTGAAAGGAGTCCATGTAGGTCGCGAACCGCTTCTTGGGCAGGGCGTACCGGCTGGAGATCCCTTCCTTCTCGTGGCAGGCGGAGCAGGTCTTCGGGATGTTCTTGGTGAAAACCGACGACGTCGGGTCGCTGATCTTGGTGATCTTGTGCTCCCCGTGGCAGTCCGTGCATACGGGCGACTCGGCGATCCCGCCGCGCATCCCCTTCCCGTGGATGCTCCCGTCATACTGCTCCAGGATGCCGGGGTGGCACTTCCCGCACATCGTCGGGATGTTTTGACGGAAGGTGGCGGCGCGTGGCTGGTCCCCCGGGAGGATCGCATGGTTGCCGTGGCAGTCCGGGCAGACCGCAGTCCCCAGCAGTCCCGACCTCTTGAGGGCCATCCCGTGGACGCTCTTCTCGTATGCCTCCATCACCTGCTGGCCGGGCAGCCGGTACTGCTCCTCGATCGCGCGGTCCTTGTGGCACTTGAGGCACACGCCCACGATGTTCAGGCGGAACGTCCGCGAAGCGGCATCCCGGCTTTTGCGGATGTCGTGCTTCCCATGGCAGTCGGAGCACCATGCGGCCTCGTGGGCGCCTTTCGCGTGCCCCTTCCCGTGCGTGCTCTGGGAGTAGGACTTCGCCGCGTCCGGGTGGCACTTGCCGCAAGAGACCCTCTCCAATTTGCCGTGGGGGGATTTCGCGCCGGCGTGGCACATCGTGCAGGCTCCTTTCCCGTGCACGGATACCCGGTACGCATTCTCATCGACGAACAGCGACAGCGTTCCCCCGCCGGGGAGGGATTTCTCGATCGTCTTGTCGCCGTGGCACTCCATGCACTCCCCTCCGACACGGGCCGAGGCGGCCGCGGTCCCGGGCCGCAGGAACATCGCCGCGGACAGGACCACGGGCAAGAACAGCATCTGCAACCGTTTCATGACTCCTCCGGGGCGATCCGTGTGGTTTTCGGCGCCGGGGCCTCTCCCCGCCGTTTCGCCGCGTCGATTTCCTCGAGCTCGAGCGCGTGCTCCTGCTCCATGTCGTGCCGGGATAGTTTCCCGTCGAGCCAGGTGAACGAGAGTGGGGCGAAGTCGGGGTTGATCATCACGTAATACAGGTGCCAGACGAGGATCGCCAGGGTCGCCAGGATCGCCTCGTAATAGTGGACGATCGTCGCCACGTCCAACCCCCACATGGGGAGGTGCTTGAGCGTCTCGTCCTGGAACCAGAGCAGGAATCCCGTGACGAACATAACGATCGTTCCCCACGCCAGCGCGAGGTACTCGGCTTTCTCGATGTAGCTGTACCGGCCGAACTTCGGCTTGTGAGCGGACATCCCGGCATAATATTTCAGCATCCCCACGACGTCCCAGGCGTCCTGCAGGCGGGGCATCATCCGCGCGAATTGATCGCGCCCCCTCTCCGTGAAGATCACGTACAGCAGGTGATAGGTGCAGGTCGCCACCATGAGGACGGCGGCCACCCGGTGCCCCGTTCTCCTCCAGGCGACGTTCGTCGCGTCTTCGAGGAACGGGATCGACCACTTGAATTTCAGGGCGAAGCCGGTGAGGACGAGGGCGATGAACGTCGTCAGGATGAAGAAGTGCTGCCGTCGCTCCGAGGCGTTCATCCGCTCGTACCCGGGAGGATCCCACTCCCTCCGCTTCCGGTAGATCTCCTGCAGCTTCCGGAGGTAGTCGGCGCCGTTGTGGAGCAGCATCCCTCCGATGACCACGACGATCATCCAGATGTAGATCTTCTCCACCCAGAACTTGACCTGTCCCCCGATCCCGCCCGGCCCTCTGTGGATGTTCCCCTTGGCGAAGTTCTCCGTGGCCCCGGGGTGGCATTTCCCGCAGGTGACCTGGAGGTTCTTCGGGTTGACGGTCGAGCGGGAGTCGGAGGACCGGAAGATCTCGTGGACGCCGTGGCAGGAGGAGCAGTTGGCCACCGTCTTGTCCCCCAGACGCTGGGAGAGGCCGTGGAAGCTCTCTTCGTACCCCTTCACCTTTTCGATGGAGATCCCGTACCGGCTGGACAGCTTCTCCGCGGAGTGACAAAAAGGACACGTCTTCTGGGACACCGCAGCGAACGAGACCGAGGAGCCGGGGTCGGACGCCTGCCGGATGTCGTGCTCCCCGTGGCAGTCCGTGCAGCCCGGAGCGTCGGGGACGCCGCGGGCGAGTGCGACCCCGTGCACGCTGTCCCGGAAGATCGCGAAGACGCCGTAATGGCACTTCCCGCAGGTGGCGGGAATGTTCGTCCGGAAGATGGGCGAGGAGGGGTCGAGCCGGTCCTTGAGATCGTGCGACCCGTGACAGTCGGCGCAGGTGGCGGACTGGTTCAGCCCTTTTTCGACGATCGCCCGGTTATGGATGCTCTTCTCGTACATGCGGGCGGCGCCGGGGATGGGAATGTCGGACCGGTCGGTCACCTCCCGGCTTCCGTGACACCGCGTGCAGGTCGCCGCTAGGTTCCGGAAGTAGACCGGGGAAGTGGAAACGGATGATTTCGGGATCGCGTGCGCGCCGTGGCAGTCGAAGCACCGCGGGGTATCCGCTTTCGCACCCTCGCCGTGCACCACCACATGCCGGCTCTTCTTGTAGACCGCCGCCGCCTCGGAGTGGCAGCCCGAGCAGTCGACAAGGGCGAGCCGGGCGTTGTGGGGGAGGTCCTTGATATCCCCGTGGCAGTCGGTGCAGGAAAGGTCCGAGTGCACCGAGGCCTTGTACTTGCCGGGGTCGACGTGAAGGGAAATCCCGGGGAAGGGAGTCACATTGCGATGTGCCTTCTCCGGCCCCCCCGCTTTGACGTTTCCCTCCTTCTCCTTTGCCGACCACGTGAGGATCCCGGAATCGCCGTGGCAGTCGTAGCACTGCCCGTTGTCCAGGGCCCAGGCTGCGGAACTGGGAGCGATTACGAACAAGCAAAGCGCAAGGAAGACCACCGGTACGAGGATGCGAAACGAGTCCCGGCGCAGGGGGACCATAGAGGAGCCTTTCTTTATCCGGATATTTGATGGTTTTCGACGGTAGCCGACAAACGATATCCGTTATCGCGATTGTCGACTGAATACATACTGCAACCCCGAACGATAATCAAGCCGAAATTTCGAAAGGCCTTTGCCCCCCCTTCCCCCGCTTTGATAAGGTGGTTCGTTGGAGGAGGTCCTTTCGCGGGTTGTGGAGAATTCGCTAAAAGGAGATGGTACCGGCCGCGGTGGAGCCCCTGTCGCGGCCTCGAAGGCTTCCCGACCGCGTGCCGGAGGAAATTGTTTTTAAAAACGATGCGTTCCAAGACGACCTCCCGAACGAGATCCGACGCATCATCCGGGCCATGCTTTAATAAACATGTTCTATTGTTGGATAAACACCATGAAATACAGTTGTTTTCAGAATTTTTATTTTCGCCCGCGTTTTTCTTGACAGGATATAGCGAACACCATATCTTGTATGGGTGTTGCCGGAAGGCCACAAGATAAGCTAACCTATCAATTGGACGGGCACTCTCCCCAAGGGGAATAGCGTCCCGATGGAGTAGACGAATGGATCTGAACGTGCCCGCCCCTGTTGCTGCCCCGGCCCCTCTGCCGAAAATCACCGCGCAAGCCCCGGGGAAGGCGGTTCCCGAGCTTCCGCCGAAGGAATGGATCGAGCGGATGTTCCGGAAATACGGGCCGTTGCCGGTCTCCGAAAACGCCCGGAAAGTGCTCGAACGGCGGTATCTCAAGATGGGCGCCCGCGGGGATGCACTGGAGACGCCCGAGGAGATGATCGCCCGGGTGGCTTACAACATCGCGGCGGCGGAAGGATTCTACTACGGCGTCCTCCCCGAGGTCGTCCTGCAGTGGGCGGAGACGTTCTATGCCCTGATGATCCGGCTGGATTTCGTGCCCAACTCCCCCACCCTCATGAACGCGGGGCGGGAGCTGCAGCAGCTGTCGGCCTGCTTCGTGCTGCCCATCGAAGACTCGATGGAGTCCATCTTCGAGGCGGTCAAGAACACCGCGCTCATCCACAAGAGCGGTGGGGGGACCGGATTCTCCTTCTCCCGCCTGCGCCCGAAGCACGACGTGGTCAAGTCGACCAAGGGGATTTCGTCCGGCCCCATCTCCTTCATGACCGTTTTCGACGCGGCCACCGAGACGATCAAGCAGGGAGGGACCCGCCGGGGCGCCAACATGGGGATCCTCCGTGTCGACCACCCCGACATCCTCGATTTCATCACCTGCAAGACGAAGAACGACCGGCTGAACAACTTCAACATCTCCGTGGCGCTGACCGAGGAGTTCATGAAGGCGGTGGAGGCCGACGCCGAGTACCCGCTCGTCAATCCGCACTCGAAGGAGACGGTCGACCGGCTCAAGGCCCGCGAGGTGTTCGAGAAGATCGTGGACTCCGCGTGGCGCAACGGGGAGCCGGGGATCATCTTCCTGGACCGGATCAACCGGGACAACCCCACCCCCCGGCTCGGCGCGATGGAGAGCACGAACCCTTGCCTCGCCGGCGAAACGCTCGTTGCCGTGGCCGATGGCCGCGGCGCCGTGCCCATCCGTCAGCTCGCCGGGGAAGGGAAGGACGTGCCGGTCTTCTGCCGCAACGGCAAAGGAAAGGTCACGGTCCGCATGATGCGGAACGCACGCCTCACCGGGCGCGGCAAGCGGATCCTCAAGGTCGTGCTCGACGACGGCAATTTCGTGAGAGCGACGGAGAACCACAAGTTCGTCCTCTCCGACGGCAGCATTCGGCAAGCTCGGGAACTTCTGCCCGGCGACAGCCTGGGGATCATGACGCGGCGCGAGTCGACCTTCGAGAAGGTGCTGCCGCATTCCAACAGCAGCTCCCAACCCTATCGGTGGGTCTGCACGACCGAACGTCCGAACTGGGAGCTTGAGCACCGGCTCATCGCAAACTTCCATTACCGCCGGCGGACCGGCGGGAGCCTCGACTGGAGGCGGCACGTCGTGCACCATCGCGATTACGATGGACTCAATAACGATCCGGCCAATCTACTAGTCATGACGAAGGAGGAGCATTACCAGCACCACGCGAAGGAGCGCGAAGGGGACCAAAACCCAATGCGGCGGTTCCCGGAAAAGAACTGGATGAACGACCCCGTCAAACAGCGCGAGCTGCGCCTGAAGCACCATGTCGGCGCCAAGCGTGGCGAGGCGACGAAGGCACGGATCGGATCGGCGACGACGCGCCGCTTCGCGGACGAGGACTTCCGGGCCCGCCACGGCGCGGCCGTGAAGACGGCCATGTCGGAAAATCGCGAGGCGTTAATGGCTGCGGTCCACGCCCGGTCGTTCAGAAAACTCGAGGAGTGTCGCGCGGCGACCGATCTTCGGTGCTTCCTAGACAACAATGTCGTGATGGTCGAGCGGTCGTGCGAACATTGCGGCGCAATGTTTGTGGTCACTTGGAACCGGCGCGAGCAGTCGTTCTGTTCGCAATCGTGCTACGTGTCCCGGCACAACAGGGATTTCGGCATCCGGGAACGGATCGCCGACGGCGTGCGCTCGACGTATCTCAACAAGGCGGAAGACAGGTACCGGGAACAAATCCGATGCCTCCTCGATCTCAAATTCGAGAGCGGTCGGGTCCCGCGAAAGAAGGAGTGGGAGACGCGTTGCGCCGCGGAAGGCGTGTCGAAGAGACTTGGGACGGAATTCGCGTTTCCTACGTATGAGGCCCTCAAGACCGCAGCCCTGATACACAACCACCGGGTTGTCGCCGTGGTTCCTGACGGCGTCGAGGACGTCTACAACGGAACGGTCGACGAGTTCCACAATTTCTACGTGGGACATTTCAGCGGCGAAGTGGACGGCGACCTCTGCCAAACCTACGTAAACATTGGACAATGTGGGGAGCAGCCGCTTTTACCTTACGAATCGTGCAATTTGGGCTCCGTCAACCTCGCCAACATGATCCTTGGGGAGAACGGCGGCGCGCGGATCGACTACGAGAAGCTCAAGGCCGCGGTCCACGTAGCGGTGCGGTTCCTGGACGACGTCATCGACAGGAACAACTACCCGCTGAACGAGATCCGGCAGATGACGATGGGAAACCGGAAGATCGGGCTGGGGGTGATGGGTTTCGCCGACATGCTGATCCGGCTCGGCATCCCCTACGACTCGGACGAGGCGCTGGCCGTCGCCCAGGAGGTCATGAACTTCCTGCAGGAGGAATCGGGTTCGGCCTCCTGCCACCTGGCCCGCGAGCGGGGACCGTTCCCGAATTACGGGATCAGCGTCTTCCCCGAGCGGGGGGGCATCCCCCGGCGCAACGCCACGACGACGACGATCGCCCCGACGGGGACCATCAGCATCATCGCCGGCTGCAGCAGCGGGATCGAGCCGATCTTCGCCCTGTCGTTCATCCGCAACGTGATGGACAACGACCACCTGGTCGAGGGGCACCCCCTCTTCGAGGCGGAGATGCGGCGGCGCGGGCTCTACTCGGTCGAGAAGATGAAGGAGATCTCGCAGTCCGGCTCGCTGCGGCACGTGGAGGGGATCCCCGACGAGGTCCGGAGGATCTTCGTGACGGCGCACGATATCTCCCCGGAGGCGCACCTGCGGATGCAGGCCGCCTTCCAGAAGTTCGTCGACAACGCCGTGTCCAAGACGGTCAACTTCCCCGCCGAGGCGACCCGGGAGGACATCCGGAAGGTCTTCGTCCTGGCCTCCCGCCTGGGCTGCAAGGGCGTCACCGTCTACCGGGACAGAAGCCGCGACGAGCAGGTGCTGAACATCGGCGAGGTCAACCGCAAGGAGGCCGCCGCCGCGGAGTCCGGGGTCCCCGAGGCCGAGCCGGGGTTCGTCTCCCCGCGGCCCCGCCCCGACACCCTGCTGGGCGTCACCAAGGAGATGAAGACGAGCTGCGGGAAGCTCTACGTCACGATCAACCGCGACCACCAGGGGATCTTCGAGATCTTCAACCAGATGGGGAAGGCCGGCGGGTGCGCCGCTTCCCAGTCCGAGGCGATCGGGAGGCTCGTGTCCCTGGCCCTCCGCTCCGGGGTCCAGCCCGACCAGATCATCAAGCAGCTGAAGGGGATCTCCTGTCATCTACCCACCTGGGGCGGAAACGGCGGGAAGATCCTGTCGTGCGCGGACGCGGTCTCCAAGGCCATCGATTGGTACATGGAGAACGTCGACACGATGTTCGCCGGACTCCACGGACCCGCGGGAGATCCCGTCCCCGCCGCATCTTCCCAAGCGGCCCCTTCCCGTGCTGGGGACCGGGAGATCGCACGCGGCGCCTGCCCCGACTGCGGCAGCCAGGTCGAGATGCAGGAGGGGTGCCTCAAGTGCCGCTCGTGCGGTTTCTCGGAATGCTGACGGGCGGGGAAACTCGTAGAACCCGTAGCACACTCACGATCGCGGGATTCCTCGCGGGGGGCTTCCTCTCCGCTGCGTCCTCCCGCGGATACTCGCGCGGTTCCGGGAAATGTCCCTCTCTGCACCGTTCGTGACGTTCGAGGGAATCGAGGGATCCGGAAAGACGACGCAGGTCCGGCGGCTGTCCGAATATCTCAAGGAAAGGGGAGTTCCCCACCGGGTCACCCGGGAGCCGGGAGGCACTCCCCTCGCCGACGAGATCCGCTCCCTTCTCCTGTCGCCCCGGGAGGAGCCCGTCTTCCCGGAAACCGAACTGCTCCTGTACGAAGCCGCCCGGTCGCAGCACGTCCGCGGGGTGATCCTGCCGGCGCTGATTTCCGGGCAGGCGGTGCTGTGCGACCGCTTTTACGACGCCACGACGGCCTACCAGGGGTTCTCCCGGGGGATCGACGGTCCGCGGGTCGAGTGGCTGAACGCCTTCGCGTCCGGCGGCCTCTCCCCCGACCTGACCTTCCTCCTCGACGTGTCCCCGGAGGACGGGGCCGCCCGGATCCGCGGACGCGGCACCCGCCCGGACCGCATTGAGTCCGAATCCTTCGAGTTCCACCGGAAGGTGCGCGAAGGATATCTGCGCCTGCAAGCGAGCGATCCGAACCGGATCCACCGGATCGACGGCTCCCTCCCGGTGGACGACGTCTTCCGCCGCATCCGCGAGACCGTGTCGGCACGTTTCGGATGGTAGGGAACTTCTCCTCCCTCCGCGGGCAGGACCGGGCAATCTCCCTTCTGCGCCGCTACCTGGAGACGGGGAACGTCCCGCCCGGCCTCCTCTTCCATGGAGAGGAGGGGATCGGCAAGGAGAAGGCTGCGCTCGCGTTCCTCGCCGCCCTTTTCTGTCGCAACCGGACTCCCGACGGCGGATGCGGTGCATGCCCCGAGTGCCGTCTGCTCGCCTCCGGCGCTCATCCCAACCTCCTGCGGGTTTCGCCGGAGAACCACTTCATCCAGATTGCCGGGATACGGCGGCTCAAGGAGGAGCTCTCCCTGAAGGCGTTTTCCGACCGCGCGCGCGCGGTGCTCATCTGCCCGGCAGATCGTATGACCCTGCAGGCGGCCAACGCCCTGCTGAAGACTCTCGAGGAGCCCCCGCCGGCAACGCACATCGTGCTCGTGGCCCACCGGCTTTCCCAGCTTCCCCCCACGATCGTCTCCCGCTGCCAGAAGATCCCCTTCTCCACGCTCCCGGAGGATGCCGTGGAGGAGATCCTCCGAGGCCTCCCCGAGGCAGGCCAGCGGCACGCCGTCGGGACGGTCCGGGCGGCGGCCGCCTGCGCGGGGGGAAGCCCGGGGCGCGCGCTCCTTCTTCTCGACGAGATGGAAGAGGACCGCAGGATGTGGGCCGGCCTGTTTTCCCGCCTGGACCCGGCGGCCGCCGCCGCAGCCGGCGAGACGTGGAGGAAAGGGGGGGAGCGGCAGGGGCAGATCGCCGTGCCCCTGTCCCTGGTGCGGGACCTGGCCCTCTTATCTTCCGGGGGGAAAACGGATATAATAAACCAGGATTTCGGGGATTCCTTAAGCGCCGTCGCCGCCCGGAAAACCCCGTACGAGTGGACCCTGGCGTTCCAGGCGCTTCTGTCCACCTCCCGATTGCCTCCCCAGGCCCAGAAGCGGCTGGCGCTGGAGGCATTTTTATTTCGGTTGCACGGAAAGGACTAAAACGCGGATGGATCTTGCGGGAATCAGGCTCCGGGGCGTTTGCAAGATGCACCACTTCGACTGCACCGGGACTCCCCTGAAGCGGGGGGACTACGCCGTCGTCCAGACGGAGCGGGGACCGGTGCTGGGAGAGGTCGTCCAGAGGATCGACGGCCACGCTCCGGCCGTGCAGAAGTCCTCTTTCGCCAGGGTCCTCCGGGCTGCCACTGTCGATGACATCCGCGCCCACCAGGAAAACGCGCGGCGCGAGGCGGAGGCCCACTCCTTCTGCCTGAAGCGGATCGAGGCCCGGGAGCTTCCCATGAAGCTGGCGCGGACCGAGGTCCTGCTCGACCGGAGCAAGGCGATCTTCTACTTCACGGCCGACGGCCGCATCGACTTCCGGGAGCTGGTCAAGGACCTGGCCCACGAGCTCCGGACGCGAATCGAGATGCGACAGATCGGCGTGCGAGACGAGGCACGCGTGGTCGGCGGGGTCGGACCTTGCGGGATGGGCCTCTGCTGTGCCACCTTCCTCGGCGACTTCGAGCCCATCACGGTGAAGATGGCCAAGGACCAGAATCTCGCCCTGAACCCGGCGAAGCTGTCGGGGGTCTGCGGGCGCCTGATGTGCTGCCTCATCTACGAGCACGAGTCGTACGCCCGGGCCAAGTCCTGCGGGACCTGCGGCGCGGGGCACGGCGCGGTCCCTCCCCCTCCCGACGCCGGCGAGGGCGACGACCTCTCGTTCCGGTTCGGCGACGAGGAGGACGGGGCGTCGTGAAGCCCACGTTCTACATCACCACACCGATCTACTACGTCAACGACGTTCCCCACATTGGCCACGCCTACACGACGATCGCGTGCGACGCGCTCGCGCGGTACCACCGGATGAAGGGACAGAAGGTGTTCTTCCTCACGGGGACGGACGAGCACGGAGAGAAGGTCCAGAAGAGCGCGGTTCAGCAGGGCCTTGCCCCCCGCGAGCTGGCCGACCGCGTCGTCACGCGGTTCCAGGGGCTCTCTCCCGGGCTGAACATCACGAACGACGACTTCATCCGGACCACGGAGCCGAGGCATTACGCCTCCGTGCGGGAGCTGTTCCGCAAGTCCCTGCGCAACGGGGACATCTACCTCGGGGAGTACGAGGGGTGGTACTGCACTCCCTGCGAGTCGTACTGGACCGACCTCCAGATCCTCGAAGGGAAATGCCCCGAATGCCGGAGGCCCGTCGAGAAGCGGAAGGAGCCCTCCTTCTTTTTCCGTCTTTCGAAGTACCAGAAGCCGCTCCTCGAATACTATGGGAAGAACCCGAAGTTCATCCGCCCGGAGAGCCGCCGGAACGAAGTGGTCTCTTTCGTGGAGGGGGGACTGAACGATCTCTCGGTCTCCCGCACCTCCCTCGCATGGGGGATTCCCATTCCGGACCACCCGGGACACGTGGTCTACGTGTGGTACGACGCGCTTGCCAATTACCTTACCGGCGTAGGGTACCCGGACGGCGGGGAGAGGTTCGACACGTTCTGGCCCGCGGACGTCCACATGGTGGGGAAAGACATTCTTCGGTTCCACGCGGTCTTCTGGCCGGCGTTCCTGATGTCGGCCGGGGTTGCCCCTCCGCTGGGCGTCTTCGCACACGGCTGGTGGACCGTCGAGGGGCAGAAGATGGGCAAGTCCCTGGGAAACGTCGTCGATCCGTACGAGATGGTGGAGACCTTCGGTGCGGACGCGTTCCGTTACTTCCTTCTGCGGGAGGTGCCGTTCGGCCTCGACGGGGATTTCTCGAAGAAGGCCCTGGTGCACCGGATCAACTCCGACCTCGCCAACGACTTCGGGAACCTGCTGAACCGGACGCTCGGCATGCTGGGGAAATATTTCGGCGGGACGGTGCCCGTCCCCTCTCCCGTCGGCGAGGAGGACCTGTCGCTCATCACCCTGGCCGGGGAGATCCGCACCGCCGTGGACAGCGCCATGGAAGAGATCGAATTCCACAAGGCGCTTTCGGCCACCTGGGACCTTGTGAAGGCCGGCAACCGTTACGTGGACGCGTCGGCGCCGTGGGCGCTGGCCAAGGACGCCGCCAAACGGGAGCGCCTGGGGACGGTCCTGTACAATCTCCTGGAGGCCGCCCGGATCTGCGTGCTGCTTTCCGCCCCCTTCCTCCCGGCCGCGTCCCAGAAGATGTGGGAGGCGCTGGGCTGCCCGGGGGCGGTCGAGAAGGCGAACCTCGCCTCCGCCGGCGCGTGGGGCGGGCTCCCGTCCGGCGCGACGCTCCCCCGGTCCGCCGTCGCGTTCCCCCGCATCGAAGAATAAGACGATGCAAGCGATAACGGCTCCGCGGCCGTGCAGGGAGTTCACCTCGTTCGCTCAGTCGCTAGCGGCTGCGTTCCCTGGTTCCGCGGGATTCCTCGCGGGGGGCTTCCTCTCCGCTACGCTCGCGACCTGTGCCCGCTCGCTGCCGGTTCCGCTCGCCGCAATCGTAACCTCGCTCCACAGGCCGCTGCGAGGAACCCCCCGCTGCGTCATTCCGCGAGGAAAGGGAACTCGCAGCCGCAGC
>Ga0214473_10002142_pt1 | contig 24622 bp, 18 predicted proteins | sample RVTome_7_FD_203509 | JGI IMG/M metagenome (GOLD analysis project Ga0214473, IMG submission 203509) | Soil microbial communities from uranium-contaminated site in the Upper Colorado River Basin, Wyoming, United States - RVT98D197 | ecosystem: Environmental > Terrestrial > Soil > Contaminated >... | reverse complement strand
CGAAGGCGCCCTTGTGGTCCTTGCGGCCAAGGCTGGAGTGGATCACGAGGAGACCAAGCAAAAGAATGCCAGGATCAAAGAATTCCCTTTCAGCTCGGACAGGAAAAGGATGACCACGATTCACAGGATGGAAGATGGCAAAATAAGAGCTTTTGTGAAGGGAGCCCCGGAAGTGATTCTTGCTCGGTGTTCATCTTTGCTAAACGGCAATGAGACCGTGCCCTTGGGAAGCACTCAGCGGGAAGGAATCCTTAGGGCAAACGAGGAAATGGCCAATGACGCCCTAAGAGTTCTTGCCATCGCCTGTAAAGATCTTCCCGAGGCGGATGGCTATGGTGAAGATCTCGTCGAAGAAAAACTCGTGTTTGCAGGTTTGGTGGGGATGATGGACCCGCCGAGGGAGGAAGCTATCGACGCCGTGAAGGTTTGCCGCGAGGTGCAAATTAAGCCCATTATGATCACCGGGGACCACAAACTCACCGCGGTAGCGATCGCCAAGGAAATTGGTATTTACCGCGAGGGAGACCTCGTGCTCACTGGGGACGAGCTTAACAAAATAGAAGATAAAGAATTTGAAGGAATCGTCGACAAAATCACAGTCTATGCCAGGGTCTCTCCCCTGGATAAGCTCAAGATCGTCAGGGCATGGAAAAACAGGGGCGAAGTGGTCGCTATGACCGGCGATGGGGTCAACGATGCTCCAGCCCTAAAACACGCTGATATCGGGATCGCCATGGGAATTACCGGGACGGAAGTCGCTAAGGAAGCAGCCGACATGGTGCTGAGCGATGATAATTTTGCCACGATCGTCCGTGCCATTGAGCGCGGGAGGTGGATTTACGACAACATTAAGAAGTACCTCACGTACCTTCTCAGGGCAAATATCACCGAGGTGGTTGTGTTGGGCGGCGTGGTCGTGTTCATGGGCGCTGAGTATTTACCTCTCCTCCCAGCGGCGATTCTGTATATCAATCTTGCCACAGACGGACTTCCGGCTCTTGCTCTAGGTGTGGCGCCCCCCGATCCGGATATAATGCGCAAGCCTCCCCGGAATCCCCGAGAGAGCGTGTTTTCAAAGGACGTAAGAACGCTCATCCTGATGGCGGTACTAATTGAGTGTCCGCTATTTCTGTGGATGTTTTTCCAGAGTCAGCCAGACATGGAGCTTGCAAGAACGAGGGTATTCTTCATGTTCATTTTCGTTGAACTTATTATCGCTATCAACTTTCGCTCTTTACGGTATGGACTTATTCAAGCGCCTCCTCATAAATGGCTCGTTCTCGCCATCGCGTGGGAGGTGGGTTTGATAGCTGTGTTAATCCAACTTCCGGCCGTGCGCGATGCCTTCGGGATCACAATGCCATCCGCGTCCGATATCGGCATCATCGTGGGTCTGGGCATCGGCGTTGCCGTTGCGATCGAGGTCGCCAAGTTTGTCTTTAGAACGAAAGAGCGTGCGAGCAAAATGACTTATCTGTAAAGTTGGGCAGACGCTGCAGGAGAGGTCGATGAACCTTTTTACGGTTGATGATATTGGCACCCTAAATCGTCTTACTTTAGCTCCCGATCCTATATCTGGCTTTCAATACGAAAAAGTGCATGAGGCCAAAAAAGGTTTGGCGGAGCATCAGGCTGAAAGGGACTTGATGCTGGCCGTTCTGGAGGACGGGATCGATTGCTTTCAAGGTTACTTTTTCAAGCCATCCCGAACCAACCAGAAGCTGTTTCTGGAAGCGGAAGAATGGATTAGTTCAAACGACGACGACGTCTTCTCGTTCAATAATGTCTGCGAGACCTTGGGCCTCGATCCAGACGCGCTCAGAACGGGACTGAGGCGGTGGCAGGTAGAGAAGATCCACAATGTCCGATGGGTGAAAAAACGTCTCGTTCCAAATAAGGGGAAGCGTTCTACAAGAAAAACTTCATGCGTCCTTTAAGGGATACTGAAACTGACGGCTTAAACCATCTTATTTTTTCTCCTGATCCTATGTCCCGCTCTCGGTACGAAAAAGTGCATGAAGCCAAAAAAGGTTTAGCGGGGCATTACGCTGAGAGAATTCTTATGTTACAAGGTTAGGCGGTGGATTTAGGAGCTGCTCATGGGTTTACATCGGACGAAAATTGAGATGGAGAAAACAAAATCTTTCGGCGCCGGTTTGCCTTGCACAAAAAATCCCGGCCCGGGTGATCCGCGGTGTTAGGAGGTTAACATGCCCAACGGACAATGGTCTAACGATTTCGAGATGGTTCTCGAACGGCTTCGCCGTGAGCTCCGCGGCCTCAATCTCGGAGGCATGAAGCTCGTCTTGACCGGGCTGGTTATTCTCATCTTGCTCTGGTCGAGCTGGTATACAGTACCGCCGGAGGCGACGGCGGTGGTCCAGCGCTTCGGTCGGGTGACGCGAACGGCGGGGCCGGGCCTGCATTTCAAGGTCCCCTTCGGTGTCGAGCGTGTTCAGTTGGTTCCAACTGCGCGAGTGCTCAAGGAAGAATTTGGGTTTCGGGCTCTGGCTGCCGGTCAAAGGCCCCAGCAGCAGCGCGGAGATTTGTCCGACGAATCGCTCATGCTCACCGGCGATCTCAACGTGATCGATGTGCGGTGGATTGTCCAGTACCGCGTGGAGGACCCGGTGCGATTTCTTTTCAAGCTTCGTGACCAACGCCAGACACTGCGGGACATCGCAGAGTCGTCCATGCGCCGCGTGGTCGGAAACCGGTTGGGAAGCGATGTCTTAACGGTGGGCCGGGTTGCCGTTGCCAGCGAAGTCAAGGAGGAAATGCAGAAAATCCTATCTAGCTATGAAACCGGAATCCGACTGGTCACGGTAGAGCTTCAGGACGTTACACCTCCGGATCCAGTCAAGCCCGCCTTCAATGAAGTGAACGAGGCCAGGCAGGATATGGAGCGGATGGTCAATCAGGCCCAGGAGCAGGCGAACAAGGTGATCCCCAAGGCCAGCGGCGAAGCCAAGCAGGTGATCGCCGAGGGGGAGGGCTACGCCACGGAGCGGGTCAATCAGGCTCAGGGTGAGGCCGCACGGTTTTTGGCGGTGCTCAGTGAATACCAAAGAGTTCCGGACGTGACCCGGAGACGTCTCTATCTGGAAGCCGCGAGCAAGGTTCTGTCCGAGGCCAAAGGGGTCTACATTGTCGACAGCGAGCAGAAAGCCTTGGTTCCATGGCTGGCCTTGGATTCCGGTGGCGTTCCGCCGCCGCTGAAAGAGGAGAAAAAACCATGACGCGCGCGATGCAAACTACGTTGGCAATTTTGGTCGCCCTGGTGCTGCTTGCGGCTTTTGGCACCTTCTACGTGTTGGAGGAAGGCGAGCAGGCGGTCATTTTGCAGTTCGGCCGGCCAGTGGGCGCCCCGGCGACCGAAGCCGGTCTTCACTACAAAGTCCCTTTTATTCAAGAAGTTCGCCGCTTTGATAAGCGTCTCCTCATTTGGGACGGCGCTCCGAACCAAATCCCCACGGCGGGGCGGGAGTTTATCTGGGTGGACACCACGGCTCGCTGGCGCATTGTCGATCCTTTAAAGTTTCTTAAGAGCGTGGCCACGGAGAGCGGGGCCCAGTCGCGTCTGGGCGATATCATCGATTCGATGGTCCGGGACCTCGTCGCCGCTAACCCGCTGGTCGAGATGGTGCGGAGCTCTGCCTGGGAACCGCCGAAGGGGGAGGTGCTCGAAGAGGTTGGTCCGGAAATTCTGGCGGAGCTGAAGAAGAAGGTCCGCCTCGGGCGGGAAGGAATCTCGCAGGCCATCCTTACGGCGGTGCAGAAGGTCACGCCGGAGTACGGCATCGAGGTTATCGATGTGCGGATCAAGCGGCTCAATTACGTGGAGAGCGTTCGAGAGAAGGTGTACGTCCGGATGATCTCCGAAAGAAAGCGGATCGCCGCTCGCTTTCGGTCCGAGGGCGAAGGTCGGAGCGCGGAAATCCTGGGCAACATGGAGAAGGAATTGCGGGAGATCCGCTCTGTGGCGTATCGCAAGGTGCAGGAGATCCGCGGCAAAGGGGATGCCGAGGCGACCCGGGTTTACGGCGGCGCCTATGGCCGCGATCCGGAATTCTATGCGTTCTCGAGGACACTCGAAAGTCTCAAGGATAGCCAGAACAAAAACGCCGTCCTCGTGCTCACCACCAACAGTGACTACTACCGCTACTTAAAGGAGGCACAGCCCTCAAGTACGAGGGCCCGTAGGTAGAAAGGGCACAGGCTTATGAGCGTAGCCGACATATTCATGGCTTCGTGGCGTCGTTGAATGCCGGCATAACAGACCCGTCTTTCATGAGTCATGGTCCCAGCCGAGTAGATCGCAGGCGAGAACAAATAACGATCTTGCGCAAAGGGCGCCAAAGGGGGGAAAGACTTCTGGTGCCTGTACAATCGTGTTTAGAGCAGGTTTTTCGCTCGCATCCATAAAGCGATGGCCAGGATGAATCAGAGGTGGTATCGCCGGTCTTGGACGAAGGGACGAATCTCGTGGGTTTTCGTCTTTTTACTTTTCAATATTTCCGATCTCTGGTCTGCCAACAGGCTCGTGTTGATTTCCCCTCATTGGGAGGGGATCAGATATGAGTTTGAACGAGCGTTTAAGGCACGCTATCAGAGCGACACTGGACGGACTGTAGAGTTGGAGTGGATGGACGTAGGTGGCTCATCAGAAACCCTTCGCTATCTGCAATCGGAATTTAAAAACAAGCCGGCGGGTATCGGCATCGATATCTTTTTCGGGGGAGGGCTTGAGCCTTATTTGGCGCTAAAAAAAGAGCATCTCCTTGACGCGTACGCTTTACCCAAGCCGCTGCTTGAAAAAATACCCCGGAGGTTGGCCGATGTTCCCCTGTATGATCCGGATTACAGTTGGTATGGCGCTACCTTGGCAGGCTTCGGCATCGTCTATAACAAAATCGTACTAAATCTTACGAAGCTGCCAGTTATCACGACCTGGGAAGATCTAGCATCACCGCAAGCGTTCGGCTGGGTGGGATCTTCGGATCCGCGTAAGAGCGGCAGTGTTCACATGGTGTATGAAGTCATCCTGCAGGCGTATGGGTGGGAGAAAGGCTGGCGAATCATCACCAGCTTGGGAGCCAATGTGCGCAATTTCACGAATTCGGCGAGTCAAGTTCCTAAAGACGTAGCTATCGGAGAAGTGGCCTACGGTCTGGCAATTGATTTTTATGCCTGGGCTCAAGTCAAGGAAGCAGGGGCCGATAAGATCGGTTTTGTCATGCCTGACAACTTAACGATCATCACTCCCGATTGTATCGGAATCTTGAAGGGTGCACCCAACGCGGATGTCGCCAAGGCCTTCGTCCGTTTCGTGATGTCTGCGGAAGGTCAAAAGCTGTGGTTGCTGGTCGAGAAATCGCCAGAGGGCCCGCAGCGATTCCAGCTCAATCGCTTCAGCGTACTGCCGTCGTTATACGCGCTGTCACCGCAGAGCACTGCGGTAAAGCTCAATCCATTCTCTTGGCGATCGGACTTTGCGTTTGACCCAAATTTGAGTTCCGAGCGTTGGTCGATCGTCAATGACTTAATCGGCGCCTTGGTAATCGACCAAAAGCATCTCCTTACTCGAGCGTGGAAAGAGGCATTGGCGGATGGTTTGAGCGAACAGGAGTGGCAGAGGCTGACGGCTATGCCCATCTCCGCGGCTGAGGCTTTGGAATTGGCGAAGACGAAGTGGAAAGACCCTGTGTTCCGCAATCAAAAACTCAACGAGTGGATTCACTTCGCTCGGAGTAAATACCTGTTCGGCATCAAGCCACCCATAATACGCTCAGAGTGGTATAGCCTGTTGGCTTTTGTCTTTCTCTCGTTCGGCCTGGTAGCGTACGGTTGGAAAAAAAAGAGTTGAAGCCAGGGGCCGACCTAATGGGTAGCGTTAAATTTGAGTCTGTCAGCAAGATCCTCGGCCAGTCCAGGGCAGTCAACAACCTGACCTTGGACATCGGCGCCGAGGAGCTGTTCTTTCTTTTGGGACCGTCCGGATGCGGCAAAACCACGACACTCCGTTTGGTCGCCGGGTTTTATACTCCCGACGAAGGCCGCATTCTCTTTGACGGCCAAGATCAGAGCCGGGTGCCGCCTCACAAACGTAATACCGGAATGGTTTTTCAAAACTATGCGCTGTGGCCGCATATGGACGTGCGGAGTAACGTCGCCTACGGATTAAAAATGCGCCATGTATCAGAAGCGGAGAAAGAGAAGCGGGTTAGGCACGCCCTTGAAATCGTCCACATGCAGGCCTACGCCGAGCGCATGCCGAATCAGCTTTCAGGCGGCCAGCAACAACGAGTCGCTCTCGCTCGTGCCTTGGTGATCGAGCCGGACGTCGTGCTACTAGATGAGCCGTTGTCCAATCTCGACGCCAAACTGCGAGTGGAAATGCGCACGCAGATCAAAGACATCCACCGTAAAATCGGGCGCACGATGATCTACGTTACCCACGACCAAGCCGAGGCCTTATCGATGGCGGACCGTATTGCGGTGATGCGTCGTGGCCGGCTCGTTCAGACTGGCACACCCCATGAGCTATACACCCGGCCTGAATCAGCATTTGTCGCTGAGTTCATCGGTGGGACCAATCTATTACGCGGGACGTTGGAAGAGGTCGGTGATCTTTTAACGGTTAAAACTCAAGCCGGCATTGTGCGTGCGAAAAACGGTGTCAAAGGGATGGCGCGAGGCGAGCCGGTTTTTTGCTCGGTGCGGCCGGAATCTCTGCGGTTAAAGCCCGCCGCGGAATCAAGCGGTATTCCACCGTCCGACGCAACCAACGAGCTGCTCGCCGAGGTGCAAAGCATCATGTACCTCGGCGACAACGAACAATACTCCTTGCGTCTCGCGGACGGAGCCATAGTGCGTGCCGTGGAGTACAACCCGACAACGAGGAAAGCTCAAGTTGGAGACCGACTCGCGCTGCAGTTCGATACCCAAGCTGTAGTCGTGTTGCCCCAGGAGGAATTGAGTGACTAGCTGGTTGCGTCGCTATGACTTGAACCCCGCCAATGCCGCGGTGCTCATCTTTCTCTGGGTGTTTTTCATCGTCTTCATGCTGTATCCGCTCGGCTACGTTTTCACCAATGCTTTTTTCACTGCAGAAGGTTTTTCCCTGGTTTTCATGAAACTCATGTTTACCAGCCCGAACTATACGATCATCCTCGCCAACAGCGTTAATTTGGGATTGGCTGTGACACTATTTACTACTCTGCTCAGTCTTCCCTTGGCCCTCCTACTGGTGCGTTACAATTTTCCCGGCAAGGGGTTATTGAACGGTCTCATATTGATTCCCATGGTGCTCCCACCGTTCGTCGGGGCTATTGGCATGCGTCAACTGCTGGCGCGTTTTGGATCTATCAATCTGTTGCTGCTGGAGATGGGTGTTATCAGCCAGCCCATCGACTGGCTGGGTGGCGGGAGTTTTTGGGGTGTGGTGATCCTGGAGGCGCTTCATCTTTACCCGATCATGTATTTGAATTTGGCGGCGGCCCTGGCCAATGTCGATCCCAGCCTTGAGGAAGCGGCGAAAAACATGGGGGCAAACAGCTTCAAGCTTTTTAGTACGGTTACTTTTCCATTAATGCTTCCGGGATACTTTGCCGGGGCGGTCATCGTGTTCATCTGGGCGTTCACCGACCTCGGCGCACCGCTGGTTTTTGAATATCGCGAAGTCGTTGCAGTGCAAATTTTCAACATGGTGACCGACCTGCATCAAAATCCCATGGGCTACGCTTTCGTGGTGGCCGTCATCGCGCTCACGCTTTTTTTCTTTTATCTGTCGAAACGCATCCTTGGCGGGGGGCGTTACGAGATGCTTGGCCGCGGCCATGTAGCTTCAGCCACGCGCTCCGCGTCAGCGTCCATGACCGTAATTGCTTATGGCGTCGTTCTGGGCATTTCAGCGCTGGCTCTCATTCCTCATCTAGGCGTTTTACTGACGTCAGTGACGAAGCGCTGGTTTTTGAGCGTACTTCCCAGTGAATACACCTTTCAGTTTTATCAAGATGTATTCAGCCACGACCTCGCACTCCTCAGTATCAAGAACAGTCTCTTGCTCAGCAGTCTGAGCACGATCATCGATGTCGTTCTTGGGGTCACCATCGCCTACCTTTTGGCGCGCAAGCGGGTACCCGGTCGAGGTGTGCTGGATGCGCTTGCCATGCTTCCGCTGGCGCTTCCTGGTCTCGTTTTGGCTTTTGGTTATGTCGCAGCGTTCTCGGCAACACCGCTCGATGCCCGGGTCAATCCTGTTCCGCTGCTCGTTATTGCCTATGCCGTGCGGCGACTGCCTTATATGGTACGCGCGGCTTACGCAGGCTTTCAACAAACTAGCGTCGCCCTCGAGGAAGCTGCGATAAATCTCGGCGCCAGTCCGATGAAGACTCTGTATCAAATCACTATGCCGCTGATATTCGCCAACCTCATCGCGGGGGCCGTGCTGTCTTTTTCGTTCGCAATGCTGGAGGTGAGCGACAGTCTTATTCTTGCTTCGAAAGAGCAGTATTACCCTATAACAAAGGCCATCTACGCCCTCCTGGGGCGAATAGCGGATGGCCCTTATATCGCGAGCGCGATGGGAACGCTGGGCCTTCTGCTCTTGGCTGGAAGTCTTTTCATCGCCGGCCGTTTTTTCGGCCGGCGCATGGGCGAACTGTTCAGAGCCTGAGTATAGAGGAGGAAATCAAAAAATAATACGGAGGTTGAGAAGAGGCCTATGCACCTCTTTACGATTGATGATATTGGCAGCCTAAATCGTGATTTTTTCGATCCCGATCCTGTATCACGCTTTCAATACCAAAAAAATGCACGAGGCCAAAAAAGGTTTGGCGGAGCAGCAGGCTGAAAGGGACTTGATGCTGGCTGTTCTGGCGGACGCGATCGCTTGCTTTTAAGGCTACTTTTTCAAGCCATCCCGAACCAACGAGAAGCTGTTTCTGGACGCGGAAGAAATGGATTAGCTCAAAGGACGACAACGTCTTCTCTTTCAATAATGTCTGCGAGACTTTATGCCTTAACCTGAGCAGACTGAGGAAAGGGCTAGAACGATGGAAGGAGCGGCAGATGGCAGTGGTTTCTGAATGGAGAAAACGACTCATCGCAAACAAAGGCAAATGTACTGGGAAAAAAAGAAAACCGCTTGAGAATCGACTCTACTAAATTCCATGATAGCCTCTATCATTTTGATTCATGAACACCCTTATTCTGAAAACGTTACAACAGGCGAAGAGACTCATCGTGATCGTGGTCGGTTCCACAGTTCTCTTGATGGGAATCGCCATGATCGCGCTGCCGGGTCCTGCCGTTCTTGTAATACCAGTCGGCCTGGGTGTCCTTGCAACTGAATTAGTCTGGGCAAGAAGATTGTTGAACAAACTCAAAAGTACATTTCAAAAAGGAAAGGAAGAGAACCATGCCCGTGACACCAAGTGAGAAAGAAGATGCAAGAAGAAGAGCACGGAACCCTTGCAGAAGAGGGAAAGAAACGACTGACGGAGTTCCTTTATATGCGGTGTCCCAAGTGCGGTATGGAACTGAGCGAACTAATAATGCTAAGGAAACACATCGTTGGGGCCCGCGTCGCTTTGGCGCTGGTCGTTTGCAGAGACGTTAAAGCTTTATCAGGAGAGCTTTAAGACAGGGGTTGATGTTCAGGTTGGTTGCCGTTAATGAGTGTTACAACGTCCTTCGGACGTCGACCGGGCGGGTAACCTAACAGGGGGGATAAATGAAACGTTTAACAGGGCTGTTTTTTTTCGCCGTCTTGTTATTTATTGTATTTTTTGGCCAGGCAATTTCTCTCTACACCGACTGGCTCTGGTTTCAGGAAGTTGGTTACGCTCAGGTTTTTACTACCAGCCTCACCTTTAAGATTATCTTGGCGCTGGTCTTTGGCGGGCTCTTTTCCCTGCTGGTCTATTTTAATGTTAAGTTGGCAGCCCAATCGCCCAGGGGCGTTACTTTTTTAGATCAAGAGAACGCCATCGAACTACCCGGTCCAGAGCTGGTCGATCCCTTGCTTCAGCGTTTGCTTCTCCCCGTTGCCATTCTGCTGGGACTCTTCGCCGCACCTCAGGCAGCAAGCCACTGGGAATCTCTGCTCCTTTTTTTATACTCGGTTCCTTTTGGGTTTGCGGATCCTCTCTTCGGTCGCGACATCGGTTTCTATGTTTTTCAACTTCCAGCCCTGAGTGCCCTCTACGGCTGGTTCAGTTTCACCCTGGGGCTTACTTTCTTGGCGACCGCCTTCACCTATCTCGTCTATCGGGGGGTCCGGTACACACAACGAGGGCTCTTTCTCACCGAGAGGGCTAGGACACATTTGTTTTCTTTGGTTGCTATTGTTCTTGTGATAAAGTCCGGAGGCTACTTCCTGGACACATTTGAGCTTCTTTATTCATCCAGGGGGGCTGCCTTCGGCGCGAGCTATGCGGATGTCTATGCCAATCTGCCGATCCTAAGAATTATATCCGTGCTAGCCCTCGCGGCGGCCGGGCTCTGTTTCACCCAAATCTTTCGCCCGGGATTCAGGTACATGTTAGCCGGCCTGGGCCCCTTAGTCTTGGTCCATGTCGTAGGGCTGTATCTTTACCCATCTTTTCTCCAGCGCTTTCGCGTGGTGCCAAATGAGATCGACGCAGAGAGGCCCTTCATCACGCGGAGCATCGAGTTCACGCGGCGCGCTTATGGCCTGGACAAAGTTGAGAGCAAGGACTTCCCCGCCGAGGAACAGCTCACCGCTGCCGATCTCAAGCGCAACGACGCAACCATCAAGAATATACGGCTCTGGGAACACCGACCTCTTCTCGCGACCTATGCCCAGCTCCAGGAGATCCGCACCTATTACAAATTCGTCGATGTTGACAACGACCGCTACCTGACCGATGGCACCTATCGTCAAGTCATGCTTTCGGCGCGTGAGATTTCCCACCAACATCTCCCTAGCCGCATCTGGATCAACGAGCACCTCACCTATACACACGGCTATGGCGTGGTTTTCGGGCCGGTCAATCAGGTCACGCCGGAGGGCTTGCCTGAGTTCTTTATCAAGGATATTCCGCCGGTGTCAGTTGGGCCGATTAAGATTACCCGGCCGGAAATCTACTACGGTGAGTTGGCCAACGATTATGTCTTTGTAAAGACCAAGGCCCAAGAGCTCGATTATCCTGCGGGCGACCAGAACATCTACACGGCTTACACAGGCAAGGGAGGCATTCCTGTTAGCTCTTTGTGGCGGAAGTTGCTCTTTTCGGCCCGCTACGCAACCCTGAGGATCGCTCTCTCCAACGATATTACCAGAGAGAGCCGCATCCTCTACCACCGCCAGATTCACGAGCGGGTAAAGAAAATCGCTCCATTCATTACCTTTGATCGTGACGCCTATCTCGTCATCGCGGAGGGCGGCCGCCTGTTCTGGATCATCGACGGATACACCACATCGAACCGCTACCCCTACTCGGAGCCGACGGGAAGACTGGGAAACTACATTCGTAATTCAGTCAAGGCGGTCGTGGATGCCTACGACGGAACCGTGAGCTTTTACATTAGTAACCCGGAAGATCCCATCATCCTCGCTTACGCTAAGATTTTTCCGGGCCTTCTCAAGCTTTTAGATGCGATGCCCGCAAGTCTGCGCGCCCATATTCGCTATCCCCAGGATCTGTTTGCGGTGCAGGCTCGGATATATGCCACTTATCACATGCAGGATCCTCAAGTCTTCTATAACAAGGAAGATCTGCTAAGCATTCCGCGTCAGGCGGGGGAGCAGCAAGACCCCGATATAGGGAGGATGATGGGCCAAGTGGCGATGCGAGAGACGGAACAGGAGATAGCCCCCTACTACACGATCATGCGTCTTCCCGACGAAAAGAAAGAGGAGTTTGTTTTGCTTCTCCCTTTCACTCCCAACAAGAAAGACAACATGCGCGCCTGGCTGGCGGCGCGCAGTGATCCGCCAAACTACGGCAAGCTGATTGCCCTGGATTTTCCCAAGGCGAAGTTAGTCTATGGACCAAAGCAGATCGATGCCCGGATCGAGCAGGACGCTTTCATCTCGCAACAGTTGAGCCTCTGGAGCCAACGCGGATCTCAGGTGATCCGCGGCAGCCTCCTGGCAATTCCGATCGAAAAGTCGCTGCTCTATGTCCAGCCCCTTTACCTGGCCGCTGAGAAAGGATCTCTTCCCGAACTGAAGAGAGTCATCGTGGCCTTTGGCAATCAGATCGCTATGGAGGAGAACCTGGAGATCGCCCTCCAGCGTATTTTCAGCGGTCGAGTGGCGCCCGTGACGGCTCAAGCGGGACAGGTGGCTCCGTCCCCTGGGGTCGCGGGAGCTGAGAAGAGCTTAGCGAGCCGAGCCGTGGAGCATTTCAATCGGTCGCAGGAGTTCCTGCGCCAGAGAAATTGGACTGGGTATGGCGAGGAACAGAAGCGACTCGAGGCCGTCCTTAACGAAATGCAGAAAGCTGCTAAATAGATGGCCCACTGGAGCCAAATCTTCAGTCGCCTTCGCAATCGAATGAAACATAATGAACTGAGAGAAAGGTTGAAAGATGAGTAACGATTCGATCCCTGGCTTGACCCTATTCAACCGCGGCAAGGTACGCGACATCTACGACTTGGGGGATAAACTTCTGCTGGTCGCCAGCGACCGCATATCCGCGTTCGATGTGATTCTGCCGACGCTGATCCCCGACAAGGGCAAGATCCTGACCGCGCTGTCGGTTTATTGGTTTGAGGTCATGAAAGACATCGTGCCGCACCATCTGATTACGACGAACGTCGATGATTTTCCGGCGGTCTGCCGCCCTCATAAGGCCAAACTCGAAGGCCGCGCCATGCTGGTCAAGAGAAGTACGCCTGCTCCGGTCGAATGCATCGTGCGCGGCTATCTCGCCGGTTCGGGATGGAAGGATTACAAAAAAACCGGCGCCCTGTGTGGAATTCCGTTACCGAAGGGACTAATGGAAGCCTCGCGCCTCGACGAGCCGATCTTTACGCCGTCGACGAAAGCTCCCGTCGGCCATCACGACATCAACATCACGTTCGACCAGCTGATCGAGAAGGTCGGTCGGCGAAGGGCCGAGAAAATGCGCGATGCGACCATCGCGATCTACAGCCGCGCGCGCGTAATGGGAGAGAAGAAAGGGATCATCATCGCCGACACCAAACTTGAGTTCGGTGTGGAAGGCGACGACGTGATCTTGATCGACGAAGTTCTAACGCCCGACTCCTCCCGCTTCTGGCCGGCGGATACCTACAAGGTCGGAACTTCACCCGAGAGTTTCGACAAACAGTTCGTTCGCGACTACCTGCTGAATCTTCCCTGGGACATGAAATCGCCGCCGCCGGTGCTGCCGCCGGACATCGTCCGCAAGACGCAGGAAAAATATTCAGAGGCGCTCAGGCGGCTCACCTCCGGTTGAAGTCCGCTTCAAAGCCCGCAGATCGCGCAAAAAAAGGCCATAGTCCGGATCCCGTGGGAGCCGGACTATGGCCGGGTTAGTAGAACCGATCTTCGTGTCAATTATTCTTTTGCCGCCACCCGCATGGTCACGTTGGACGGTTCCGATCTCCCGGAGCCAACCTCCTGGTATATTTTCGATCCGCTCTTTTTGAATTCTTCCGACTTCTCCTTCATCCCCGCTTCCAGCGCGGCCTGCTCTTCCAGGCCCTTTTGCGCCGCGTAATCGCGCACGTCCTGGGTGATCTTCATCGAGCAGAAGTGCGGGCCGCACATGGAGCAAAAGTGCGCCACCTTGGCGCCTTGCGCCGGCAGCGTTTCGTCGTGGAACTCGCGGGCGGTGTCTGGGTCCAAGCTTAAATTAAACTGATCTTCCCAGCGGAACTCGAAGCGCGCCGCGCTGAGCGCGTCGTCGCGCATCTGCGCGCCCGGGTGCCCTTTAGCCAGATCCGCCGCGTGCGCCGCGATCTTGTAGGCGATGACGCCGTCTTTGACGTCCTTCTTATCCGGCAGCCCAAGATGCTCTTTCGGCGTCACGTAACAAAGCATCGCCGTGCCGTACCAGCCGATCATCGCCGCGCCGATGGCGCTGGTGATGTGATCGTAACCCGGCGCGATGTCGGTGGTCAGCGGTCCCAGCGTGTAGAACGGCGCCTCGTGGCAGACCTCTAACTGCTTGGTCATGTTCTCATGGATCAGGTGCATCGGCACGTGGCCCGGCCCTTCGATCATCACCTGCACGTCGTGTTTCCAGGCGATCTTGGTCAGCTCGCCCAACGTCTCCAACTCGCCGAACTGCGCTTCGTCGTTGGCGTCCGCAATACATCCCGGCCGCAGCCCGTCGCCGAGGGAAAACGCGACATCGTAGGTCTTCATGATCTCGCAGATGTCTTCAAAGCGGGTGTAAAGAAAATTCTCCTTGTGATGCGCCAGACACCACTTCGCCAGGATCGAGCCGCCACGGGAGACGATGCCGGTGACCCGTTTAGCGGTCCACGGAACGTAGCGCAGCAGCACGCCGGCGTGAATGGTAAAGTAGGACACTCCCTGCTCGGCTTGCTCGATCAGCGTGTCGCGGAAAATCTCCCAGGTAAGCTCTTCCGCCTTGCCGTCGACTTTCTCCAGCGCCTGGTAGATCGGCACCGTGCCGATGGGCACGGGAGAATTGCGCAAAATCCACTCGCGGGTCTCATGGATGTTATCGCCGGTGGAAAGGTCCATCACGGTATCCGAACCCCAGCGCGTCGCCCAGATCATTTTTTCGACCTCTTCTTCGACGGACGAAGCGACGGCGGAGTTGCCGATGTTGGCGTTGATCTTGACCAGAAAATTGCGCCCGATGATCATCGGCTCGCTTTCGGGATGATTGATGTTGGCGGGGATGATCGCCCGCCCCCGGGCGACTTCGTCACGCACAAATTCCGAGGTAACGACCTTCGGGATCGACGCGCCGAAACTGTTGCCGGCGTTTGTGCACGACGCGCCATGGGCGCCGTTTTCGATCGCCGTCTCGCGACCGATATTTTCGCGAATGGCGATGTATTCCATCTCGGGAGTGATCATGCCCTTTTTCGCATAGTGCATCTGGGAAACGTTGCGCCCTGGCTTGGCGCGCAAAACCGCACGCCTGGAATCCTCGGGGAAGCGTTCAGTGTCGGAACCGTTCTTCAAGCCGTTCTTTCCGTTGCCATTGGCAAAACGGTAGGCAAGAACCTCTTCGACATCGCCGCACGCCTTGATCCAATCGAGACGTAACGCCCGCAAACCTTTGCGAATATCGGTTTCCGCGGTGGGATCGGTATACGGTCCCGACGTATCGTAAACCAGGACCAGCGCATTGCCGTTACCGGCGTGGGAGTCGCCGACGCTGATGGCGCGCATCGGGACGCCGATTTCCGGACGACGATGGCTGTGAACGTAGATTTTTTGCGAAGCCGGCAGGGGTTGAGTCGTGATCCCTTCTTGCTTCGAGCCATTTGATTTATTGGAGTTCGCCATTTTTGATCCCTCCCCGGGATTTCGCTTCCCGGTGTTCGTTATACATGACGGTAAGGCTTTACATATTCTTCGTAGAGCCCTTCTTTGCCTTTCTCTGCCAGTTCCCGTGATCGCTTCATGAGGACCTCTTTGGTCTCGACGAAGTCTTTCCGGCTGAAACCGAGATTGCCGGGATGCGTTCCCGAATCCATGCGGATGGCGTCGCAGGGGCAGGCCTCGACGCAGAATCCACAATAAATGCAGCGCAGCGTGTCGATTTCATAGCGGATCGGATATTTCTCCACGGAGTTATCGGGATATTCGCCGGCTTGGATGAAGATGCACTCGGCCGGGCAGGCCGTGGCGCAGAGAAAACAGGCCGTGCACTGCACCGTCTCGTCACTCTTCAACGTCAGCCGGTGGCGGCCGCGGAATGTTTCAGGATAAGGCGCTCTCTCGTCGGGATACTGGACGGTAACCGACGCTTGCAGATCTCTGGCCAAGCCGAACTGATGGAGCGCGTGAACCGTGAGATTGCGCCAGAAGCGATAGCCCGTGACCGTCAGACCACGGATGACTTCCGGAAAATATAACCGCTCCCAAAGAGACATCTCTTCGATTCGTTTCATCGTTCGGTTCCGAGATTTACACACGCCCCCGCGCGTGAAGAAAGATTCGGCAAATCAGAGTCTTTGCCGCCTCAAGGTCAATCCAACTTTACCTTATAGACAATTGCAAAGGGATGTCAAGGAAGTGAAATGGAAGCGGCCGCGCGCTCGCGCCCGTCACTCCGAATCGTATTGGAGAATCGAAAAAACGCCGTGCGGCTTGAGCTTTTCCCTGCCCTTTAAGAACGCAAGCTCGATGACGAAAGCGCATTCCACCACCGTTGCGCCGAGCTTGGAAACCAGCTCCGTCGCCGCCACCGCGGTCCCGCCCGTGGCGATCAGATCGTCGGCGATCACCACGCGGGCATGATTGCGAATGGCATCGACGTGGATTTCAAGCGCATCCCTCCCATACTCCAGCTCATAGCTCGCCCGATGGGTTTCGTAAGGCAGCTTGCCCGGCTTGCGAACGATACAGAATCCGGCCCCAAGTTTGTAAGCCAACGCCGCCCCGACAACGAATCCCCGGGACTCGATGCCCAAGACGGTATCGATCTTCTGCGACCGATAGCGCTCCGCCAGAATATCGATGGTTCGAGCGAACAGCGGGCCATTGCCCAGGAGCGGCGTAATATCTTTGAAAACGATGCCCGGTTTCGGAAAATCGGGAATGTCGCGAATGATTTGGCGGATAGCGGCGATATCGTTACTCATGTCCGTCAGCTACCATAACTGGCCGATAGCAGCAAGAACGCTTGGCCGATCTCAGATTTGCAATCTGCCATTTGAGATTTGCGATTCCGAGCGAAGCGAGGATTAGCCCCACACTTGCCGTGCCGTCTCGACGACGATCTCCAGTTTGCGCTTCTGGTCGTCTTCGCTGATGAGATTGCCGACCACGTCGGACGAAAAGCCGCATTGGGGGCTGATGGCGAGCTGGTCGAGTGGCGCGTATTTGCTCGCCTCATCGATGCGGCGCTTGAGATCATCGATCTTCTCCAGCTGCGGCACCTTCGTGCTCACCAATCCCAACACGACGACTTTCCCTTTGGGCAGGAAACGCAGCGGCTCGAAGCCGCCGGCGCGCGGGCTGTCGTACTCGAACAAAAAACGATCGTGCTTGAGCTCGTTCAGCAACCGTTCGGCGATGTCGTCGTAGGTGCCTTCGCGATGCCACATGCTGCGCTGATTGCCGCGGCAGAGGTGAATGCCGAAGGTCACGTCGTCGAAGCCTTCGAGCAACCGGTTATCCGCCTTGAGGGAGCGGCTGAAATTTTGCTCGGGATCTTCGCCGCGCTCGCGCATCGCCTGGAGCGACGGCGGATCGACATAAGCCGTGTAACCCGGCGCATCGATCTGCACATAGCGGCAGCCGGCCTGCACCAGCCCGGAGATGATCTCCCGTTCCACCTTCACAACGTCAGCCACAAACTCATCCATGTTCGCGTAAACGGCCTTCGAGTTTTGCCAGTCGAACCGTTGCGAGATGCGATCAGGGCCGATCAGTGCGACTTTCGCCGGTTTTCGCGCCACGCGGCTCAAGAAGCGATATTCCTCCAGCGGCACGTTGCGCGCGAGACCGAGCCGCGCCACCACGGGTCGCCGCTGGGAAACAGCCGTCCCTTTGACCTCTCCACTATTCGGAATCTCCCAGCGCTGAAGCGGCTTGCTCCCTTCGACCCGATGCTCATAAAAATCCAAAGTGGCCCGACCGGAGTCGTAACCCGACACGGATTCACCAAAGCTGTCTTGAAAGTTAAGACGCCGGTACTCGCCGTCGGTCACGACGTCTAAACCCAATTGTTCTTGGAGCCCAACCGCCTCGCGAATCCCTTCGTCCTCCACGGCGCGCAATTGTTCGAGCGCAATTTTCCCGTCATCGTAACTGACACGCGCCTCTTTCAACCGCGCCGGACGCAAGAGACTGCCGACGACGTCATTTCTGATTTTTGCCAAGTCTTTCATGAGCCGAATCCCCGATAAAGCGCTGAACAACTATGTTTACAGGCTGCTCAAAAAGATCTCAGATGCGAGGCGCGAAAGTTCGCTAAGGGCTAAGGGCATGGCGCAAAGCGTTCTCCTTTACTCTTTACTCTTTGCTCTTTGCCCCTTGCGCTTTGCAAGCTGGTACATTGTAGCGAGGCGATTGAGCGCAACCCTTCGACCTTGCTCAGGGCTAGATGAGGCTTTTTCAGCGGCCTGCTAACCTTTCGGCGAAACCATAACCGACGCCGGTGCGCAGCACAACCGCGGGAAATAGCGGGCGGGATCTTGCGCCGTATTGTTTTTACGGATTTCGAAATGCAGATGCGGTCCCGTGACTCTTCCGGTGCTGCCGACCGTGGCGATGACCTCGCCGCGCGACACTTTTTGCCCGTCGCGCACTTGGTTGGTTTCGTTGTGAGCGTAAACGGACATGATCCCGTCCGCATGGCGCACGATAACCATATTACCATAGCCCCTTAACTGATCGCTGTAGATTACCTCGCCCTTCTCGATGGCGCGAATCGGCGTGCCCTCAGGCGCCGAGATATCGACGCCGTCGTGAAAGGTTGCGCCCCGCTGGCCAAATCCTGAATTGATCGTGCCGCTCACGGGCCACAGGAACCTTTCCACCTCAGGCTCCGCCGGTTCCGGGAGGCTCGGCGTTTCAGCCGGCGGCTCCACGGGCGTGATTGTATCTACCGGCAGTTGGCGCATCGCTCCCGGGATAAGAATCCGCTGGCCAACGCGGAGCTGGCCCGGATCTCGGATCCCATTGAGCCGGGCCAAAGTTTCGCGGCTAACGTCGTAAGCCTGACCGATGCGAAAAAGATTCTCGCCCGGTCGCACAATATGATAGATCCCCTCAGGCTTCTTCGGCGGGAATCTAACGGTCCGGGGCGCGCAACCGATCCATGTGCAGAGGCACGCAACGATCAAAAAGTGGAGCGCCACCGGCCAGCGCGTGACACCTTCCACTACGCGCGTGGGGCGGAATCCCGGGTAAGAGCCCCCGGCCAAGGCCGCGGCTTGAGTCGAAGGGTTGCCCATCGTGAAGCCGTCTCGAGTCGCCCGTTTCGAGTTTCGCGTTAGCCCGACTCCCTGAACTCGAAGCCCGAAACCGATTCTAATCCCGCCAGCCGTACTTCCCCCAAAGTTTGACGAACCGGCACTCGCCGAGCCGTTCTTCTTCGCACCCAGTGGCGCTCCGCGTTATCCTCATCAGCTCCTGGGACTGCTCGTCGCCCACCGGAATGACCAATCGGCCACCGACGGATAGCTGATCGAGAAGCGGCTTGGGTACCGCCGGCGCGCCCGCCGCGACGATAATAGCGTCGTAGGGCGCATGCTCGGACCAGCCGATGGTGCCGTCGCCGACGTGGATGGCGACGTTGTGATATTCGAGCCGGTCCAAAACCGCTCTTGCCTTGCGCGCCAGGGCGCGAATCTTCTCTACGGAAAAAACGTTGAAACAGAGCTCCGCGAGCAGGGCCGTTTGGTAGCCCGACCCCGTCCCCACTTCGAGGACCCGTTCTTCGCCCCGCAGGTCGAGAGCCTCCGTCATCCGCGCGGCCATATAAGGTTGGGATAGAGTCTGTTTTTCACCGATGGGTAGCGCGCTGTCTTCGTAGGAGCGATTGGCGATGCCGGCATCGACGAAGAAATGGCGGGGAATCTTGCGCATCGCTTCGATCACCCGCAGATCTTTGATCCCGCGCCCAATGATTTGCTCCTGAACCATTTTCTCTCTGGCCCAGGCGAAGTCGTTTGAGATGGGCTGAGGGGCTGTCACGTGTTGATAGGTAAATAGATGCTCGAGGCGAACGGATCGGGACCTATGACCAAACGCACCCCGGGCGCTTTATCTAGTATCCGCCCCCTTGTTAGGCCCGAAACCAACGCGATTACAACGCGTTAGAATATTATCATAGCACAGACCGGTTTTCGAGGGGATTTCTCATCTCCCCAGCATCAGTCATCTTCGCGTATGGATGGATTGACGGCAGGTTCGCTCACCGGAGCGCGGCGGGATTGAAAGGTACGGAGAACAGCAGCTTGCTGAAAAATCATATTGGCAGGCTGCTCAAATAAATCTCAGATACGAAGCAAGAGAAATTCGCATATGGCTGATAGCTTATAGCATATAGTTGGAACCATACGCTATCAGCCATACGCCATAAGCCAGCCTGGGGCGGGGCGATTGAGCGCAACGACAGACTTTGGGGAAACTCCGCTCATGGTTCGCAGGTTCACCACGAGCGGGAAGAGTTTCGTTACAATTCAATATTCTATCCGTTCGTCCTGAGCAGCTTGTCGAAGGACTCACGGCTCTGGTTCGGGTCATCGCCAATTCCGGCCTAACTCGCGACCGCTCTCACGCCGGCAAGAACTCCGTGTCTCCCAGGCTCGCCTGACGGCTTGGCAATAAATCGCTTGATCGATTCATCGCTCGCGAAGATCTTCTGAGCGCGCTGGGTATCCACCTCGATGGCGATGATGTGCGGGTCATCGGTCCTGGCCGCTTTGAAAACGCCGTTGTGAATCATCCGCCGCACCGATAGCCGATTATCGGCCGATGGGTTTACATAATGCACGAGGTCCGTCTTGTACCGATGCAGCAGGAAAAAATGCATCAGGGTCATCAACCGGCGATTGCGATATTTCTTGAACGTGTATTGGTCTTTCACCGCAAGTACTTTTCGCCCCTCTCGATCCCGATCGACCCTAAACGTGATTTCGGCGAGCTTATCGCGGGGTTCATCGAAGACGTTCAGCATCATTTCCTCGGAACCGGCAAAGCGCTCCTTGAGCTCGACGTTCAGCGCTCCCTGGTCATAAAGACCTTGCGTTTTCCAATAGTCGACCCACATGTGCAGCCATCTTTCGAGAACGCTGGTGGGAACCTCGACTGCTTTACGGTGCTGCGTCTCGGTGGATTTCCCGCCCATGGACGACGTGGTGAGCGACGCCCCCCGAGCCGCGCGACGATAACGATCCGCCCAATCGCCGCCGACAAACGTCTGCGGATATTGCGCCGGGTCATGGGCCAGCCGGAGCGAACGCTGTACCAGCCTGACGAAACCTAGCACTCCCTCTTCTCTCAGTGCCCGCGCCAGCCGGCCATTGGACAGCGCCTCGGTCTGGTGGCCTCCGTAAGTGATGAAGTTGAAGACGTAGCCCATCTTGCCGAGCTCGGCGGCAAAGACGCGGATTTGGTCATCGGTAAATCCCCAGGCGTCCCAATTCCACGAAGGCGACAAGTTATAAGCCAGCATCTTGTGCGGGTAAACGGCATGGATGGCGTCGGCCCATAATTTGTCATCCTCCAGGTCAGGCTTGGCTGTTTCGCGCCATAATAAATCCGTGAAGGGCGCCATCGCCAAGCCCCTCTGAATCGCCATCTCCCGCCCGCCGGTGATCTGATAGAAGCCTTCCGGCGTCCGCGGCACATCCCAATCCCAGAAAATGTTGATGCCCATGGATTGCGCCAACTCGCGAGCTTCCTGGTAGGAAACGCTGTTGGCCAACCATTTCCATCGCTCCACCGACATCGGACGTTTGCTGCGGATTTGTGTCCGGGTCTGCATCGCCTCGGCGACCGCTTCGGCAAAGGTTTTAAGACCGGCCCTTTGAGCCCACCTCTGACGGACCAACTCCAGGACATGATCCACCGTATCTTCGGTGACTTTCTTGATCATGACTTCCAGCGCCGCCAGTTGCTCACGGGCGTCGCGTTGGCCCGCTCCTTGTCGATGAACACGCTGGCGAGTCTTCTTGAGCGCTTCGATCTCCTTGCCGATTTTCTTGATTCCTTCATTGATCAGCGCCGCGAGACGCTCCCGTTTGAGCCACTCCTCGGCATCTCGATACGCTCGTTTTGAAATCTTGTGCAGCAGATGGCCGTTAATCTCTTCAAATCCCTCTTGGTAAAATCTTCTTATGACCGCCAGGTTAACATTCTTAAACGGGACGATTGGATTCGTCGCCCCGTACACGAACGGATGATCCCGCTCGTCATCCACGCTATCGATGTTCGTCGCATCATTGGAATCGGTTCGCGCCACGATCACGCCCGGAATCTTCATGATGTCGAACTGGAGCCGCGCCGTGTTGAGCCGCGCTATTGACTCCGTGGTCGAAACCAGCACCTTCTGCCCCTGATGCCCGCAGACCTTGCAGCCCGCCCGCTGGTCTTCGATGTGAATCGAGCCGATTTTGCTTTCGACGAATTTCTTGACGAGATTGCGGATATGATGCTCGCCGCCATGACCCGTGTCGCCGTCCGGAATGATCAGTGGCGGGTTGAACGCGGTGGCGGGATTTTTCTTTCGCTGCGCGGAGGTCATCCTGATTCGATTGGACCTTTGAACCTCGTCTTGATGCAGCAAAGCACGCACCCATGACGCACCTTCTTTCGGAACTCGGTCCAGGGCGTAATTGGCAAGATCGGCGCCGGGGTCTTCACTATCCGATCCTCTCGCCGAAGTCGCCCAACCGCCGAGATAGAGAACCTTGATCCCCTCCATGACGGCCCTGACCGCCCCGGTGGGCGAAAACGGGCCGTACGTTATCTCTTGTTTCTTTTCCTTGAACAGCGTCTCCAGATAGTCATACAGTTTCACGGCCGCCTGCTTGGCAACCGTGTGTTCTTCGTGGAGGCTTCCCCGCAGCGCGACGACCTCATAGGGCGTGTGCAAGCGCGTGATCTGGCGAAACCTTTGGCTTTGGAACCAGGCCTCCGTCTCACGCAGTTCCTTCGCCCACTCGACGGCCTCTGCGTCACGCCGACTATCCAGCGGAATAACATTATTCATTATGCAAACCTCACCGGTATATTTATCGACAGTCGGGTATCCCGACGCCTTTCTTCAGGAATTCATATAGCACGATGGCCTACTTATCTCCAACCATGAACAGCACGGCCAACGGGATAAGCCACACTTGATAAACCCTTGCTTAAACCTAAACTTGCCCGTGCCATAACGCGCCCAATTCGGTTTTGAGAATTTGTGGCAATTTAGACCGCACCTAGTAATCAACCCGAATCCCGCAGTTGAAGATACAATCTCTACGGAGCGAGGGGTGAGACTGGAGTAGCGAAGGCACCCAGATCCGCAGGATCAAAGTCCTTTTTGTTGCTTGGCAATCTGTTGCAAGCAAGTTACGGATTCCACTCACGGCACCGGTGGTCTCAACGCTCTTAGAGGCAGTACTCCATTGCCTTCGCTACGGAAGGCTCGCACTTCGCTCCGTGCATTAACTTTCAACTGAGGAATCCGGGATGAAAGATACGGAGAACTTCCAAGACTAAGTAAAACAAGGCAATTTTCTTAGGGCAAAGAAAGAGGATCGGGGCTCAGGTCGCCGTTGCCCGGTTGAAGATCTCGTCGATATAGCAAATCGTCTTGATCAGAAGCTGACAAAATTGACGGGGGAGTTGGTTGCTCCACCAATGGAAACAAAGAATTCGTTGAGAAAGAAAGAATGGTCGGGGCGAGCGGATTTGAACCGCTGACCACACGCACCCCAAGCGTGTGCGCTACCAGGCTGCGCTACGCCCCGACGGGGTATTGAGCTAGCCGGAATGTAACACTCGCCCCGAGCCAAATCAATTTGCCCGGAACGCGAGAACTCTGGCGCCGATCCCATCGACCGTGAGGCGCTTGCCAACCGATATGAAATTCACTAGCTTGGCTTTGGAGGTTATCGATGTTTGGCATCGGCATGCCTGAGCTGCTGTTGATCCTGGCGTTGGCGCTTATCGTCCTCGGTCCCAAAAAACTTCCCGAGCTGGCTAAAACGCTCGGCAAAGGATTGGCCGAGTTTCGCCGCGCAACCGACGAGATCAAGGACGAGTTCAGGCAAATGGAGCATGAGATCGACGAATCATCCACGGCCGCCACCCCCAAGAACGATCCGCCTTTAGAAAAGCCCGCGGACTCATCTCCACCAACGACTCCACCCGACTCCACCGAGAAAAAGTGAGCAAGAGCCAAGGTCACGGCCAGCCGGCCGATGTCCAGATGCCTTTTACCTCGCATCTGGGAGAACTTCGTTCGCGCCTCATCAAATCCTGCCTGACCGTCGCCATCGCGTTTATCGGCTGCTTCGCGGTGGTGGAGGAGATTTTTTTCGCCCTCGCCGCGCCGCTGCGGCGCCTGTCCTTCGAGGGGCTGACACTCATCGGCACGGGGGTGACCGAAGCTTTCTTCACCAAAATGAAAGTCGGGTTCGTCGCCGCCGTCATCGTTGCCCTGCCGGTGCTCTTGTGGCAGGCCTGGCAGTTCGTCGCGCCGGGGCTCTATGAGCATGAGAAGCGTTACACGCGCAGTTTCGTCCTGTTCGGCTCGCTGTTTTTTCTCGCCGGCGCGGCCTTCTGCTATGAAGTGGTCGTGCAGCTAGGCTTGAACTTTCTCCTGCGCAGATACGCGGCGCTGGGCGTGCAGCCGATGATTCAGGTCGGCGATTACCTGTCCATCGTGTCCCGGCTGGTTTTAGCGTTCGGGGCGATGTTTCAGTTGCCGGTGGTGATTTTCTTTCTCGCTCGCGTGGGATTGATCGATCACCACTTTCTCATAAGGTA
>Ga0214473_10002141_pt1 | contig 24627 bp, 21 predicted proteins | sample RVTome_7_FD_203509 | JGI IMG/M metagenome (GOLD analysis project Ga0214473, IMG submission 203509) | Soil microbial communities from uranium-contaminated site in the Upper Colorado River Basin, Wyoming, United States - RVT98D197 | ecosystem: Environmental > Terrestrial > Soil > Contaminated >... | reverse complement strand
CGTACGCGCGCAGGTCAACGGCCGATCCCTCGAACCGCACTTCGAACACCGTGTTGCCCGGCCCGGGCAAGAAGTGGATCTCGAGCTCGTTGAGGTTGGGCGGCACGAGGGTTCCATCGCTCGGGTAGACGATCTCGGGCGCTGCCGCCGGATCGTCAGCACCGCCGAACCTCGACGGAGCGTCCGGTGGGGCCCCCTCCTCGATGATCACGGTCTCGACGCGCACCGTAAGCGGCGTGGAGCCCCGCTCGCCTCGGGCGTTGGCGAAGACGGTCGTTCGACCGCCGCGCGCGGGCGCCGCCGTGAACGTGCTGCCCGCAAAGGTTCCGAGATCCGCGTGGGCGAGAGAGAAGGACGCTTCGTCGGTGACCTCGACCTCACCGCCACCCGCCATTTGCAGGAACGCGCGGTAGGCCTGCGTGGCCGGCATGCCATCCCGCGAGAGGAGCGTGGCATCCGCCGGGTCGATTCGGATCGCCCCAGTTGCCGTTCCGGTGTCCTCCGGACGAGTCCCCGAATCCGGCCGGGGGGTGCCGCGGTCGCGGCCTGAGCACGCGACACACACGATGAACGAGACGATGGCGGCTCCAAGTGCAGCTTGACGAAGCATCATCACCTCCGGGTCGACCGAGACGATACCAGGTCTGCGCGAGCCGCGTCAGGCGGGCAGCCGAGCGATCAGCGCGTCTACGAAGCCCGCCGTGTCGAGGTCGCCACCCAGGTCGCGCGTCTTCTTTCCATCAGCGAGCGCGCGGTCGTAGGCTGCTCGGATCCGCTCGCCCACCGTGCGACAGGCGACATCACCGCGCTCCTCAGCGAGGTAATCGAGCATCATGACGGCTGACATGAGCAGCGCCAGCGGATTGGCGATTCCCTTTCCCGCAATGTCCGGTGCCGAGCCGTGGACCGCCTCGAAGAGCGCGCACTCGTCCCCGAGGTTGGCCCCGGGCACCACGCCGAGCCCGCCCACGAAGCCCGCGCACAGGTCGCTGACCACGTCCCCGTAGAGGTTCTCGAGCAGAATCACGTCGAAGCGAGAAGGATCTTGGACGAGCTTCATACACCCGGCGTCGATGATGAGATCGTCGTGCTCGATGTCCGGATAGCGCTCGGAGACGGTCCGGGCGCATCGCCGGAACATGCCATCCGTGAGCTTCATGATGTTGGCCTTGTGGAAGACCGTGACCCGCCGCCGGCTCCTCTCTCTCGCGTAGCGAAACGCGAGCTCTGCGATCCGTGTGCAGGCCTTCTCGGTAGCGACCTTGAGGCTGGTCACTACCCCGGCGGTGATCTCGTTTTCGATTCCGCTGTAGAGCCCTTCTGTGTTCTCGCGAATCACGACGATGTCTACGCCGCTGAAGCGCGTCTCGACGCCGGCCAGGTTGCGGATTGGACGGACGGCCCCGTACAGGTCCAGGGTGCGCCGAAGACGCACGTTCACCGAAGAGAATCCTTCTCCCACGGGCGTCGAGCACGGTCCCTTGAGCGCCACGCGGTGCTCCCGGATCGCCTCGAGGGTGGAATCCGGGAGCAGCGCGCCAACGGCTTCGAGAGCGACCACGCCCGCTCGCGCTTCCACCCAGTCCACCGGGGCGCTGGCCGCCTCGAAGACCCGCTGCACCGCCCCGGCCACCTCCGGTCCGATGCCGTCACCGGGAATCAGGACCACGCGATGTCTTGCCATGGCGGCGCAGCCTATCACACGCACTCTGAAACCGAGCCTCCGGCCCTACGCGGCAGCGAAGCGGCGCTCCAGACCCGAGTTGTGGTAGCGTTGTGCCGATGAGAACCATCGGGTTAGCGCTGTGCTTGGCGGTGCCCCTGTGGCTGGTTGCGTTTCTCCCCGTCGCGGCGCAGGACGATTCGGATTTCTCAGCGGCAGATGCCGAAGCACGACAGGTCTTCGAGCTCGGCGTGCGCGCGTTCGACGAGGGACGCAACGAAGACGCGCTCGAGCACTTCGAGCGCTCCTATGAGCTCAGCGAGCGACCGCAGCTGCTCTACAACATCGGCACGGTCAACGACCGAATGAGGCGCGACCGGCAGGCGCTCGAGGCGTTCGAGCGATTCCTGGACGAAGTGCCCGACACACCGCTCCGCGGCCAGGTCGAGGCGCGGATCCGGGTGTTGCGCGATGCGGTCGATCGCGATCAACCCGCACCGACGCCTGAGGAAACGGCGGAGGCCGCGCAGGAGCCCCAGCCCCAGCCCTTCGCGCCCGCGCCGGCCGACGATGGCTCTGCATCGATCTTCGGCCAATGGTGGTTTTGGACCGTGGTGGGCGTGGTCGTCGCCAGCACGGTGGCCACCGTGCTGCTGCTCACGCTCGACGGCGGGACGCAGGGCCCGTTGCCTGGAGACGATGGCCGGTGGGTGGAAGCCCTGAGGTGGAAGCCATGACGTCCCGCGCAGCGTTGGCGCTGTCGTTCTTCTGCGTATTGGCCTTTGGCTGCTCCGAAACGCCCCGAACCGAGGTCATGGTGGTCATCGACGCCCAGTGCGGCGTGAGGGCCCGGGCCTCGGAGCTTCGCGTGCGCATCACGGGCGAGGGAACCGACGAGACGTTTACCTACGGTGTCGCCGCCGACGGGACCGGTTGGCCCCGGCGCGTGGCGGTGGTCCCGAAGGGGGGCGACGCGGCGCGCGACTTCCAGGTTCAAGCGGAGGCCCTCGACACGACGGGGCCCTTCGCGACCGCGCGGGGCGCCGCCGGCTTCGCGTCGGAGCGCACCCTCATGCTGCGTCTCGTCCTCGAGGATACTTGCATCGGTGTCACGTGCTCGGCGCCGACAAGCCATTGTTCCGCGGGATCGTGTGCGGCGGCGGAGATGCGTACGTCGCCTCTCGAAGACGTGGTGCCCGCGTGTTCGGGCCCGGTACCCGACGCGGGAATGGACGCTGGCCTCGACGCCGGTCCGGTCGACGCCGGTCCGGTCGACGGCAGGATGGGCGACACCGGAATGCGCGATGGTGGGCCGACCGATGGCGGGCCGTCGGTCTTCCCCGTCCAGATCACCGCCGGGGGTGTATTCACGTGCGTTCTCTCGAACGAGGGACGTGTGAAGTGCTGGGGCGGCGGTGACCTAGGTCAGCTCGGGGACGGCACCATGGAGCGAGAGCGGCTCGTGCCGAGCAACTACGTGATGGGCCTGACCGACGTCACGCAGGTCTCGGCAGGCTGGCTCCATGCGTGCGCGCTGCGGACGGGCGGCGAGATTTGGTGCTGGGGTCAGAACAACGTCGGACAGCTCGGCAACGGCACGACCGTGCGGTCGTCCGTGCCCGTGTCCGCGGGGATCACCGATGGCGTCAGCGTCGCGGCCGGGCACAACCAGACGTGCGTCGTGCACAGCACGGGAACCGTGAGCTGTTGGGGAGGCAACGGGGACGGCCAGCTCGGCGACGGCACACGCATCGGGAAAGACACGCCCACGCCGATTTCGCTCGGCAGTGACGTTGCCTCGCACGTCGCCGCCGGGGGCGGGCTCAATTCCCACAGCTGCGCGGCGCTCGAGGGCGGCCAGGCACGGTGCTGGGGCGCCAACGGGAGCCGGCAGCTCGGCGACGGATCGATGGTCGTTCGCCAGCAGAGTCCGGTCGTGGTCGTGACCATGACGGGCCCCTTGGCCAACGTCGTCGAGATGGACCTCGGGTATGCGCACTCGTGCGGAAGGACCACGACGGGCCAGGTCCTGTGTTGGGGCTGGAACGGGTACGGGCAGATCGGCGACGGCATGTCCGGCTTCTTCATGTCGGTCCCCGAACCGATCGTGGTCATGGGAGTCACCGGGGCCGAGGAGCTGACCGCTGGCGGCGAGGTGACGTGCGCCCGAACCGCGTCGCAGGTGCTCTGCTGGGGACACAACAACGCCGGCCAGATCGGGATCGGCACGACCGACGAGCTGTTCGCGACGCCACAGGTCGTGGCTCTCGGCGGCGCCGCGACGTCGGTCAGCGCGGGAGACGCGCACGTCTGTGCGATCGTCGCGGCAAGTGTTTGGTGCTGGGGCGACAACAGCAGGGGTCAGCTCGGCAACTCGAGCATGATTGGGCGTTCCGCACCGGTCATGACCGTCCTGACGCTGTGAACGGGTCGCTCCCGTGGCACCGGCGCCGCCGTTGTCGCGTCAGCGACCGGTGACCTCGAGCAGAAGCGCTTCGATCTCCGTCATGTTGAACGGCTTCTCGATGATGGTGTTCGTCAAGCTCTCGAGCAGCTCTCTCTCCCGGTCGTCAAAGATGCCACCCGTCATGAAGATCACACGCGCTGCCTTCTCGGGGTCGAGCTTGGCGAGCTCCGAGACCAGCGCGGTGCCCGTTCCTCCCGGCATCATGACGTCGCACAAGGCGACATCGAAATCGCCCGCCATCAACAACGGGAGCGCCTGGGCCGCCGTGCTGACACATGTGACCTTCCAGCGGCCGCCGAGACTGCGCGCACACGCGCGCAGAAGTTTCTCCTCGTCATCGATCACGAAGAGCCGCGGCTTGACAGGAGCTGGCGCGGAGGAGGGAACGCGTTCCATCGGCGGGACGGACGGCGACGGTCGCACGGGCAGGCGGACGGTGAAGGTGCTCCCCTTTCCCCACTGGCTGTGGAGCGAAACCCCTCCCCCCAGGGTCTGCAGCGAGTCCCTGACGATGCTCAGACCAAGTCCGGTGCCGCCCTCATCGCGGCGCAGCGTGAAGAACGGGTCGAAGATCTTGTCTTGGACGTGCGCGGGAATGCCGCGCCCGTTGTCGGTAATGCTCACGACGATCTCGCCGTCCTCCACCGAGGTCTTCAGCACGATGCGATTGCGGCCCGCGTCGGGGGCATTGAACGCAGTCGTGGCATTGGCCACGAGGTTCATCAGTACCTGACAGACCCTCCCGTAGTTGAGGTAGGTTGGTGGGAGCTCGCCGTACTCGCGAACGACGTGTGCGGTCTGCTTCAGTTGATTGCGCAGCAGCCTGAGCGTGGCTTCCATGGCATCGTTGACGTCCACCTCGCGCTCGCCCGCTTTCTCGAACCTCGAGAACACGCGGAGATCGCGGATGATGTCGCGGATTCGCTCGACGCCGTCCAGCGACTCGCTCACAACCACGCCGAGCTCGTTTTGGATCTCCTGCAGGACCTCCTGTTCGGATTGCTCCCCGGGCCCGAACGTACCGGCTGTGGCCTGGCTCACGAGCGGCAACACGTGATCTACATATTGGGTGAGGATGGACAGGTTCGTGAGCACCCAGGCGAGCGGGTTGTTGATGTCGTGGGCGATCCCCGCCGTGATCCTCCCGAGGCTGGCCAGCTTGTCGGCCTGGTAGAGGCGGTGCTCGAGCTTGCGACGGTCGTCCTCTGCCCTCTTGCGTTCGGTGCGATCGCGTCCGACCAGGAGCGTTCCGAGCTTGAGGTCCGCGGCACGCACTATGACCGCGATCACCTCCAGGATTCGCTCCGCGCCATCCTGGGGCCGGATAGCCGTCACCTCACACGGCTGTGACCGATCCTCCGTGCCCGCCTCCGCCAGCACGGTCTGGATGAGCTTCCGCGATTCCTCGGGCAACCAGTCCTCGAGGCTCCGCCCCCGCAGATCATCCTGGCTCGACCTGAGAAAGGCCACCGCCTGCTCGTTGCACTCCCTGATGGTCCCTTCGTGGTCCGTGAGGAGCAGCACGTCTGGGCAGTTCGCGAAGTAGAATCGATACTTCTCGAGCGTGACCTCCATGCTGCGCTCGAGGGACTCACGCTGGAGCGCGAGGATGGCGTCTCGCTGCTCAGCGTCGAGCTCGATGAACTGGACGCCCACTCCCCCCGCGCCTTCACCGGTGACCGCGTCGCCACGAGACACCCACTTGACCTTGGCCCGGAACCGCCGCGAAGACGTCCGCCTCTCCGGAAAGGACACGTCGAGGAGCAGCTCCGAACCGATCTCGGGTACGCAGCTCGTTCGTACGAAGAGACCGCCGCCGCCCACGGAGACGACCACGGCGTCCGGGTCGCTGTCCGGGGAGACCACCGTGGCGGGCCGCTGCGACGTGACCCGCAGGAAGCGACGCTTCTCGATGAAATCCTCGGGGAGGATGAGTATGCGCCGGCATAGCGACACCCACTCTTGACGATCCTCTCCCGCCAGCTCACCTCGTAGGTTCTTCTCCTCGAGGATGAGCAGTCTCTCGACTATGGCGTGGAGCTCGGTCGTCTGATGCACGGTCCCCCGCGTCGTTGCCAATCTCGCCCTACGAGCTCCCCGCCCATCGCACGAAAAGCCGTCGGCGATGATCATCCACGCTACTCGGCCCTCAAGTCCAGCGTCGTCGCCGACTCGTCCCCCTCGCGCACGAACACGCGACGGATGACACGATCGCCATTGCGCAGCTCGAGCTCGAGCTCGAGCACGCCGGCCGGCACGACGATCCGCCGCAGGGGCGTCCTGCCGAGGAGCTGGCCCTGGCGATAGACCTTGGCGCGGGGCCGCGACTCGAGGGTGAGCAGCCCCGTGGGTCCGTCCTCGGAGGGAGTGGCGGGAACGAGCCGCCCCTGCACCGAGTGTGTTCCCCCTCGCCGCACGTCGATGCGCTCGTGCCAGTCCTCGTAGGCCTCGAGACGCAAAGTGACGTCGCGGATCCCGGGTGCCACGTCCGACAGCACGACTGGGGCCACGCCGAGCGGCGCGTCATCGACGAGCACGGTGGCCCCGGGGGGCTCGGAGGTGACCGCCAGCGTGCCTCCCGCTGCGGCCACCACCGGCTGTTGAGCTGCCATCGGCTCGGTGTCCGTCGGCTCGCCGGGCAGGAGCGCGACGACGCCCCGGTATCCGGCGAGGCCGGCTACCAGCACGACCGCACCCACGGCGGCCCACTTCAGCCACGCTGGCCAACCCGCGGACGTGGTCGTCTGAGACGCCGCAGACATGGGCATTGCGCGCGGTCGCACGGGTGGCCGCGGCACTACGGACTCGAGCTCGAGGCGGAATTCGTCGTTCGCGTTTTCGGAGCCGAGGGGTGACACGACGCCAACGGCTCCCGAGTCCATCATCCCCGGCTCCAGGCGCGACCGCGGAGGCAAGGGCTCGGCTCGGCGCTGCGCGGGCGTGGCCGGGGGCGCAGCGTTCTGAGGCATCGCGGGAGAGTCGAACCACGCCTTGGACTTACGGCCACCGCCCGGGTCCTGTGTCGCGGCCCGCTCGTCGATGCCGCGCGGGGGCTTTCCCGCCGGCGAAGCGGGCTGGGGTCCCTGCTGGAGCGGCGGCGGGCGCACGGATTCGGGCGCCTGGAAGGGCGAGGGTGTGCGTAAGGTCCGGTTCTCCTCTTCGCCCCACTCGAGGTCGAGCATCGGCGCGCCGCGGTTCCTCAGCGCGTTCGCCATATGGTGCGCGGCCGGCCATCGCTCTTCGAGACGTTTCCTGAGCGCCCGGTCCACGACCGCCGCGAGCCACCCCGGGCACTGCGGATTCAGGCGCGAGAGCGGCTCCTGCTGCGTTTGCATGATGTTGCCGACGAGCTGGTTGTAGCTCGCGCCGTCAAAGGGCGGGCTCCCCGCGACAGCGCGGTGCAGAACCGCCCCGGCCGACCAGATGTCGCTCCTGGCATCCACGTCCTGTCCGAGCGCCTGCTCGGGGCTCATGTAGTAGGGCGTGCCGAGGACGATACCTTTCTGCGTCTCGGCGAGACGCATGTCCGCGTGGAGGGGCTTGGCGATGCCGAAGTCCAGGATCTTGGTGCACAGCTCGCCCCGTTCGTTGCGGGTGAGGAACACGTTCTCCGGCTTCATGTCCCGGTGGACGATCCCGGCCGCGTGCGCCGCGGCCAACCCCTCGAGCATCTGGATCGCGACCTCGACGATCTCCGCCAGGGTGAGGTCACCCCTGTCCAGGGCCGCGGCGAGATCCTCGCCCTCGAGCAGCTCGAGCGCGAGGTAGAAGGTCCCATCAGAGTCACGGCCCGCGTCCAGTACATCCACGATGGCGGGATGGCCGATCTCGGATGCGGCGCGGGCCTCGCGAAGGAAGCGGCCCGCCGCGATGGGCGAGCTCGTCACGTCGGGATGCAGCAGCTTGATCGCGACGTGCTTGTGGGTGAAGGCGTGGACAGCCTCGTAGACCACCCCCATCGACCCTCTCCCGAGCACGCGTTGCAGTCGGTACCGCTCAGCGACGAGTTGGCCGATTCGGACCTCTGCGCCCTGCGGGGCGGTCAAGCATCCACCTCCAGCGCAATGCTATGCTGCGGGCACTCCGGGGGCAAGACTCACCGCGGCCAGAAAGCGCCCCTGCAGGCCGTCAGAACCGATCCTTGCCCTCCCGGAGCGCGGTGAAGGTCTCCACCTCTCCCCGACCGCGCGCGACCCCGGGCGCATCGAACCGGAGAAAAGGGTTGATCAACAGCTCGTCGCCGATGGTGCTCGGCACCGTGGGTCGTCCTTCGCTCCGGACCCGCTCGGCCTGGGCCAGGGCCGCGCGCACCGCTTCACTGTCGGGCTCGACCGTGAGGGCGTAGCGGAGGTTCTGGAGCGTGTACTCGTGGCCACACCACACGCGCGTCTCTGGCGGCAGCTGTCGAAGCTTCTCCAGCGATTGCTGCATCATGGCCATGGTCCCCTCGAAGACCCGACCGCACCCAGCAACAAACAACGTGTCACCGCTGAAGAGCTCGCCGTCGATCGCGTAGGCGATTGCCCCGAGCGTGTGCCCAGGGATCTCGAGCACCCGGACCTCCCGTCCCTGGAATGCATGTGGCTCGCCTTCCTGAAGGCCGTGGGTCTGGCCGGGAATGCGCCGCTCCCCGAGATCGTGGGCGCTGGCGTAGATGGGGACGGGTCCGAGGGCGTCGCAGAGCGGGCCCACGCCGCCGACATGGTCCCAGTGATGATGGGTGAGCCAGATCTGCTCGAGCGTGAGCGCCCGTTGCTGGAGCTCCGATAGCACCTGCAAATGCTGGGATGGATCCACGACCACGGCAGACCCGCTCGCTTCGTCCACGACCAGATAGGCGTAGTTGTCCGTGAGGACCGGGACGGGAATGACCTTCATGGAACGGCGAGGGTACAGGAGGGAGTGGGCCGCGCCCCGTAGATCCCTCACATCTCGCCAGACGAAGTGGGTCACACGCCTTCGATCGCGTCCGTCCCCACGCCCGTGGCGTCGCGGCCGGCGGGCGCGGGTGACGGCTCGGACGGGCGGGAACCTGTCGATGCCCTTTGACCACTTCACTGCGCGCGCCACCGACGATACGCGATCGTCCCACCCTCCCCCCCTACGCCCGCTTCGCCGCCGCCCCCGCCCACCGGCCTTCACGCGAGACGGCATTGTCCCAGTGGACCCCGAGCCCGGTGGCGGGGCCGACCCCGGACCGGGCGTGGCGAGTGCCGGGCGGTCCCGAACCGAGCCCTCCGCCCGGCGTGAGCCCCGAGCGAGCGGTGCCCGGCCCTGCGCGAGCGCGCCGACCGGGCCGGATCTGCAGCGCGAGCGTCCCGAGCAGGGGTCGGCCCGCCGCCGGGCGCTCAACGCGAGCCGCCGGCATCAAGATGTGATCAAGCTCGGGGCCGCGCCATCCCGGGCCGCCCCCGTTTCGGGATCGTCACCTCGAGAAATCGCCCGTCAGGGCCGGCACAGCCTTGCGGCATGGGGCCCGCAATCGCTAGGCTCCCGGTGCCCTGATGTTCGGTATCTCACACTTCCGCGTTCGCAGCCTGTCAGCCGCCGGCATCCTGGTCGAGGCGCTCGAAGCCGTGGTGTCGCCCCAGCGGTGCCAGATGCTGTTGCGCGAAGCGTTGGGCTTGGCGGGCCTCCGTGGCGTGCCGATCGGGGGTCAGCTGCTCGCGCGTTTCGTCGATGGTCCGCTGTCCATCGTGCTCTCCTTGTCTATCGGGAGCGACGTGACGGAGCAGCTCGTGGATCAGCTCCGCGACATTCTCGAGAAGGCCGACCTCCTCGCCGAGCCGACTGTGGAGCCCCAGGGGCCGCGCCAGGATTCGTTGTTCGACGACGAGCCCACCGAGCCGGGCATCACTTGCGGCGATCTGATGATCACGCTCGCGACCGACGATCGCGACGCGTTCGCGCGGATGTCCGTAGCACTCGGTCAGACCGCGCAGATCGTGCGCGCACGGTCCCTGTTCGACGTGCGCCAGGCCGTGGACGGAATGCTGGTCGTGGACGCGCGCAAGGGATGTCCCCCCCTGCCAGAGCTGTGGCATGCATCGAAGGGCCGCGAAGTGCTCGTGTGGGGCGCGCCCGGCATCGACGACGGGTGGCTGGCTGCCGCCTTGGCATCAGCGCGCTCGTGGATCCGGTGCTCCGAGGAGACGCCGCCGGAGGAGATGGCCTATCTCTGCCAGTGCCTCGCTGCGGCCGTCGCCCACGGAAGCTGAGCTGGCGCCTTCACGTTTCCGCCTGTCGGGTCCGCTGCACCCGCTCCCCCTCAGATGATGCAGTCCTCGTCCATGTCGTCGATCCGCGTGTCGCAGTCGTCGTCGAGGCCGTTTCCGCAGATCTCCACGTCCATGCAGCCGCAGCCCTCGTCCACCGCGCCGTCGCAATCGTTGTCCAGGCCGTCGCCGCAAATCTCCGTCTCGGGCGAGCAGCACATGTCGTCGACGATGCCATCGCAGTCGTTGTCGAGCCCGTCGCAGATCTCCACGTCCTCAGGGCACGTCATTTCCGTGTCGAGTGCCCAGAACGCCCGGTGATTGCCCTCGTCGACCTGCTGGAAGGGCATCCAGAAGGCTGCATAGCTCGGGTCGGAGGTGCCGATCACGCTCGGGTCGATGGCGACGCCCCACAACTGGTCGCGGCCGCCCCCGGCAATCACGTCACCGTAGGCGCGGACGGACGAGATGACGAGCCAGAATATCCCAGGCCGGGTGCTCGGCGCCCAGCTCGGCATCGTGTTGCCGATGTCGATGATCCCGTCCTCGTCGCGCACACGCTCGTTCAGGCGCGTCACCTCGATGGGCGTGCCCGAGCCGTCGGCAGCCATGAGGAATAGACGCGACGAGCGCGCGTCCTTCGATCTGCCGATCGATCGGACAAACGCGATCCACCGGCTGTCAGGCGAGTAGGACGGGAAGAAGTTCGTGTCATTGGAGGCCGTGCTCGCCAGCAGCATCTCGGGAGCACCGAAGGAGCCGTCGGCGTTGACTGGAATGCGCGCGATGCCGCTGCCCTGCACGTCCTTGTTCTTGATGTTGGCCATACCATAGGTCACCGCGACCCAGCGACCGTCGGGGCTCCAGTCCGGGTGCGTCGCGAACCACCCCGACGGAAGATCCATCGTATCGAGCATCGCACCGGACTCCGCGTCGAGCAGCGTGAGATCCCCGGAAGCAGCGAAGAGGAGCCGCGTCGCACCCGGGTTGTAGGTGCCCCACCCGAAGTCGGGGCCACGCTCCGAGGGTGTCGCAGGGATTTGCAGTACACGGTCGGGTACGGAGACCTGTCGCAGATGCTCACCACCGTAGCCCACGACCAGCCTGCGGCCGTCCCTGGACACCGTGTGACAGGCCACACACGTGTTGTCGCCGCTCTCCGGGTCGGTATAGAACTTCGTGGCGACAGCCGACGCGAGGGTGGCGCGCATGACGCCCTGGGCACCCGTGGACCAGTAGTAGAGGGCGCCCAACACCTCGGCCTCGGAGTAGTAGAGCCTGATGGTCTGCGATCGGTACACGGTGCCAGAGGCGGCGGTCGACAGACCGCGCACGGTCAGCTCGAGCGAATCGCCAGCATGGGTGGCCGCAATCCAGCGCCATGCCGCGAGGTCGGGGAGCACGTGTTTCTCCGTCGTGTAGAAGACGATGCGAGCCACGTGGCTCACGAATCGCACCTCGAAGAGGTCGAGGCTCGCCTCCGCGCGCCACTGGTGGTCGACGCGCTGAAGATTGAGCGGAAACATCGTCTCGTGGCTCGGATAGATGATGCGCGGCCCATCCGCGTCGTCGGTGCGGTCGCCGCTCGTGTCCGTTGGGAACATCCCAGCCGCACCGGCGGGCGCGTCGGGAAGGACCACCTCCACGTCGAGCACGACCGTGAGGTCCGCCTCCGCCGAGAGCGTTCCCGCGGCCGCCGCGACCGTGGAGCGTCCTCCTACCCCATCGCTCGTGAACGTGCCCGCAGCGATAGCGCCCAGCGCCGGATTGCCGAGGCTCCACGTCACCATGTCGGTCACGTCGCGATCCCCGTCGTCGAAGGTGCCGATGGCCCGAAAGACGGCGGTCTCGCCTGGCGAGGTTCCGTCGTCCATGACCGTGGCCGACTCGGGATCGATCCGCAGGGCGCGCAGCCCAGGAATCGGGGGCACCGAGCTGTCGCCACCCCCTCCGTCGACGTTACCGCCGTCGAGGCCGTCCACGCCCACGCTGCCCTCGTCCGAGCAGCCCCACCCTCCGGCCACGAGGGCCGCGAGTGCGAGAGCCAAGTGCATCGTGCTCTTCATGTCGTGCTCCTCCGCTGCTTCAGGACTGGCCTGACCCCGTGATTGTGGGGCTCGGTCGGATTCCGTTTCCGCATCACGGCATCTCCGCTTCGACCACGCGCTGCACGCGCACGGCCTGGGGACCCTCGGGCCACCGCGCGAGGAAGCGCCGTCCCCTGCGAGTCGCCTCGGCGTGACGCCCGAGAGCCTCGAGCGCCAGCACGGCGTGCGCTTCTCGCTCCTGCATGAAGAGGCCCTGCGGGAACTCGCGCTGACCCGCGTTGGCCAGGACCAGGGCGCGAGCCGGATCGCGCGAAACCAGGCGCCGGAGCTCCGCGAGCTGCGCGATCTCGCGCTGGACATCGTTCGCCCCAGACGGGGACCCCCGGGCCGCCGACCTCGGGGAGGGCGCCGCGGGCACGCTCGAGATGCTCGGCGACGGATCGGGGGACTCGGGCTGCGGCTCCACGAATCGCTGGCGGCTCTGATCGTGGCCTGGCCGGGTCCGCTCTTCGTGCGCCTCGGGCGGAAGCGGAGACGACGGTCCCGCATGGGCCGGTGGATCCACCGGGGCGCTGTCCTCGGCATCGCCGCCGGTCACGAGCCAGATGACGCCCACAACCACACCCGCAGCGAGCGACACGGCCAGCATTGCCTTGGCAGCCGTCGAGGCCCCTTGCCCTGCAGCTCCCCCGCCGGCTCCTCCGCCAGACCCGCCGGACGTCGGCCCCGTCCCGATTGCGTCCCGCAGGCGTCCGAGACCGGCAGCCACGTCGAAGGGGATGCCATGGTCCGCAGCCCGGACGAGATCATTGCGCAGCGTCTGCGGAGCGGATAGGTCCTCGAGAAGACGGCGCGGATCAGTCGACACCGGAAGCCTCCTCTTGCTCTCCGCACGCCGATAGGGCGCGCGCGTGCGCCTCAGAAAATCGGCGTCGCGCGTGGTGAAGGCGCGAGTGAACGGTGCCGACGGGCACCTCGAGCGCGGCCGCCACCTCTGCGCCCGTGAAGCCCTCGATCTCGAAGAGCACAAAGACGGCGCGGTGCTCCTCGTCGAGGGAGTCGAGGCAGCTCTGCACGCGCTCGAGCGACTCACGCATGTCGACCGCAAACGCGGGGGACGGAATCTGGCTCACGGCGCTCTCCACGACGTTCGGGTTTGGAGTCTCGCGGCGCCGCCGCCGATGCGATGCCGCCAGGCGGAGCGCGATGGCGGCAACCCAGGTCCTGGGCTGCGCGGTCCCGCGATTCTCGAATCCCCCCTTTCGATGGGTGAGCAGGAAGACCTCCTGGACGAGATCGGGAACATCGGGGGCCGCGACCCCCAAGCGGTGCAGGAGCGACGCGACGAATCCCGCGTGATCACGAAAGAGCTCCTCGGCGCCGCTCGTTGGCACATCGGCTTCCTCAGACCCTTCATGCGCGGAGCCGCGCCGGTTCTTCACGGCCGGGGACATTAGAATCCTAGCCACAGCCCCGCATCGATGCCGATCCCCGCCACGGGGAAGCTGATCGAGGACTGGACCCGCCCCGAGGGGAGGCTGACGAGCAGTCGGGGCCTGAGGACGGACAACCACCCCTCAAATCCGAGGACCAGGGCCGCTGGGGAATTCCTCGGCCATCGCAGCGCGAGTCGAAGCACCGTCGCGATCCAACCGACCTGCGTCTCACGTGACTCGGCGTACCCGCGTCCCGCCGCCGCGACCCGGCCCGCGAGCACGCCGGCACAGCCGTCGAGGACCAAATGGTGCGTGCTTCCCAAGAGGCATGCGTCGGCGACACCGTAGGCGAGCTGCGCCGTGGCGACCCCCCGCCCCAGGTCGACATCCTCTTGGGCCGTACCGACGCCCCGTAGTCCGAGGGCCCAGCCCTCCGGGAAACGCAGCTCGACCGACGCACCACCCGCGAGAACCGGACGCGGCAGCGCCCCCACCAGGAGAGCCACGTAGGCGCTCACGGCTGGGCGCGGGCCGCCGCCCTGATCGCTGGGACCGTCGGAGGGCCGGGGGCGCGCCCTTCGGCGACGCGCTCTGGGTTCGGGTTCGGCCGCGGGAGCGGCAGTCTCCGGAGGATCCTCGCTTCGCGCGCCCGCAGGCATCACGCCGAGCGCATCGAGGATCGTCGCGTCGATGGCGATGGCGATGGCCAAGCCGAGGGCGGCGCGCCGGTCCGGGCAATCGCTCGGCAAGCGCTCGAAGCGCCGCCGTGCGAGCGTACGTTCGCCGTCGAGCACGACGAAGGAGACCCCCTCCCGCTCGTCTCCGTCCTCGAGCACCAACAGGATGGAGAGGGAGGGGTCGACCTCCGCGTGTCCGAGCCACCCCTCCACGGACTCGGCGAGCGTCTCCCGGCTCAGGCAGACCGCCTGCTCCGGCGCCGAGAGCGCTTCACTCAGCGTTCGGTCCTGGGCCGAGGCTGTGCACGGAACGGCGAGGGTCGCCAGCAGGGCCGTCGTCGTGCGAAGGCGGAACACGGCGTCCTCGATCATACGCGGTCTGGCCAGCGACCAGCACCTGCACTCGACCGTCGCGCTTCACCGCCCAGCGAGCTTGCTCACGAGCGTGTGCAGGCGCGGGATCGAGTAGACGCTGAGCGTGCGCACGCCGAACTGCACCTCGTCGCCTGGCTTGACGTCAACGGGCTTGTTCGGCGCGAGGCGATGACCGTTGAGCCAGGTGCCGTTCTTCGATGAAGAGTCGCTGAGCTGAACGATGCCACCGGGCCGCAGATGAAACCGCGCGTGCAGCTTGGAGAGGCTCGGGTCCTGTATGCAGACGTCGTTCGAGCTCGCGCGCCCGACCAGAACGGTGTCGGCAAAGGGCCCGGGCCGCGCCTTGCGGATTCCGTAGACCAGGCTCTCGCGGAACGAGACCATCGGGTCATCGAGCGGCTCGCACAGACCGCTGCTCGTGGCGAAGGCCCAGGGGTCATCCGCATCGGCAGTCTGCGTGGCGACGCGCGGCAGACCCACGAGGACGAGCGGCCCCAGCAGTGCCTCCAGGTCTTCCTGGGATCGCCCTGCAGCCTCGTCCACGAGGGACCCGATCGTCTGCGAGCCCGGATCCATTGGACCCAGCTAGCCTGGGAGCAGGCCGCGGGTCAAGTCTGCCCGCTGTGGTGGCGGTGTCACGAAGTCGCGTACCATCCCGGGCCGATGGCGGGACGGGGACGGGCCAGGACGCTGCTGGTCGTGATGACCGCGATCGCCGCACCCGTGGCGCTCGGCTTCGAGACGCTGCTCCGCAAGCTTCTGTTTCCTGCCAACTTCGAGGAGGTGCGATCTCTGCTGCGCTCCGACCTCACCCCCGTGGCGTGGGCCCTCGTGGGGCTGACGGCCGCGGCAGGTGTGGGCGGCCTCGTGCTGCAGCGCACGCTCGTCGAGCGCGCCGTCCGCAAGCTCCCGGCTCGACGACAGCGCCCCGAAGACGTCGAACGGGCGCGCGTGGGCGCTTTCCTTCTGGCCGCCAGCGTGCCCCAGGTCCCCGCCGTCGTGACCACGTTCGCGTTCATGTTCGGTGCCCCCCTGCTGCCGGCGATCGCGTCCATCTCAGTGGTCACCGTGGCCGTGCTCGCCCAGGCTATTCGCACGCGCGCGATCTGATCGGTGGCGATCCCGAGAGCAAGCGAGGACTCAGAAGATCTGGCCGCTCGTCCACGGCGCGGGCGGCGCCGGTGGCGTCTGCTCCGGCGCAGGGGGAGTGGGCGTGGGCACGGGGTCGGGCTGCGGTCGCGGGAGCTGGGAATCCGGTAGCCGCCAATCGATGCCTTCCTGCTCGATCGTCACGGCCGGTTCTGCGCGCGTCGGCGAATCGGTTCCGTGCTGTGTCGTCGAGGGAGGCTCCGGCCTGCGGACGTTGGCGGGACGGGTGACGGTGACCTGTGAGCGCACGTAGACGTCGGTCCCCGGGGCGACGAACAGCAGCCCGTAGGTCCCTGCGCGACGAAACGTGTACGTCCCGAGCCACGATTGGCTCGCCTCATCCTCGGTTGCCGGCAGGGGCGCCCCGTACCTCCGCCCGGCCCACTCGAGCTGAAACTCAGGAGCCGGTCCCTCGGCGATCCCGCCGGGAACGGTGGCGACGAAGGTCGCCGTCTCGCCCACGGACGGCTGCTCAGGCACGACCCTGACGCCCGGGGCTTCGATCTGCTGTGTCGGGGGCGAAGACATGGTCTCGAGCTCGGCGAGGCCTCGGAGCGCGGTCGGATCATCGGGATCGAGGACGAGGACGCGCCGGTAGCGAGAGCGCGCCTCGTCGAGGAACCCCTGCGCCCGAACCATCGCCGCCTCGTCGCGCAGTCGGCGGGCTGCTTCTTGCCGCAATGCGAGAGCCGCGGCGTGGCTCGGGGTGATCCGGAGCATCTGCCCCGTGATCTCGGCCACGTTGTTGCCCGGCGGCGAGTCGAGGTCTCCGCGCGAGAGCGCCGATCGTGCGCGGGCTTCCAGGGTTTCGAGGTCCGGAGTCGTCGCTGTCGTCTCCCGTTGCGTGCCCACCAGCCACGCGCCGCCGACGACGGCACCGGCGCCGAGCACGAAAGCCAGGAGCACCGTGGCCAGCGGCCCAACCTGCCTGCGCGCACGCCGCAGCCGAGGAACCGCTCGCGAGTGCCCACCGAAGGGGCTGGGAGCCGCCTGCAGGGTGCGCTGCGGAAGCGGCCCCGTCGTGGGCGTGGGCTGTGATGAGACGCGCGGTGCGAGAGTCGAGGCGTGGGCCGGCATGGCGCTGAACCGAACGTCGAGCTCAAAGCCGAGGGAAGAAGCAGCCGCTCGCAGGGCCGCGCCGAGCTCTGCGGCGTGGGCAGGACGGGCGTCTGGATTCTTCGACAGTGCCCGCATCACGACGTCGGCGACCTCCGGGGGCACACTTTGCCCGCCCGGCTTGCGGCGAATGTCAGGCGCCTGCTCGTGGATGTGCTTCATCAGGAGGGCGACTGGGGATTGCGCATCGAAGGGCGTGCTGCCGCAGAGCATCTGATATGTGAGCACCGCGATGGAGTACACATCGCTGCGCGCGTCGGTCCGTTCCCCGGCCGCTCCCTCGGGGGATATGTAGCGCGCCGTCCCGAAGATCAGGCCCGTCTGGGTCGCCACGGTCTGCTCGCCGCACAGGAAGCGGGCGATGCCGAAATCGAGCACCTTGGCGAAGTCGGGATCTCGTCCCCTCGGGACGATGAAGATGTTCTCGGGCTTGACGTCCCGATGGACCACGCCATGGGCGTGGGCTTCACCGATGCCGTCGCAGATCTGGGACGCAATGTGGAGCGATCGCCCCACGCCGAGCGCTCCATCGGCGCGCATGAGCTCCATCAGCGACCGGCCCCGCAGGTACTCCATGACGATATACAGGCTCTGGTCCTGCAACTGGCCGAAGAGGAACACGCGCACCAGGTTGGGGTGGTCGAGACCGGAGGAGACCTTGGCCTCCCGCTGAAACCGACGCACGGCATCGGGGTTCTTGACGAGCTCTGGATGCAGGATCTTGATCGCCACGTCACGGCCGACGGAGGGTTGGCGAGCGCGGTACACCGTGCCCATGCCCCCGGCGCCGACGACCTCCTCGATCCTGAACTGATCGAGGAGCACCGTTCCGATATAGGGGTCGGGCTCGAGGACCTCTCCGGCCTCTACCAGCCGAACGCCGTCCCGCTGACAGAAGATCGCGGCCGCGTGGTAGTGCGTGTCACACCGGGGGCAGCGCTTGGGCTCTCCCATCGCTTCCCTCGGCCTAGCACCGCCGCCCGCGGACCTCAAGTTAGCCACAACCCACAGACGGCCGAAAAGCACAAAAGATTCCCCGGTGGCCAGCCCGGAGGGCTCCTGGCGCCAAGCTTGCCGGGGCAAGGCCCGAGGAGATACTGTTGGCACACCAAAACGGGGATCCACACATGACTCGAAACCCGAGAATGTTCGCCCTTCTGGCCAGCGCTGGCGTACTGCTTGCCATTCCAGCCACGGCTTGGGCCAACGTCAACGTCACCGTGCTCGGCTTGCGCTCCGTGGAAGGAGACGATGCCTTCGCCCTGTCGCTCACGGGAGCGCTCAGGCACGCCGCGTCGCAGGTCCCCGAGTGGGATGTCAGCGGTCGAGAGGTGTCCCTCGCCCAGATGAGTCTGGCGCACGGCTGCGACGAGCCGGACGCGTCTTGCCTGGCACAGATCGCCGAGACGCTCGAGGCCCAGCGCATTCTCTACGGCACCGTCCGCCGGACGAGCGCGGGGTCGAGCTACGACTTCGAGGTCACGCTGTCGATCTACAACGCGGAAACGGGTCAGATCGAGGGCACGGTCTCTGATTCGATCCCGCGCTCCCAGAGCGACGTGGACCAGCTTCGTGATCGCGTGCGTCGATACATGGCGCAGCTCTCCGGCTCTCGTCAGCCCGGAATGCTCCGGGTCGTGGTCAACGTGCCAGGAGCCGAGATCCTCGTCGACGGCGCCAGCGTCGGGTTCGCCGCCGACTCGGGCGAGTTCACGGTGGAGGTCCCCTCGGGCAGCCGCCGGGTGGAAGTCATCGCCGATGGCTACGAGGACTTCCGCGGCAGCGTGACCGTCGTCGAAGGCTCGGACGCCGAGCTCGAGGTGACCCTGCAGGAGTCGGGCGCTGGCGGGGCCGGCGGTGGGGGTGGCCCGTCGGTGATGTCGATCTTGGGCTGGACGGCCTTGGGTCTAGCGGCCGTGAGCGCCGGTCTGACCATCTGGTCCTGGACGACCTTGAATGGATACAACGAGGTGAGCTCGAGCGCGGAGTGCGCGATGGGCGGCCTCAGTACGTGGTCCACGTACCGGTGCAACGTGCCTGAGAGAATCGACGACACGCCAACGGACGCCTGCGCACAGGCCGATATGGGCACTCCGTGGAGGCTGAACGACGCTGAGTTCAAGGATGTTCAGGACAACTGCAGCGAGATCAGTCTGCACAACGTGCTGCAGTATGTCTTTCTGACCTCCGCGGTCGTACTCGGAGGAACCGGCGTGGCGCTCCTGCTCATGGGGGGCTCGGACGACGACGAGGAAGAGCCGCAGCTCAGCATCACGCCGACGTGGAACCACCTCGGCGGCCGGCTCGACGCCACGCTCCGCTTCTGAGACGTGTCGTTGAGGATCGTCGGAGGGGCTCTGGGGGGCAGGCGCTTCGCGGGCCCCCGCGGGGGGCGCATCCGGCCGACGTCCGAGAAGGTGCGCGAGGCCCTCGCGTCCGTGCTCGAGTCGCGCGACGCGATTGCGGACTCCACGGTGCTGGACCTCTTCGCAGGAACGGGAGCGTTGTCCTTCGAGCTGCTCTCCCGGGGGGCTAGCCGTTCGCTCCTGGTCGACCGGGATCGGCATGCACTCGATGCGATCCGCAAGAGCGCGGCCGCGCTCGGCATCGGCGACCGCGTCTCGACCCTGGCCCTCGACCTGTTCGGGTCGCCCCCGTCCGTCACGGCGCGGATCGGGGCAGCGCTCGAGGGCGCTGTCGCCCTCGTAGTCGCCGACCCTCCTTGGGACGAGGCCCAGGGCGCTGTGCCCCTCCTCGCGGCGCTCGCGCAGTCGGGGCTCACCTCGCCGGAGTGCCTGTTCGTCTTCGAGCACGCGACCCGGGCCGTACCCGCGCTCCCCGCGGGGCTCGCCACGGTGGCTCGCTATCGGTATGGTGACACGTCCGTGATCCTCGCCTCGATAGGAGCAGCCCCATGAGCACGGCGATCTACCCCGGTTCCTTCGATCCCATCACCAACGGTCACGTCGGCATCATCAGGGGCGGCCTGGTCGTCTTCGAGAAGGTCGTCATCGCCGTGCTCGGCAACCCGAGGAAGGACACGCTGTTCTCGGTGGAGGAGCGCATCGACATGATCCGCGACTCCATCGACATGAGTGACGGCCGCGTGGAGGTGGACTCCTTCGACGGGCTCCTCGTGGACTACTGCCGCCAGAAGGGGGCGCGTGTGGTGCTTCGCGGCCTGCGAGCCGTGGCTGACTTCGAGTACGAGCTGCAGATGGCGAACATGAACCGCCACCTCCACCCGGGTGTGGAGACGGTCTTCATCATGGCCAACGACGCCTATTTCTACGTGAGCTCCAACCTCGTCAAGGAGGCCGCGAAACTGGGCGGCGAGGTCAGCAAGCTGGTTCCCGCCTCGGTCGCGCCCAGGCTGTACGCCAAGCTCGGCCGATAGGCCGGGAACTGCCACAGGCCACGACGGCCGAGGGCTCGAAGCGCGCCTACATCGGCGAGCCCCACCCGCCCAGACCGAAGCTCATCGAGGGTCGCCGTGCCGTTCGAAAGGGCGCGGCGGACACGCAGCCAGCCGAGGAGGTAGCCCGCGTCGCGCGCCACGCCTCCCCCCCGCCAGGCGCGTTCGGCGAGCGCGACGGAGTCCCTGGCATCGAACCCGTGCTCCCGGTGCAGCAGACGCACGGTCTCACCGAAGGGCGCGTCCGCGTGCATCCGGTCGGTGGTCCACACGCGCGCCGCCAGCGTTCTGAGTCGCAGGCCGTCCATGGCACCGACCTCCTCTTCCAGCCAGAGGGCAACCCCCTCCTGGTCCGCAAAGGAGCCGGCCGTGCCCAGGCCGATCACGCGCAGCGGCTGAGTCCGGCCATTCGCCGCCGCGACGAGGTGGCCCAGCACCTCGTGCACGACGAGCCGAATGGCCTCGCGCACGCCATAGCATCGATCGGCAATGAACACCGTTCGCTCCCCCGTGGCCGCCGCCGCTGCGAGGCGTGGCTCGACCACGACGCGAACCTCGATGCCGGCTCGTTGTGCGACTCGACGGATGAGCTCCGCGAAAGACGGCTCGCCGGCGAGAGCCTGGGGCGGAAGGACACGTGGCTCATAGACGACATCGGCCGTCGAGAGGATCGCCCGCGCCACGTCGTGAAGCGTGGAGGGTCCGGAGGCCGTCGCCACCACCGTCGCGCCAGTGCCGAAGCGTCGTGCCGCCAGGGGTCGGACGCGGCGCGGATCGCCGAGGGCCTCGATCATGGATAGGTCGAGCTCCAGCTCATCGAGGCGATCGCGGTACAGACCGGGAGCCGGCGAGCTCGGAGCGAGCACCCGCGCGCGTTTCAGCGCAGCCCAGACATCGCGCGGGATGGGCCTGGGATGGGCGTCGAAGCGTGGCTCCATCGAGCCACCACACTCGAGCGCGGCCACCAGGCGGTTGCGTTCGTCGAGCCCGTTGCGGGCCGTGAGGGCCGGCAGGAGACGGGCGAGATCCTCGAGGCGACCCAGGAGGGCGTCGAGCTCGAGCTGCAGTGGATCCCGGACGACCCGCTCCATCACAGCAACTGCGTCGCGCGCTCGGCGAGCTCGCTGCGCTCGCCCTTGATGAGGGTCACGTGCCCCGAGATGCGCTCCGCCTTGAAGCGTTCGGCCACGATCGAAAGGCCGTTGCTCGCCGCATCAACGTAGGGATTGTCGATCTGGTAAGGGTCTCCCGTGAGCACGATCTTCGTGTCGTTGCCGCAGCGAGTGACGATCGTCTTGACCTCGTGGGGCGTGAGGTTCTGGGCCTCGTCCACGACGAGGAACTGGTTGGGGAGCGACCTGCCACGGATGTACGTCAGGGGTTCCACTTCGACCGTGCCCGAGGCGATCAGCTCGGACCAGCTGCGGCCGTTGCCCGCCCGCGGACGACCGGTGGCGAAGATGTACTCGAGGTTGTCGAAGATGGGCTGCATCCACGGATTGAGCTTCTCCTCGACCGTGCCGGGGAGGAAACCCACGTCACGACCGAGCGGGAAGATCGGGCGCGACACGAGCAGCCGCGCGTAGGCTCCGTCGTCGATCACCGCCTTGAGACCGGCCGCGATGGTGAGCAGAGTCTTGCCGGTTCCGGCCTTGCCCACGAGGGTCACCATGTGAACTTCGGGGTTGAAGAGCATGTCGAGGGCGAAGTACTGCTCCATGTTGCGCGCCCGCACTCCCCAGGCACCGTCGCGCGTTCCGCGAAGGGGGACGACCTGGCCCTTGACGATGTTGATCCTGCCGAGCGCCGTGTGCTTGGGCTGCGCGCTGTCACGCAACACGACGCCTGCGTTGGGGTAGAGCTCCAAGGTGTCCCCGAGCGCTTCGAGCTCGACATCTTCGCGGCGTCCGAGGCGATCCACGATTTCTCCGTCGACGTCGATCTCGACCACGCCGCGGTAGAGCTCGTCGATGGAGATGCGGCCGCCTTCGTAGTTCTCGGCGCGCAGCCCGAGGGCGTCGGCCCGGATGCGGAGGTTGCAGTCCATCGTGACGAACACGACCGGCGTCTCGCGGGTCGAATCCCTGAGCTCGAGGGCCATGCCCAGGATGGCGTGATCCATCGAGGCGTTGTCCCGCTTGCGAAGCTTGCTGGGATCCTTGGGCACCGCGACGCGCAGGCGACCCTCTCCGAGCGCCACGCCCGTCTGGAGAGAGCCCCCGCTCTGCTCCCTCATCTCGTCGAGGAACCTCGCCACGTGCCTAGCGTTGCGACCCCGCTCGCTCATCTCCCGCTTGAAGCCGTCCACTTCCTCGATCACGTGGATCGGGATGACGACCTCGTTGTCTTCGAACTTCTGTAGAGCGCCAGGGTCGTGCAGGATCACGTTCGTATCGAGGACGTATATCTTTTGCACGGGCCCCCTTGTAGCAGGCGCGGAGCCCGTGGCAAGGGCCTGCGTCGCCGAGGCTCAATCCGGTGTTCTCGGCTGAAAGGGCGGGGCTAGAAAGCCTGACGGTCGCGTGATATGGGTCGGCAGCCCGCCAGGGATAGGTCCGGCGCGAGAGAGGAACCATGTCAGACTCGCCCACGGTCGTAGCGGACATCATGACGCGCGAAGTCGTCACGCTGTTCGAAGAAGAGAACCTCGAGCTCCTCGAGGAAGGTATGGAGCGGTACCGTTTCAGGCACCTGCCGGTCGTCGACGACGGCAAGGTCGTGGGCCTGGTGACGCAGCTCGACATCCTTCGAGCACTGGCGAGCTCCCTCGACCCGGCAGGCGCGGCGCACTCCGCGAGCATCAAGAGCAAGTTCTTCGTCGCGGACATCATGACGCGGGATGTGGTGATGGTCAGGCCGCAGACTCCGCTCGTGGAAGCCGCCCGGCTCATGCACGACAAGAAACTGGGTTGCCTTCCCGTGACCGAGCCCGACGGTGCCCTCGTCGGCATCGTGACCACTGGCGACTTGCTCAAGCTGCTGATGGCCTTGCTCGAGCCCTGAACGGAGTCAGGAGCTCGATCGGGCTCCTCACTCGAGGCCTTCGATCCCTCCGGCCTGCGACAGCACCTCGGTCATGCCCCGCCGGGCCTGTCTGCCCATCACGTCGTTGCAGACCTCTGTGAGCGCGAGTGCCCGCACCGTGATGACCTCGGTCGCAGAGGGGTCTTCGTCTGCTGGGAAGACGCCCCGGTCCACGATGGTGGCGATGGCTCCCGCCTCCAGGTACCCGGGCGCCGACTCCACGTCCACTCCGCCCGCGGCGAGCAGATTGAGCTCGGGAAACTGCCACAGGACCCAGGCCAGGTAGTCCGGTCCGCCGAGCGGGCCGACCGGGAAGAGCGCGATCAGGTCCGGTCCGACGGCCGCGCACTGCATCACCTCTGTCGGTGTGGCGGCCCCGGCAATGACCGTCATTCCCCGCTCCTTGGCCGCGCCGATGAGGTCGGGGTTGCACACGGGGGAGACGATGAAGTGCGCACCGGCGGCGAGCGCCACGGAGAGCTGGTCCACGCTCGTCACGCCAGTGACGCCGACGTGGAGGTGAGCCTCGTCGGAGAGGTCTGAGGTGAGCTCCGTGACCGAGGGGAACCCCACGGGTATGGCCAGGAGCTTGATCCCCCCCTTGGCCACCGCAATCGCCCAGTCGAAGAGGCGGTCCTCTACGGGCGCCGTCACAAGCGCGATCAGCCCGTGCTCGTGGATGAGGCGGATGGTCTCGTTCATGGCCCAGGTCAGTACAACCGGATGCAGGACCGCCGTCAAGACGGTCCATTGGACCTGCCTCGCGGCCTCGGGGATGTTAGGATGCGGGGACCTTCGGAGGATCGATGTCGAACACGGACATGATTTCCCGCATCGCAGCGATGCAGAACTACGACGAGTACCGCGACCTTCACTGGGAGGGCTCGTTCGAGGACTACTTGCGCATCGTGCGGGACCGCCCCCAGGTGACGCGCAACTCCTTTCAGCGCACCTACGACATGATCGTGAGTTACGGGGAAGAGGAGTACATCGACAACAAGAAGCGCCTCGTCCGCTACCCGTTCTTCAAGGACCCCATCGG
>Ga0214473_10002140_pt1 | contig 24633 bp, 18 predicted proteins | sample RVTome_7_FD_203509 | JGI IMG/M metagenome (GOLD analysis project Ga0214473, IMG submission 203509) | Soil microbial communities from uranium-contaminated site in the Upper Colorado River Basin, Wyoming, United States - RVT98D197 | ecosystem: Environmental > Terrestrial > Soil > Contaminated >... | reverse complement strand
AGATCGCCATTGGACCCACCGTGCGCCGCGAGACCACGGATCGCTTGCATGAGTTCCGCCACAGCAGCCCGACCCCCGAATCCGCGTTCCACCGCGACTTTCCAGGATGCTGAATCGACGGTTTTCGGGGGGCCTACGCTCAAGTAATCGGCGTGCCAGAGGTCGCGGAGTGTTCTTTCGGTTGGCTCACCGTTCTGAAAGGACTCAACGAACCGCCGGTGTCCGACCGTTTGCTGCCGGGGGTCTACCACCGAGAAGAACCGCCACAGTCGCGCCGCCCGCCCGCCCCAGTCGGCGGGATGGTCTGCGGCCTGCTGGGCAAGTGCGTAGAGGATTCGCGCGACCCGCTCTTTGAGTTCCCGCAGGGCTCCGGGCAGGAAGACCTCGTCGTGGATCTCCTGTTCAGCCCACGTCAGAAACGAGCGGGCCTGTTCTGCTATTTTGGCCGTGGCATCATCAGGCATGACCGCACCTTTGGACACCGGGCCGCCGCCCGACGGTCGCGGTCAAAGGTGCAAAACCACGGCCGCCAGGGCGGTCGGCAGGCGGATAGCTACTCCGCCCGTCCGGTGCGCTGGATTGTACCGAAACGGCCGCGCCGACTGCACCGCGCTGCCCCAGCGCTGACCGCTCAGCGCTTACGCGGCGGTTTGTCCTGCCGCGGGGTCAGAATCGCATTGCGGCTTGACGGACTTCCTCTACCAGCCGGTCATCGGGCCACGGACGCAGTGCTTCTAGCAGTTCCAGCGTGGCCTCGGCGTAGCGCTGCTGCATCCACGTCGGCCAAACCGTCTTCGCGTAAGTTGTGCCAGCGGTCGGCGAGCTTGACGAGCTTCGCCCGTCGGGACATCCGGCGAGCGCGCTCGAGCAATGCGGCCTGTTTTTCGGCAAAGGTCCGGCCCTCCGGCCCGCGGTTCGTCACTTCTACGACCAGACCGGTGGTTTCGGGACCGAACGCCTGCCGCAACGCCTCTTCGCCGATGTCCGTGTCCTCAAGCACGTCATGCAGATACGCTGCGGCGAGCGTGGCTGTGTCGCCAAGCCCGCTCACGCGCAGAAGCTCGGCGGTCGCGGCAGGATGCAAGGCGTAGTCGGTGCCGTTATCGCGCTTCTGGCCTGCGCGCGCGGCAGCACTGAGCGCACGGGCCCGCTCCACAATGACTTCGTCAACGAGCCGATTCATGTTGCACTATGGCATCCCGGCAATCTGACGGCGCCGACCTTGGCAGCAGAAAGCACCCGCGACACCCTACCTTTGGCCTCCCGGGCGCGTCAGATTCTAAACCAGCGCCCCATCCGGGGGGATGCGCTGACCGGGCGCTGACCGGAACCGGCGCTGTCGCGACACTCGGCGCGCGGCCTACGGGGGCAGGTCCAGGATTCCGGTCGCTCTCAGGTACACCATCGCCGCCCTAGCCCGCGCCCGCCAATCTGGGAAGGGTCGACTTTCGATACACCGACCTCGATAACAGAAGATACGTGTTCTCGTCGCGTAGAGTTGTTCAATCAGTCCGCGGCAGAACTCCCCGATCGTGTAACCGAGCCGGTCGAACGTTGCTAGCACGTCGTACCGGCTTTCCAGCCGCTTGACGATCTTCAGTCCGACGCGACGCAGATTCCGCCGGCTCCGCGCCCGGCTCCCGGCGGCCCGCGCCACGCGCGCCGCGCAGCCCCCGCGCAGGCGTTCCCGCAGCGCGGCGTCGTAATCCAGCCGGCAACGGTGCAGCTTGAGGAACGGCGTCCCTTTGGCATTGCTCCCGTCGCCGGGTCGCGGATGAAGTCTTCGGGCCGGTAGGGCACTCATCGCAGCAGCCTCAGCCGTATCCTACCTCACGTGTCGCCTGCATGCACGGGCTTCGGGTTCGGCCCTCTCGCCGGCTGCCGCGGCGTGGCGCCGGACGTGGGCGCTCAGCGGACAGCGAAAGCCCGCGTCCAGCCGACGCGCCTCGGCAACGCCGGCTCCGACGCCCGCCGGGCTGTCGGGCCCAGCTCCCAGCCCAAGACCTAGCGCGTGTGGGAGTCGATTACCGGCACACTGGCGCACGAACCGTCCTCCACGCCACGAAACACCAGCGCCACGTCCGTGGTCGAGCACGCGCTCCGCCGGCTTGCCTTAGGGTTCCGGTTGCGGCGGGTTGCCCGGTGGGGAGCGCTCGATGAGCGCATGCCGGAGCCGTACGACTAGGTCGATGGCCTCGGCGTTCGACGGCACCTGGAGGGCGCCAACACAAAACTCAAGCAAATCCAGAGACGCGTGGGCGACGCACACCAGCTTCGCCCTCAGCTCGGCGGGTAGCGCTTCGGTATCGCTCATTGGCCTGTTTCTCTCGGGGACAGCGATGGATCAAGGACCAGGTAAGACAGGCACACGTCGACGTTCCAGGATTCCTTGTCTGGCGCGGCCCGCAGGTGCAGTGCGGAGATGCGCAGCGCCGGGCAATCAGTCGTGAGCGCGTGGCAAAAACGCACCAGCGCTGCGATCTCCACGTTTTCCAGCAGCAGCCGCTGGACCGCCTCGACGTGCTCCGAATTCGGCAGCCGCCGCGGCGGCTGCGGCAGCGTGCTGACCAGGGCCTGGGGTTGCAGTTGGGCGGTCTGCATGGCCCGGGCCACGCGCGCGAGCAAGTCGGCCTGCGGCAGGCCCGCCTCGGCCGCCTGGTGCGGTCGTTGCCGGAGCTGGACAATGGCGCGTGCATCCGCGCTCAGTGGGGCCGCCCGGGCGCGACGTTGTGCCAACTGGGACGACCCGGACTGAACGCCCATCCCGAGCACTGCACAGAAAGCCAGAGCAGCGGCACAGGCCACGGTCAGAACAACGGCGTGGCGTCGCAGCGCTTTCGCATCCGGCGCGATTGGCCTCTGGTTGGCCCGATCGGTTGGGTGCCCGGGCCAGACCTGCGGATGGGCCTGCCGATTGGCGTCAGCAGGCTCGCCCGTCGCGGTAGGGTTTCCGCCAGCATCTGTCATGGCTGATTCCTCCCCACGCCTGCTCCATGAATCTCGCGCGTCGCGCTCACAAAGAACTGCACGCCGCCCTCACGATGCCGGTCCGTGCGTGGGGCAGGGCACGCCAGGCCTGCCGCGGAATTCAGTGCTGTCGCCAGGCGCTCAGCCTGCTGATGGTCGCGCGTGCGACCGCGCAGCGTGACGGCCTGCTCCTCAATCCGAACCTCATCCAGGTCCAGCGCGACGTCCGCCGGCAAAGCGGCCATGACGACGCGCAGCGTCGCCACGGCATCGAACGGTGGCTGCAAGGCCGACGGACCGGCCAGCGTGAGCCCCTCCAGTCGGCGCCGCTCGGAGGCGATGCGCAGGGCGATGCCGGGCGGCGGGGGCTGGCCGGGGAAGAGCTCCCGGTAGAGCCCCCGTTCCCAATTGGCGATCTCGCTCAGCTGCGCCGAGAGGCGCTGTCGCTGCAGACCCAGGGCCGCCGCCACCAGAAGCAACGCCGCGAGCGTGACAGCGGCAGTCCGACGCCACGTGCGCAGCAATCGGAGCGAGGCTGACCCCGCGGCGAGTCCATCCCGCGCGAGGTTGAACCGCCCGTCGCGACCGCATGCGTGTACGGCATCCGGCAGCGCCGACCGCTGGGCGCCCAGCTCGCGCGCCAGGCGGTCCAAGCGGTCTTCCGCCAGACATCCAGTCACTGCCACGGCGTCGCCGTCGGGCAGCGCGCCGGCACGCAGGTGATCCAGGACGTGCTGCTGCCAATGCAGTTCCGACAGTCCCGCGGCCAGACGTATGACACGCAACGAATGAGCTGCCCCAGCGCGACGAGCGAGGACGGCCACGTGCTCCTCGTCGCACCAGAGCACGGAACTCGCCTCCGGCAGCGACTGTGCCGCTTGGAGCACGTCCAGCGTTACGTGCTCAACGTACAGGCCCGCCGCGGCGCAGGCTTCCAGCAGGCCTGACAAGCGCTGCCGCTCCACCGCGACCCCCACGTACTGCCCCGGGCCGGTGCGCAGGAAGTCGCGCGCCAACTGCTCGATCTCCGTCGGCAAAAACTCCTCCAGCGCGTACGCCAGCATCGTGTGCGACGGCCGCCGCTGCGCCAGACTGACCGGGTGCACGTAGCACCACGTGGTCGGAATGACGAGGCTGACCGATGTACGGGCTACTTCCAGCGCGCAGGCCGCCTCGGCAATCACTTGTGCTAACCGCTCCGCCGACAGTGTGGCCGCGGACTCCGCTAGGGCGCGCCGCTCACGGCGCAGCATGCGACCGTGCCGCACGGCGACGGCGACGGTGCGATCGTGAATGACAATGGTTGCATCAGTGGCCATGCGGCCGGTTCTCCAGCGCGAGGGCGAGGCGGTTGTACCACGGTACCTTGAGCTCATAGATTCGCTCCCCCTGGCGCACCCGTGCCAAACCGCGTTCGATCGCCACGATCTCGCAGCCCTCCACCGTGCTGCCTACCGCCTTGACGACCGTGCGCCCGGCTGAGAGCTGGAACACGCCGAACTGCCGGCCGGCTTCCACGGCCGTGCCGATGAGCTGAAGCGCGAGCTTGGGGTCGGGCGGCGGCTCGGGCGCCTTCGGAGGCGGCTGATCGACCACGGCCTGGTGCAGGTCGCGCTCCCAGATCACGGCCAGGTCGGCCAGCGCGAGCCGGGCTGGTGAATCGGTTTGACCTGCAGGCGCGGCGGCGGGCGGGCTCTGCGGTGGAGCCCAGGCCACACGCGGCCAAAGGAGCTGACCCCATAGCAAGACGGCCACGAAGGCGACAACCCCAGGGACCATGTTCAGCAGAATCGGCAGCCAGCGGCTCCGGCACGCGCGGCGCAATACGACGTTCATGGCGCCACCTCCCAGTTGATCAGGACGTTGGGGGGCTCGGCCGTGTCACAGACCACGTAGCGCTGACGCACGTCCGGTCCAAGCTGCGTGCGGACCAGCAGGCTGAAACGGTCACTGCGGACGGTCAGACGTTCAGCGACAGCCCGGCGAACCTGCTCTGAAACCTCGAGTTTGCCCAGGAGCTCGGCCAAGTCCGGCTTGACCTGGCCGGCGCGCCGGCGCGCCAGTTGCGTGCCCAAAGCGGGGGCCAGGTCTTGCAGCGCGGCTTCGAGGACGGCACCATCGGCCCGGTAGGCGTGGACGCCGGTGCCCACTGGCGTCACATGCTGTGCCCAAGCCGAGGCCGAGTGCGGTGTGCCGAACAGGGCTTCGTCGGTCGGATTCTCAAACAGGTCGTCCAGGCAACCCGTCCAGTGCCGTGTCGCGGGCGCCTGGCCGCCAGGTTCCGTCTCGACCAGCCTCAGTCTCAGCGGCGGCAGGGCCAGCAGCCCCTGCAGTGAATGCAGTGCATCGGGCAGTGCCGTGGCACGCTGGCGCTGGTGCCCCCACAGTCCGACCGGAAGCTTGGCCGTGTCGTCCTGGAGCAGTGCGTCGATGTGCAAGTCGGCCAAGTCAAACGCGACGTGCGTGCGGTTGGTGCGCTCCAACTGCTGCTGGCGACGGCTATCGGCCAGCAGCGCCGGCAGAAGCGCGATCACCGAATCGGCGGCCAGCCGGTGGCGGGGAGTAGCGCTCACATACGCACTCTCCACGGCCTGCACGCCGCTCAGCGTGGCTAACGGGCTGATCAGCGCCGCGGCCAGCGCCAGGCTGACCAGGACAAGCACGAGCATGACCGCCCGCCGCGCGCTACTCATCATGCCTCCTCCATTCCAGCGGGGCCAGTTGGATAATGCGCTCGTCACGCTGGCCGCTCTGGTGCTCGACGATCATCCGCACCGCCCGCGCGGCGCGCGGCGTCGGCAGCGGCCAGCGGGATTGCCATTGGCGGCCGTCGAAAACGTCTATCGCGATGCTGCGAAGTCCCGCCGCCAGAACCACGGTTGCGCCCGGTGTCGAATCTTCCCCGAGTTCCCGCTCGCGTCGGACGAGTTGTTGGCTGGCACCGCTGCCCGCCTCAAGTTCGTACGCAACGCCCACCGCGTGCCGGGTCGCCAGACGCGGCGACGCCAGAGCGTTCAAGGTGCTGAAGGTGAGTGTCCCGTCACGCAGCGCCAGCCCGCCGCCGGCCGGCAGACTCTCCAGATCGGCCGACAGCAATTCAAACGGCAGTTGCCCTTGCCGCGCCGCGCTGGTGCGTACCTCAACCGCGTTGGCCAGACGATACGAACCAAGCACCAGGCTCTGCACGCTGCCAACCAGCAGCAGGCCGAGCGCGAGTCCCACCAGGACCTCGACGAGTGTGAAGGCATGGCCGCGTTTCGAGCGGTTGTGTGCGGGCTTCATCGGTGCTTTCCAGCAGTGCCGCGGTGCGGCACGAGCCAGTCCACGCGATATACGTCGCGTGGTGTGTGATGCGGCTCGTGGTACGTCACGATCACGCTAATGTGGGTGGGCAGTACGTCCGCATCGACGCGCATCGGCAGCGCCTCGCGTCGCCAGGAGACGTAGCCGCTCAGCCAACCGGTGGCCGGCAAGGTCACGCGCTCGCCGGTGCGGCTCCAAGTGCCCAGTAGCTGCTCCACCTGCGTAGCGATCTGCGCGCGTTGCTCGGCGTGGTGACACTGGCGCAGTGCCGCCGCCTGGAGCTTGAGCAGCCCGACTCCCAGGCTGGCCAACAGCGCCAGCCCAACCACGACCTCTAGCAGCAGGTACGAGCGCGAGGTTCTCATGGCCTGATGTCCAATCGCGCCGTGCCGGCGTCTGCCTCGGTTAGAGCTATTCCGTCGCGATATGCCAGCCGTCCGGTGATGCCGTCCGACCAGACGACGCGCTTCGCGCCGCCGGCGTGCAGCCCCACGGCCCACGGGAGTGTTGCCCCGGTGGGGCTGACACGAATCGTGAAGATGGTCTCCCGATTCGTTGGGGTCGGCGTCGGCGCCTCGGCACTGCGCCGGCCGATTGCCGCGCGGGCGACGGTGACCCCCTCCAGCGTGTGCCAGGGGAAGTCGTGGGTCTGCTTCTGTGCGGCGAGCACCAGCCGGTAGTGGCCCGTGCCGAGCTCGAGCTGGAGCCACGAAGGCCGGTGGGTCTTGCCGGCCTGGTGGCGTGCCAGGCGCAGGGTTTGTTCGAGCTCCGTCGTGGCGGCGCGTAGCCGCGCCGTGTCCGTCGTGCTATCAAGCTCTACAGCGACAGTCGTGGCCGCCAAGCCCAATAGCACAACGACGATCAGCAGCTCCATGAGCGTGAGCGCTGGCCGGCGCGATCGCGCGCGCGAAAGTGAGCAGGTGAGAACGTGGGAAAGCAAGCCATCGTTGGGCCGCGGTTGCGAGCTTCCCACGTTCCCACATGTACACCTTCCCACCTGCCTTTGTGCCTTCGTGGCTGCGTGCCTGCGTGCCTTCTTCTTCACTTCATCTCCCAACTATTGATGTCCGCACTGGCGCCCGTGCCGCCCTCCAGGCCGTCGGCTCCATGGCAGACCAGGTCAAACGAGCCGTGCAGGCCCGGACAGACGTACTGGTACGGGTGGTTCCAGGGATCGTTGAGGTCGCCGCCGCGCAAGAGGCCATCGGGATGGCGCTCTGTGCGCTCAAGTAGGAGCGCGAGACCCTCATCGTTGGTCGGATAGCGGTTGTTCTCCATGTAGAAGAGCTCCAACCCGGATGTGATCTGGGCCATTTCCTGCTTGGCGGCGTTCTGCTTGCCCGTGATCAGGTAGTCGCGCACCGACACGGTCACGGTGGTGGCCAGGATGCCCAGGATCACGATCACGACCATGAGCTCCACGAGCGTCAAAGCCCGCCGCGTTGCGGCGTGGGAAGGTGAGCAGGTGAGCAGGTGGGAAGGGGACGTGCGGTGAGGCCAATCCCGCCTTCCCACTTTCTCACGTTCGCACCTTCGCACCCCCCTGGGTGCCTGGTTGCCTCGGTGCCTGGTTGCCTGCTTGCTCACATCATCACCCGTGTGGTTTCCAGGATCGGAAGGAGTGTGGCGAACACGACAAAACCAATGATTGCCGCCAGCAGGAGGATCAGCGCCGGCTCCAGTACCGCCAGGAAGCGCGTCACCGCGAGCTGGAACTCTTTGTCATAGCTTTCGCGGAGCTGTTCGAGCATGCGCGGCAGCTCGCCGCTTTCCTGGCCGACGGCCAGGAGATGCGCTACCAACGGCGGCACGAGCCGGCTCGCCCGCAGCGGCTCGCCCAGCCCAGCGCCAGCTTCCACGGCGGTCTCCAATCGCTGCAATTCGTCGGCGTAGAGCCGGTGTGGCAGCCCCTGCCGCACGGTTCGCAGCGCTTCGACGAACCGCACGTCGCTGCGCAAGAGCGTGGCCAACATCATCGTGATCTTGGCGATCCAGGCCTTGCGCAGCAGGTCACCCAGGACCGGGACGCTCAGGCTGCACCGTTCCAGCAGCCGTCGGCCCCACGCGGTTCGGGCGGTGGCGGTCAGGACAGCTCCCAACGCCACGGCTGCGGCGGCCAGCAGGGGACTGTGGCGCAGCAGATGGTCGCTGATCCCTTTGAGCAGCCGCGTCGGCGCCGGCAGCGTACGACCAGCCGAAGCCAGTACCTCGACCAGTTGCGGGACCACATATGTCATCAGGAACACGACGACCGCTGTGCCGACCAGACACAGGATGACCGGATAAATCAGTGCCGTGCCCAGGCGATTGGCTGTCGCCCGACGGCGGGCGTGGTACTCGGCCAACTCGGACAGCGTGCGCGGCAGACTCCCGGAGCGCTGGCCGACGTCGACAAGCGTGAGCGTCAGGTGATCAAACCACGCCGGATGCAATGCGAGTGCCTCCGAAAACGCTTGTCCGCGGCGTACGCCTTCCTCGATCTGCCGGAGCACGACGCCCAGACCCGCGCCGGACTGCCGCTGGCAGACTTCGAGCGCTTCAGCCAAGGGCACGCCGGCCTCCAAGAGCACTGCCAGGTTCCGCCATAGCTCGGCGACTTGCGGCTCGTGCCGGCTTCGGCCGCCCGGCCACCAGCGCAGCGCAGTACGCGGTCGAACGGGCGCCAGGCTCAGGATGGCCCAGCCCCGGGCGCGCAGGATGCTTCGCGCCAGCGGCGCGGTATCCGCCGCGATTGTGCCAGCCTCCGGCCGCTGGCGGGAGTCGAGTGCCTGGTACGCAAATACCGCCATGATCTACGCTCGTAATGCCGCTAGCTCGACCGACTGGCCGTCGCCGCTTTCGTCAAAGCCGCGCGTGACGCGCACGACTTCCGCCGGGGTCGTGATGCCCGCCAGAACCTTGCGGATGCCTTCGCTGCGGAGCGTCCGCATCCCGCCCCGCACGCCGGCCGCGCGAATGGCCTGCGCCTGCGCGCGGCGGTGCACCAGCTCCCGGATGCGCTCATCCACAATCAAAAGCTCGAAGATCCCCTCCCGCTCGTAGTAGCCGGTCCCGCCGCAGGACGGGCAGCCTGCCCCGCCCCAAAGCTCAGGTGTCCGGCTCGGATCGACACCCAGTTCGGCGAGCTCCTTTGGATCCGGCTCAACACGCCTCTTGCAGTGCGGACAAATGCGCCGCACCAGGCGCTGCGCTCCGACGCCCAGCAGCGAGTCGGCGACCAGGTAGGGCTCGATCCCCAGATCGAGCAGGCGCGCGACCGCCCCAGCGGCATCGTTGGTATGGAGTGTGCTGAGCACCAGGTGACCGGTGAGGGCGCTTTGAATCGCCAGGCGCGCGGTCTCGGTGTCGCGGATCTCGCCGACCATGATCACGTCGGGGTCCTGCCGCAGCACGCTGCGCAGGCCCGTCGCGAACGTCATCCCCTTGCGGCCGCTGACCTGCGTCTGGCTGATCCCCGGCAGGTGATACTCGATTGGGTCCTCGAGCGTCAGGACGTTGAGCTCGCGGTAGTTGATCCGCTGCAGCGCGGCATAAAGCGTGGTGCTCTTGCCGCTGCCGGTCGGGCCGGTCATGAGCAGCATGCCGTGCGAGCGGTGGATCAGGGACTCAAAGCGTTCGAGCACGTCGGCCGCCATGCCGAGCTCGGGCAGTTCATAGAGGCGGGCGCCTTTGTCCAACAGACGCAGTACGACGCGCTCTCCATGCGCGGTGGGTACGCAGGAGATCCGCAGGTCGATCAGGCGCTCGCCGATGCGGACGGTCGCCCGGCCGTCCTGCGGCAGGCGCTTCTCGGCGATGTCCATGCCGCCCATAACCTTGATGCGCGAAACGATCTCGTCGTGCAGGTGCTTGCCGGGCCGCAGAAAGTCGAATAGCGCGCCGTCGATGCGCAGCCGGATGACCAGGCCTTCTTCCAGGGGATGGACGTGCACGTCGGACGCCCGGCGCTGGGCCGCCTCGAAGAGTACCAGGTTGACCAGCTTGATCACCGGCGCCCGCGTGGCGCTGTCGAGCAGGTCGCCGTCGCGCTGCAGAGCGCTGACGTCTACGTCGTCTGGCGCGCTCAGCCTCTCGACGACGCCGGCTACGTCAGCGTGCTGCCGTTCGTAAGCGGCGTTGATCGCACGCTGGATCGCTGGCGCTTCGGCGAGTACCATCCGCACCTCACAATCCAGCGTGAGCGCGAGGTTCTCGATTGTTGCCAACCGGCTCGGATCGTCGGTGGCGACCTCCAGAAGCTGCTCGTCGTCCGTGCGCAGCCCAATCAGCACGTGCCGGCGGGCAAAGTGGATCGGGATCCGCTCGACAAAGCGCGCTGCCACACGCTGCGGGGCAATCATGGCAGACGCCGGTGATGTCTCGGACGCCACACTCACGGTGGTCGCTCTCCCTTGGGACGGCCCCGTGGTTCAACCTGCTCCGGGCCGGGTTGAGCGGGGCGAGGAATGCGTCCGGTCCGCAACTGGGCGCGCAGGCGCTGCGCGACCTCGGGTCGAAACAAACGCTCCGCCGGCCGCCGCGCCCCGAGCTCACGCAACAGCTTCTCCACGCGCTCTGTGGACGCGGTGCCTGTCCGCTGGTTCCGCCTCCGCCGCCTGTCACTATGCTCGCTTCTTCTTCCCATGGTGCCTGCGTGCCTTGTTGCCTCGTTGCCTTGTTCACTTCATGTACTGAAACCGATTCGGTGGGTCATCTGGCGAGACGCCGGCCACCTCAACGTCCTTGCCGCTCAGGTACTTGAGGTCCTCGAAGTCCTCGTGCCGCAGGATCGTGGGCCGGATGAACGCGTACAGCCGCACCTTGCTCTTGCTGTGCGTCTGGTGGCCGAAGAGCCAGCCGATGATCGGCACGTCGCCGATAAGCGGCACGTGACTCGAAGACTCGGCCAGCGTTTCGGTCAGCAGCCCCCCGACAATCACCGTGTGTCCATCCGGCACCCGGATCGTGCTGGAGAGCGTGTCTGAGCTGCGCGGCGGGGGCGTCCCGCCGGTCCCCGCCCCGGTGAACGAGCTGACCGTAAGCTGGTAGTTGAGCTCCAGATGATCACCTTCGGCGATGTGCGGCTCGATGGACAGCTGTGTGCCGGCCTTGGCGAACCCGGCAAACGACGTGGTGGCGACGGTGTTCGAAGCATTCACGCTCGAAAACGGCGACTCAGCCACGCTCTCGATACTGCCCGTGGCGTTGTCGTCCACCAGGATGCGCGGGGCTGAGTACACGCGCGTGTTGCCGCGGCTGGCCAGCGCCCGCAGGATGATCGGCACCTCGCCGGGGCCCAGCAGCACACCCGTGCCGCCGGCCATCGGCGTGAGGCGGCGCTGGCCCGTCGTCGGATCGATGCTGGACAGGCCGAAGGACGTGAACAGCAGGTAGTCCCAATGATCGCCCAGGTCGAGCGCTTCGAGCTCCACGCCCAAGTCCAGGCTGTCGTCTACGCTCACCGAGACCAGCGTCACCTCCACCAGGACCTGCGGCCGGCGCTTGTCCAAGGCCTGAACGAGCTGCTCGATCTGGCGGTGCAGTTCGGGCGTGGCGATGGCAATGATGGAGTTGGTGTGCTCGTCCAGTGAGAGGGCAAAACCCTCGCCGTGAACGGCGGCCGTGCCGGCGCGCCGCTCGCCGCGCCCGCCGGACGGTCGTTCCGACTGAACCGGGGGCGGGAGTTGGAGCGTGCCCCCGGCAGTGTCCGCTGCGCCCGGCTGCAGCAATCGCGACGGGCCGAGTTGGGTCCCGACGCTCTGCCCGAAGCGCGTCCCGCCCAGCTCCATGGACGCGCCTTCGGGGCGCGCTGACGCCCCTTCCTCCCCCGCCGGACGAGTCGCCGTGGCCGTACCCCCGAGGAGGAGTCCGCCCAAGGTCGCAAACACGTCATCGGCGCGGCGATTGAGCAGCTTGTAGAACCGCAGCGGCGCGGCGGACTCGGGCGGCGCCGTGTCGAAACGCTCCAGCAGCGCGCGGAGCTGGGCGTGGGCTTGCTTACGGGCCGTGACCACGAGCGTGTTGGAGCCCTCGTCGACCGCCACACGCGCGCCGGCGCCGGACAACATCTGCTCCACGAGTGAACGTAGTCGGCTGGCGGCCATGTAGCGGGGCTGATAGATCTCAGTCGAGCGCTCGACGGGCTGATCGAATCGCTCCACCAGTTCCCGCGCCTGAGCGATTTGCACTGGCAGGCCGAGCGCGATGAGGCCGCCGCTCAAGGGATCCGGCTGCAGGCTCAGCGCTGACTGGGCAGCAACCAGCGTCTCGGCGCGGGCCCGCTCGATCAGGAGCCGGCTCACGATGCCGGCCAGCTCGGTCGGGTCCTGATGCCGCACCGGGATCGTCTCAATGACCACGCCGGGAGCGGGAACGTCCAGGAGCCTGGCGATCTCGACGACCCGACGGACGTTAGCGGCATAGTCAGTGACGACCAGCATCCGGCTCTCGGTGGCTGCCAGCGCCGTGCCGCCGGGCTTGGAGAGGTACGGCGTGATCGCCGTCCGGATGCGCTCCAGGTCGGCATGCTCAACTGCCAGCAGGTACGTCAGCGCCTCGGCGTCGTGCGTTTCGGGCGGCGGCAGATCCCTACACAGCGACCCACCCTCGGAGACCAGCTTGTCCGCTGCCACGATCTTCCACCAGCCCTCCTGCTCAGCCGGCACCAGTGCCAAGCCCTGGCCACGCAACACCGTACGCAATAGACCCAGCAAGCTCTCCTTGGGCACCGGCTGCGTTACGCGCAGCGAGAGTTTCTTGTTGAGCTGCGTTTCGTCGTAGATGACGTTGAGCCCCAGCGTGGCCGCGACGTAGTCCACCACGACCTTGAGCTCGACCGTCTCGGGCAGGTCCAGTCGGACATCGTCCGCCCAGGCCACAATCCCCACGACAGCGGCCCAAACGAAGATGGCGGCGGTCCGGGTGGTCATTCCATCACCACCTGCCCCCGGTACGGCAGCTTCACCTTGCGCGCCAGACGGCCGTTTACCTCCAGGATCAACTGACCCTGGAAGCGCCCCAGCGCCAACTTCGAACTGCTGCGCAAGGTTACGACTACCCGATTGCCGCCGCGCTGCACGGCTTCGACTTCCACGGCCTCATTGGTCGTGCGCACGCCACCCACGTGCACGTCCGTATCCTGCACCAACGTCACGCGCTGGGTCTGGCACGTGCCAAGTGGAACGGCGTCAAACACGACCTCGCGCCGGTCGCAATCCAGCCCGGTGATACTTTCACCCCGCAGCGCGACGCGCAGGCGCGGCACCTCAGGCGAGGTGGTTTCCAACCAGACGATTGAGGTGTAAGGTCCTTCTGGCAGTGGGGTCGCCAGCCGGATGCGTAGCCTAGCCAGGCGTGCCCGGGTGACCACTTCGTCCTGCAAGTCAACTGCCACCGCCGGGTCCGTGCACCTAGCCGCCAGGACCTCGATCGGCTGGTCAGAAAGCGTCTTAACCGAGACCTCGGCTTCCACTGCCTCGGACACAATCAGTCCCAGGCTCACCAAGCTGGGCTCGCAGAACACGTCCGGCACGACTTCGTAGCGCACCGGGACCTTCAATCGGCGATCCGTCGGATCATCGATCTCGAGCCAGACGTGCCGGCGCACTTCGCCGACGTACTCGCAGGCATCGAGTCTCACCCGCCACTGTGTGGCTACACCGGGCTCCAGCACCTCCGCATCGATCGAATTCGTGAGACACGTACAGTCCGATCCGCTGCCACCGAGCCGCACCGGCTGGTCCGAGCGATTCGCTACGCACAGCGCACGCTCGCCGTGGCAGTGGCGCGCTACCCGTCCGAAGTCCACCGCCCTGGGCGTAACGGTTAAGGCAGTCTGCGGAGCTGTCGGATCCGCACCGAAGGCTGGAGTGCGCACACATAAGCCCAGCAGGGCTAGTGTTATGCAGGCGACTGCCGTGTTCTGCGCGCATGTCGGTCGCGGCGCCATTCACCGACTCCTGGTGCGACTGGATGCCCACTCTTTCGGGCCGTAGCCGGAGCGCGCGGACGACCCCGAACGCCCGTGTCGGGTCCCGTGTCAGCCGCGCGGCCGCGCCGGCAGGACGAGGTTGAGGGCGGCCACGACGCGCTCGGAGGCCGGGCCCAGGTAGTTCTTGAGCGCGGCCAACGTTTGCAGATTCTGGGTGCCAATGGCCGCTTCCAGATCCTGTTCGTACGCCGCCTGGGCGCTCACGCGCTGGTCGTTCGTGCGGGCCACGGTCAGGCGCTGCTGGTAGCGCGTCCGCGCAGCCTGGCAGGCCTGGAGCTGCTCGGGCGTAAGCGCCAGCACGCGGAACGGCATGGGCAGCTCCCGGGCGGCATCCATCCGCGCCACCAAGGCCTGGCTGGGAGCCGGCAGGCCGCCGATGAGCGATTGCCGCACGCCGGCCAAGTACGTGGCGTACTGGGCCTCGAGTGTCGCCAACTGCTGCCGGGCCGCGGTCAGCTCGGCCACCCGGTCCTCGCCCATGTTCACCGCCGATTCGAGCTGACGCACACGGGCGCGCTGATCCGCCACCGCCGCCTGGCGCTGGGCGAGATCAGTCGAATTGGTCTCGTACCAGCTCCGCAGCTGCGCCAGCAGGCTCTCGAGCTGCGGGCTCTCGAGGTCCAGGCAGGCCAGCACGTCGTTGTCCAGGGCGAGCGCGCGTCGCAGCGCGTGGACCCGCGCGGCTTTCACCGGATCGAGCGGGTCGTAGCCCGGATCGGCCTGGGCCGGCGGCACGTGCGGCCAGAGCAGCCAGACCAGCGCCAGCAATGCCAGCGTAAGACTCAGTCCACCAAACAGCCTGGGATGACGTCGAATCACGGCCATGACGGTCCTCCTGCGCGATAGGCTCTAAGGACTTCGGCGGCGCCTCAGTGCCAAGAGCGGCGCACACCGGCCACGTGCTCGCGTGCGCTACGGCGCACGGCCCGGCGCCGACGAGCTCTCCTACCCTCTCTAATGCTGCCGGCGGGCAGCGCGCTCAGCCGCCCTGCAAGAAAATCCAAAAACCCATGAGCGCTCCGCGGCGGAAAGGCATTACTTGAAGATAGACGGGCGGAGATCGTAGGAACGGAAGGCTCCGTCCATCCCGTCGTTGAGGTACGCAGTCATGTCTGCGCCGGTGTGGTGCGCGCTTGGTGTGTTCGGCCTGCTGGCCAGCCTTTGCGGCTGCCAGCTCCTCCCCAGCCGCTCGGCTGGCCTGAGCGCGCTGCGTCGCGATCCGCAGGCCGCACAGCGGCTGAACGAGCAGGGGCTGGAGTTGGTCGAGCAGCAGCACTGGCCCGAGGCGGAGGCCCGCTTCCGGGAGGCGCTGCGGCAGGATCCCTACCTCGGCCCGGCCCATTGCAACCTCGGGGTAGTCCTGCTTCAGCAGCGCAAGTTCTACGAGGCGGGTTGGGAGCTGCGTTACGCGTGCCAGCTCATGCCCAGGGTGGCGGCCCCGCGGACCAACCTGGGGATCCTCTACGAGGCCGTGGGGCGGTACGGCCCCGCCGAGGAGCAGCTTCAGCAGGCGCTGGCATTGGCACCCGAGGACGTCGAAATCATCGGCCACCTGGCCCGCGTTCACGTCCGACAGGGCAAACGCACGGACCAGACGCTGGCCTGGCTGCAAACCATCACTACCGAAGACGACGACCCGGCCTGGCGGAACTGGGCCCGGGCGCAACTTGTCCGAACAACTTCGACGGAATCAAGCAACGGAGAATAGCCATGAAACGCCTCATAGTACTCGCACTGCTTGCCGCGATGTTTTGCACGGCTACGCAGCTTTATGCATGGGTGAGGCCGCCTGTGGTCTGTTCAGTAGGCAGTCAGAGCCAGGGTTGCCAGAACCTCCGTAAGCCGCAGAAACCGCCATTCTTCCCCAACGCCAAGGAAGGTCCTAATACCGGTAACCCAGGGCAGCCCGGAGGCGCTCCCGGTGGCGACTGCCCGCCGCCGAACCCGAACAACCCCGACGACGAGGACCCGCCGACCGAGGATCCCACGAACGTCGAGTGCAACGGACCCTGGTGGCCCGAAGGTCTCGGGTACGGCACAGGTTCCCCGACCCACAGCTACGGACCCATCGCCTACGGCTCCGGCATGATTGCCGAAGCGGTAGCGGACTTCAAGCTGTCTAGCCGTGGAGTCGCCTGGGAGCATACGCGCTATTACCGCCAGGTTGCAGACGGCCGCTTGACGATAACCTTGGTAGGCGCCCAGACGGGAACAGTCGAGGTGGACGCGATCAATGACCTACTCACCGTCAAGACGTTGAATCCCAACACCGACAGATCATTCTACCTGGACCAGTATACCGTCGATGAGCTGACTGCGCTAATCGACCAGACCCCCGAATGGCAGGCAGACTCCGACAGTGGCAGCGCCGCCGCTGCCACCATTCGCAAGCTTTTCCCGCCGGCGGAGGTGAATCAGTGGGGAGATGTGATGCTGAACATCCCCAAGTACGTCGACACGCCCCACGGGTTCAACTGGAGCCACGGCTACGCCGGATACCTTGAACTGGTGACAGGCTCTCCAAACATGGTGCGCTATCACTATGCGCCCAACGAGAGCGTGTCGTTCCGCTCGCCGCTGCCCGGCTATTGTGACTGGCTCCAGGATAAGTGCGGATGCAACCGGTGGAAGCTATGCAACTCGTCGGTAGACGACAGGCAGCGGTATGGTGTTGATGGATGCAATGATCCCGGCTGTGACTATTTGCGCCTAGTGGGTCCAGACGGCACCATCCGCCTGTTCTACGGGTTCCACAGCAACTGGGGCAACAAGAGCGGCAAGTTGTACCGAATCATCGGCATGTACGGAGACAACGATGAAAAGAACGACCTCGTGTTCAGCTACGACGAGCAGGGCCGTCTGGCCAGCGCTACGGATGCCGAGGCGCACTTCATTGAGTACCACTACGACGGCAATAGCAACATCTCCTCGATCGACGTGTGGGAGGATAACTCGAAGGGTGACGGGAAAAAGATTGCCGAGATCGTTTACGGGTACATGGACCCGACCCATCACGAGGACTGCGGGACCAGCGGCGACCTCGTTTCCGTGACCGTCACGGCGCGCGCGACCTCCGATACCGGAAACGATCTCACACTCGTCAAGCAGACCCACTACCGCTACTACCGACACGGCCCGAGCGAGAAGGGCGACGTGCATGACCTCCGGTTGATTTTCCGCCCGCGGGCGGTGCGTCGTGCCCTCGAGCAGTTCGGAACCTTGGAGAGCATCCTCGCGGCAGCCGATGCCGACGGGACGCCGCCGCTGAGCAGTTATGCGAGCAACAAGTTCGAGTTCGACCAGGCAGGCCGCGTCAGCAGGGAGGACGTATCCGGCGGGATGGTCTGCTGTGGAGGTGGGGGTGCCGATGGCGCGTACACCTACACGTATACCGAAATTGACTCATCGGGCGTCAACCTACCGAAGTTCGAGGCGAAGGAATCGCGGCCGGATGGCTCGACAAAGTACGTCGAGACCAACAGCTATGGGCAAACGATGCTTGTAGCGCTGTACGACAGGGTCGCTGAAAACGGCGACCCGGACGAGACGGCCTGGCACGAGGTGTGGCTGTACGAGCGCGACCCGAATAATCTGCTTATCACCAAGATCTACACGCCGTCGGCCATCAATGACTATAAGCCCATGTCGGCGGGCACGCGTGGGCTGACCTACAAAGCGGACGGCGACTTCTATCAGTTCGAATACTGGCCCGAAGACGCCAACAAGGACTTTGCGTGGAAGCTCGTCCAGCAGTGCAAGAGCGATTCAGAGGGCGGGGCGGTGGCCTCATCGTGCTTGGCTTATGCGGACTGGGAGAAATACGGCGCGTGGACCTTCCGCCAGACCGTGCGGATGAAGGAGTGGCGCGTCTATCCGATAGCAACGCAAAATCCGAATGACACCAGTGCCTGCCCCACAACACTTGGGTATGAGTTTTACCGGGTGAACGACTTGAACACCGACCGCGTGAGGAAGCTCACGATCACATATCCCACGGTGCCAACCGAACAGAACGGTCCTGGTGCCGCGCCGGTCGCGAGTTACTTCTACGACGTCAAGGGCCGCCTGCGCTGGCAGCGCAATCGGGACGGCCGGTTGACCTACTACAGCTACGATACGCGGAATGGCCAACTCGCACTCACCGTGGTCGACGTATACTCGCCCAGCGCGTATGGCTCCATCCAGCCGGGGGTAATCACGAACCCGGGTTCCTACGTGGAGCCTTGGACGTCGACCGACCATGAGGACGTGCCTAACGAGTTCAAGAACTGCACGCTGCCGCCCGAGCAGTACGTCAAGCTCGTCTACCGGCGCAGTTACGATAGCAGCGCGCGCCTGGCCAGCACGACCGGTGCCGATGGCCAGGTGACCTGCTATGCCTACGTCAATCATGGCAACGGCACGCCGGAGACACGAACGTACCCGGCCTGGGGCCGGGTAACCAGCGGCAAGCCGGGTTTACCGATGTCGCGGCAGTACTCGCTGTACGACAGCAGCACGTACACGCGCTGGACGGAGCAGGCCGACGGATCGGGGGTTAGCTTCAGCGATCCGCCGAACGGGACGGAGACCTGGCCGGCGCAGACGGCCTTCGTCGGACTGTGGAAAAGCGTCTACGACGACAAGGACCGGCTCACGGCGTCTTGGGCATATCACGACATCCCGGCCAGCGGGTCGGGCAGCGAAGGCACAAACTACGCGAAAACGACCTACAGTTATCAGGTGCTTGATGGGACAAGCAACCCATCGCCTTATCCGGCAGGTGTAAAAGGCCGTGGCATGCAAGTGCGCCAACTGGCCGACCCGACTCCGAATCCGGACCGAGTCCAGTGGACGATGACGGTCTACAACGTCGGTGGTGACGTCACACAAATCAGACGCACCGCGCTCGAAGACGGGTACGGGAACGCATCGGACTACAAACTCGTTGCGGAGTACTTCTACGGCGAGGCCGTGCCGGGCAACGGACAGTCGCGCGGAGGACCGCTAAGCTCGATCCGAGCGTACCACGCTGAGGGTCAGTTTGGCCTGACAAAGCTCTATTATGACTGGCGCGAGGATCTGAACGTCGTCGTAAACGATGCGCCGCCGCACGTCGTGTACAAGTACGACAACCTGGGGCAGACGGTTGCGGTGGCCACATACGCGAGCGTCACTCCCACTTCCCCACCCGAGCCCACCGAGGATTTGAGTCCCAATCGCCTGTCGCTGACGACCACGACGTACGACAACCTGGGACGCACGTACCACAGTGAAATTTACTCCATCGCGGCCAACGGCGATAAGGAGTTGGGCGGAGCTGGCAAGAAGATGCTCCGCACGCGCTACTTCTATAACCCCGGCAGCAACCTGGTCGCGCTCGATCCGCCGAACGGCGGCGTCACGATCTACAAATACGACGGGGCCGACCGCTTGACGGAAACGTGGCTGTGCAGCGAGATGGAGCACAACGCCGCCGAGGTCTACAGCAGTGGGGTGTTCAACTACAGCAACCCGGACATCAAGATCGTGGAGAAGACGGTCCGCACGCTGAACGAACGCGGCCAGGCCACCAAGCTCGTCGACCGCGAGCTGAATCACAACGACACCGATGGCATGAGCGGGGGCGACTCCGACAACATCGTGACCTACGCGTACAACTGGTACGACCCGCTGGGTCGGCTGAGGACCGCGGCCTACTACGGTACCAACAACACGCAGGAGGGTATCTGGAAGAACGGGAGCGATCCCGGCAGCCCGAGCGAGCCGGGCGGCAGCAGCGCGGACGTGCTGGTGACCAAGTACGCCTACGACGCCGCCGACGGACGTTTGCAGACGGTTACCGATCCGAAGGGCATCGGCACCAAGTACGAGTACGATGACCTGGGCCGCGTGAAGGCGGTGGTCGAGGACCAGGGGGACGCCCAGCATAAGAATCGCCGTACGGAGTACGCGTACGACGGCCTGGGGAACATCAAGACGCTGAACGCCAAAGAGGCCGTGCTGCGTGGCGGATTCTCGCCGCAGTACGTCGACGAGATCACCGAGTATGTGCGCGCCGACGTTGTCGATGCGAACTGGGTCACCAAGATCCGCTACCCCGACCCGGCGACTGGCCAGCCCTCCGACCTCGACGCGGATACCGTCGCGTTCACGTACAACCGCGACGGGACGGTGGCAACACGCCGCGACCAGAACTTAAGCACGATCACGTACGAATATAACGACCTGCGCCGGCTGGAGCACCAGCGCGTCACGGCGTTGGGCCAGGGGGTCGATGGGGCGATCCGGCGGATCACGTATGTGTCCGGCGACACCAACGGACGACTCGAACAAGTGATCAGCTTCGACGCTCCCACGAACGGCGCCGCCGTTAACGGCGTCAAGTTTGAATACGACGGCTTTGGCAAGCTGGTCAAGGACTATCAGGCCCACGGGGGAGCCTATGTTCCCAATACGCCGTACTTCGGATGCACGGAATACACGTACGCCCACGCCACGTCTGGGGACGAGTCCAGCGCTCAAAACTACTTCAACCGGCTCCAGACGATCAGCTACCCGAACGGGCGGGACGTTTGGTACGACTACAACCACACCAACGCGGGCCTGGGCAACCTCAACAAGCGCCTCAGCCGCATCGGCCGGCTCGCCGATGCCAACCCCGATGACTCCAACCCCAACAACCGGGGCAAGCTCTTCGCTCAGTACGACTTCAACGGCCTGGGCCGCCTGGTACAGCGTGACCACCTGAACACCGGCACCGGCACCATCGGCAAGCCGGGCAACAAGACCGCCCTGCGCTTCATCGCCCAAACCGGCATGTCGCCGGAACCGCTCGACTACATCGGGTTCGACCGCTTCGGCCGCGTCGTGAACCTGCGACACGTCAACTACAACGGCTTAAGCGGCCCCGACGACGGGGCCGTCGGCGAGCCGGTCTATCTCAAATACGGCTACGACTACAACAGCAACCGCACGCGCGCCGAAAACGTCGTCCAGCGCGGCTTCTCGCACGTCTACGCTTACGACAACCTCAACCGGTTGACCAGCGACAAGCTCGGCTACTACGACGGCGGCTCGGGCGGCATTCTGCCCGACTGGAGCGTCCCCGCCGAAGACGCCTGGGTGCTCGACAAGGTCGGCAACTGGGAACAGCTCGATCCGCGCTTCAGCGGCGACAGCAACGTCGAGTCCCGCCAGCATAACGCGACCAATGAGATCGAGGACCGCACCGTCAGCCCGCAGGGGCCGCTCTACCACGTCAATGATACGTTCTCGAATGCCGGCACCGACGGCTGGGTGCTGGCGGACCTGAACAGCGGCGGCGCCGACGGCCTGTGGACCGTGAATTCCGGCGTGCTCCACTGCATCAGCGTCTGCACGCCGACTGGCCACACTGACGTCCCCGACGGCGGCACCGGCTCCATCCTGCTGGTCGATGCCGCCTACCAGGACGTCCTGCTCACCGGCCAAGCCACACTCAACGCCGGGTGCAATTCGGTCGGCCTGGTCTTCGGCTACGTCGACCCGCTGAACTTCTGGGCCAAGGTCTACTTCCGGGATGAGATGCGCTGGCGGATCTACGAGGTCACCAACGGCGTGTGGCAGCTCCGCCAGTTCCAACCGTTCGTCATCACTAACGGCGTGCCGTTCACCATGACGGCGGAAGTGCGCTCCGGTCTGGCGGATACTTACGGCGGCACTGTGCCCGCCGGCCAGGTCGGGCTGTGGTCCAGCCGCGGCACGGCCAACTCCTTTGACGACTTCAAAGTCCGTTCACTGGCGGCCAACGCCGTCGTGGACGGCCGGTTCGTGGACGACGTGGGCAACGTGCGGGTCAACACGCTTACCGGCCAGCTCGAGTTCCTGGGCGATGACGGCTTGAGCCGCCGGTCGACGCTGCGGCACGTGCGGCTCGGGCCGTGGTACGACAGCCAGGCCCAGCAACCCTACCACGCCCTGGTCGAGGTGCAGCAGACGTGGCAGAGCGTCTCCGTCGGGCTCATCCTGCACTATCAGGACCCCGAGAACTTCGGCGTGGCGCTGCTGGACAAGTTCCTTAGCACGCAGGCCGTCGCGCGCTACGTCGAGTCGGTGGACGGCCGGCTGATCACGCGGGCCTCCGGCACCCCTTTCCCGATCACGACCACCCAGCAGTACACCCTCAAGGCCCTGCTCACCGTCGACCAGAACGGCGTCCAGACGCTCAGCTTCCGCGTGGACGGCATCGAGCGGCTGAACACCGGCGCGATCGACGATACCTGGCAGGGCGGCTGCGTGGGGCTGTACAGCGCCAGCACCCTCGAGCCGGTCACGCTGGTCTGGGACAACTTCCGCTGCGGCCTGGACACCAACGCCGACGGCACGCTGGACGTGGTCCACGCCGACTACAGCTTCGACGGCACCTGGAACGTCCTCACGCTCACGCACGACGCCGCCGGCAACCTGACCGCCGACGGGCTGCTCAAGTACGAGTACGACGCCTGGAACCGGCTGGTGCGGGCGCGGTATGATAACGCCGTGGCCGCCGCGGACCCGGTCATCGCGACGTACGAGTACGACGGGCTGTTCCGGCGGATCGAGAAGACCGTGAGCAACCAGGGCATCGGCGTGGTGTTCCGCTCGGATGGCGGCGGCGCGCTGCTGCCGGTGGTCGAGGGCATCCAGGCCGGCAACCGCCACGAGCACTACTTCTACTCCGGCTGGCGGCTGGTGGAGACGACCGACCACGCCGAGTCGGGCGGGTTCTATTCGTACGTCGCCGCCCACGTGCTGGGCCAGTTCGCGTACGGGACGCAGTACATCGACGAGCCGGTGCGGTACGACCGCAACACCGACCCGAGCACGGACGACGACTGCCTGGACGCCGGCGGCTCGCAGGCGTACTACTACCACCAGGACGCCAACTACCGCGTGGTGATGTTGACCGGCGAGGACGGCGGCGTGGTAGAGCGTTACGCGTACACCGCCTACGGCGAGCCGATGGTGTTGGGTGGCACAGGCGTTGCACCCATGAATGCGGAGCTCGGCAACGCCCAGCTCGTCAGCACGGTCGGCAACCCGTTCCAGCACCAGGGCCTCTTCTGCGACAGAGAGACGCGGACGTACCAAAACCGCTACCGACACTACCACGCGCGGCTGGGCCGGTTTGCACAAAGGGACCGTTTGATTTACGTGCACGATGCCAATATGTATGCCTACTGTGGGACGTCCCCTACCCTTGGCCTCGACCCACGTGGGCTCGATGTATGGATCGCTCATCCACCGGGCGGCCCACCAGATTCCTGGCACCAGAAGATATGCGTCGGAAGCCCGACGGGCGCTTACTGGTGCTACAGTTTCTTCCTATTCAAGCCTTGGTGGTGGGCCTGGGGCGAGTCAGGCACGGTTGGCCCTGATTTCTCTGGTGGCATCATTGAACCCGGTTCCTATAGAAAGACCACACCAGAGCAGGATCGGATAATAAAGACCACACTCGATGATTTGGTCGGAAGGACATATGACTACGGCCTGATAGACTTTAACTGCCGCCACTGGGCACGTACCGCCCTCGACGTATTGTGTCCACGCCCACCAGGCGAACCACCGGACAATTACAATCCGTACCCGACAGAAGACGAAGGTGGCGGTCCGCCGGGATCCAGTGGCTGCTCGGAGTCGTCGTCGAGCTCTTCGAGCTCGTCCGGCTCGTCGGGTTCGTAGTGATTGGGTGGAGTTGCCAGAATTGGCGCGCTGCCCCATGGTGGCCAATTAGAGTAACACGGGCTATGACTCCAGTGTACGATGACCACCAGAGAAAAGCCTAGCGCGGCACGATTGCTTCTGTGCACGGTTGTAGGCTGGACGTTATTGGCGTCTTGTATAAACGCCGTGGAGCTCTGCACGTATCCGGCGCTCATGTTTGCGCATAAGTGGTCACCTGTGTACCGCGCGCTAACGCTGTTGGCCTTCGCTCACGCTTTTTCTGTGCTGCTGATTTCTGTGGCCGGCGCGATTCGTAGGCTTGTCCCAGGACCTATCGTGGTCGTGCTGCAAGTGGGCGTTCTCATAAGTGCAGTTCAACCGTTGACCACAAGCATTGCGCTGTGGAGAAGCGACTTGGGTTGGGGCCGTCTAATGTTCGACCACGCGAACGGTGGGTTAGTAGGCGTCTTTCTATTCGGCGCACTGGGAGCACTTGCGCATCGGGTAGTCCAAGCGCGTCAGCGCCAAGAATAAGGGGACATCATGCTGCCCAGGCGGCTGCGTGGGGCTGTACAGCGCCACCGCCGCCGAGCCGGTCACGCTCGTCTGGGACAACTTCCTGTGCAGCATCGACGTGAACAACAACGGCTCGCTCGGCACCGTCGCCAACCCCGAACCCGGCGACTCCATCTACGCCGCCTACAACTTCGACGGCAACTGGAACGTGCTCA
>Ga0214473_10002138_pt1 | contig 24660 bp, 16 predicted proteins | sample RVTome_7_FD_203509 | JGI IMG/M metagenome (GOLD analysis project Ga0214473, IMG submission 203509) | Soil microbial communities from uranium-contaminated site in the Upper Colorado River Basin, Wyoming, United States - RVT98D197 | ecosystem: Environmental > Terrestrial > Soil > Contaminated >... | reverse complement strand
AGCGCGACCACCGCGCTCGAGTCGACGCCCCCGCTCAGGAAGGCGCCCAGCGGGACGTCCGAGACGAGCTGGCGCTGGACCGCGCTCTCGAGCAGCGCGCGCACCTCGTCGACCCAGTCCGCCGCCGACCGCGCGGAGTCCACGCCGATCTCGGCACAGTCCCACCACTCGTGGATCGCCAGCGTGCCGTTCTTGAACCGGGCCCAGTGTCCGGCGGGCAGCTTGGAGACGTCAGCGAAGGCGGTACGCGGGTCCGGCACCCACAGGAAAGACAGAAACTGGTGTAGTCCGAGCCGGTCGATCTCCCGGCGCACGCCAGGGAACTGGAACAACGCCTTGATCTCGGAGGCGAACAGCAGGCTGCCGTTCGCCCGGGTGTAGTACAGAGGCTTGATGCCCATGTGGTCGCGGGCAAGGAACAGCTCTTTTTCGAGGTCGTCCCAGATGGCGAACGCGAAGATCCCGTTCAGGCGCCGCAACACGTCCGGACCCCAGTGCGCGTACCCGTAGAGCAGCACCTCCGTGTCGCTCTTCGAGCGGAAGGCGACGCCCCTGGCCTCGAGCTCCCGGCGCAGCTCGAGGAAGTTGTAGATCTCGCCGTTGTAGGTGATCCAGTAGCGTCCGTCCGCGGTGCTCATCGGCTGGCGTCCGGCGTCCGACAAGTCGATGATGCTCAACCGGCGATGACCCAGACCCACAGCCGGCGTGCCGTCGCGGGCCGCGCGGTAGAAGGTGTCGCGCCCGTCGGGCCCGCGGTGGCGCAGGATATCGGTCATGCGATCGAGGGTGGCGCGGTCGCCGTCGCCCAGGAAACCGGTTATGCCGCACACGGCGCGTTCATCTCCATCTCCCCCGGGGGGGCGTGATCCCGTCCCGAGGCGGCGCGCCCAGCGGCGCCGACTCTGGGGACAACAGTGACTCGTAGAGCGTCAGGAACTCGCGCGCCACGGCCGTTCGCTCGAAGCGCAGGGCAACCCTGCGTCCGTTCTCTCCGATGCGACGCGCCCGCTCCGGATCGTCGAGCAGCCCCTGCAGCGCGCTCGCCAGCGCCTCCGGGTCGCGTGGCGGCACGAACACGGCCTGATCGGGCCCCGACAGCCAGTCCGCCGCCGCTCGGATCCGTGTCGTGACCACCGGCAAACCGCAGGCCAGCGAATGGAAGATCACCATCGGCATCCCCTCCTGATGATAGGTGGGGAACACCAGCAAGTCGGCGGCGCGGTAGGCCGAGACCGTGTCGTCCTCCGGGATGTAGCCGGTGAAGCTGGTGCGCTCCGCGAGGCCCAGCGACGCCGCGAGCGCCTGCATCTCCTGCCGAACGGGGCCGTCGCCGACGAGGGCCGCATGGACGTCGTGGCGGCCCACGACCCGCGCCAGCGCGTGCAACACCTCGCGCAGTCCCTTGCTCTCGATAAAGCGCGCGACGAAGAGCAGCAAGCGGCGCTCCCGAGGAATGCCGTACCTGGCGCGGAAGTCGTAGCCGTCGCGATAGCGTCCGAGATCCAGCGCGTTCTTGACCACTTCCGCGCGCGTGCCCGGATAGCGCCGCTCGAAGGCGGCGCGCTCCTCGTGGGACAGCACGCACACCAGCTGGGCGCTGCGGACGACCAGCCAGGACAGCAGCTGCCAAACCAGCGGCGCATGATCGAGGAAGGGGAGGTCGCTGCCGTGGAACTTGAGGAGCACCCGCTGTCCCAGCAGCCGTGCCAACGGCACGAAGAACACGTCGCGGGCCACACCCTTGCGGTCGAAGGCTGAGTTGAGCTGCACGACGTCGGGGCGCTGCCTCAGCAGATGGAGCGGGAAGGCCAGCAGGTCGAGGAACCGCCCGCGGACCTTCTGAAGCGGGCTCTCGTCGTGGGTGCGGCCGCCGTACAGGAAATCGCGCACATCGACTCCCTGTTCCGCAAGCGCGTCGCGAAGTAGGTAGAGGTGCGATGGTGGCCCGCCTCGCACCCGCTTGTCCGGCAGCGCCATCAGCAGCCGCATCTATGTCACCGCGGTGCGGGCAGAGCTGCCTCCGCCGGCGCCCTGCGCGCCACCTTGGCCAGCCAGGCGGATTCGTAGATCGCCGCGGTTTCGGCCGCCAAGCGCCCGAGCGAGAAGCGGTCCGCGACCCAGCAGCGCGCGCCCTCGCCGAGGCGCCGCCTGAGCTCCGCGCTCGTGACCAGCCGCGCCAGGCGCTCGGCCAGCAGATCCTCGTCGCCCGAGGGCACGATGAAGCCGGCGCTTCCGTCGGGCACGACCCGGGCGTTGTCGCCGACGTCGGTGGCGAGCGCGGGGACGCCGCAGGCCATCGATTCCAGCAGCACGTTTGGAGTGCCCTCGTAGAAAGACGGCAGCACCACCACGTCACAGGCGTTGTAGAGTCGCTCCGGATCCGGGCGGTTGCCCAGGAACACGCAGCGCTCACGCAGTCCCCGCTCGTCCACGATGGCCGCCACGCGACGCTTGTGTTCGCCGCTGCCCCGCAGGCCGCCGGCCAGCTGGTCGCCCACGACGAGCAGGCGCAGCTCTGGGTGGCGCTCCGCCACGCGGGCGGCGGCCGCGAAGAACAGGGGGTGGTTCTTCTGCGGCTTGAAACTGCCGAAGATCCCGGCAACCACGCTGCCCTGGTCGAAGCCGAGCTCCTGCCGCACGTCTTCTCGAGGCAATGGGCGGAAGCGATCGGTATCGACGCCGTTGTAGACGACGTGGTACTGACCTTCCGGGTGCCCGTGGAGGCGGCGGTGGAACTCCGCTCCGGCGCACGAGTTGGCGATGACCAAGTCGACGCAGCCCCGCGTCAAGCGGAAGGCCAGTCGCTGGACCCTCCGCATCCCGTAGTCGGAGTTGCGCTCCGAGTCGACCACGACGGGCACGCGGGCCAGGCGCCCGGCGACGCGTGCCGCCAGCTGCGCGTCGAACAGGAAGCCGTGCACCACGTCCGCGCGCAGCTGCAGCAGCAGTCGGCGCAGGCGCGCGATCACCGACACGTCGTATTTGCCGCGCTTCTCCACGACGTGCAGGCGCAGGCTGCCCGCCGCCCCATCCTTGGCGAGCGGCACGTAGCCGGACAGCGAGCAGACGTGGGTCTCGAAGCGCCGCGGATCCAGGCTCTGCGCCAGGTGCACCACCTGACGTTGTGCGCCACCGAACTCGAGGTTGCTGACGACCAGGGCGACGCGCAAGGGGCGCTTCCGTTCCGCCATTGCCGCCGCCATGCCGCGGCTAAGCCTGCGCGAGGAGCGTCGCCCCCCGCGCCTCCCCGAAGGCCAGCCGGCCGGTTGGCAGCAGCTCGCCGGCGGCGTACACGTCGATCTCGAAGCGCTGGAGGATGTCCATCGCGCGCGTCTCTTCCTGGCGCCCGACCTTGCCGCGCCATTTCTCCAGCAGCCACTTCGTGCGCGCGCGGCTCTCGGGGGCGTCGAGCACCCGGGCCGTCTGGCGGTCCGACTTGCTCACGGTACGCGACGGCACGGCGAGGCTCTCGATCATGCGCGCCGGGTCCGGCAGGTCCAGCTCGCGGGCAAGGCGCTCGATCACGGGACGCGGCTCGAGTAACAACTGCTCGTAGCTGACGACGATCCAGTCCGGCTGCGCCTGGCGCAGCGGCACGGCATTCTGGAAGCACCAGTCGAGCACGCCCTGCTCCAGCTTGCTTCCCGAGTCGACGACGCGGCGCGCGAACCGGAGCTGTTCCGGGGTGAAGTGGCGCCGGTACTCGCTCGCGAGGAACGCCTCGAGGCGCGGATAGACCTCCCGTGACAGGCTCACCGGGATCGGATGGCGGAGCAACAGCACCACCCGACCGCCGAAGACGTCGCGGAACCAGCCGATGCGGTCCTCGCCGAAGTGGAGGATCTTGAACACGATGCGGTGGGTGAACAGCCGTGGCCGACGCAGGCTCGGGCGCGGGTTCAGGAAGCGCAGGCGGCCCGAGCGCAGCCCCTCGACGTAACGGCGGACGAGCGGCTCCGAGTCGCTGTTGTACAGGCTCACCCAGTCCGAGATGCCTAGGTGCCGGCGGACCGACGGGTTGCGCAGGTTGAACGGCTCGCTCACGCTCTTGAAGCCGGGCTGACTCGACAGCAGCTCCATCAGCCAGGTGGACCCACTGCGCGGTGTCGTGAAGACGAACACGTCCGGCCGGCCGTCGGGCCGGTGGAAGCTCGAATAGGACCGGATCAGCTCGGTGGTCCGACGCCGAAGCTCGAACCAGTTCACCGGTCGCCGCGCCCCTGCTTCACCGGCAGCCTGATCATCATTCCAAACACCTATCCGTCGCTCAAGAGAGGGGGGTCAGAGCAAGCGCTCCGGCGTCTTCGTCGGCCGTCGGCCGGCAGCGCGCGGGCGCGATCTGGGAGGGTAGCCGCTGCCACTGAGCGTCGCACAGCGCCGGCGGCCAGTCAAGCCGCCACCGCGTGTTGTCAGCGCGTGCCGGCACCGCGTGCGGGCGGGAGCCCGCCGGCTACGGCGCCGCTTGCTGCTCGAGATGCCAGGCGACGAAGCGCTGGATGCCCTCTTCGATGGGCGTCGCGGGTTCGTAGCCGAGCAGGCGTCGCGCCTTGGAGATATCGGCGTAGGTCAGCGGAACGTCGCCGGGTTGCAGGGGCTGACGCTCGATCAGAGCCTTCTTTCCCAGGGCCTGCTCGATCAGCTCGATTAACCGCGACAACCGGACCGTTCGGGATTCCCCGAGGTTGAAGATCTCGAAGCGGCTCTGCTCGTACTCGAGTGCGGCCAGCACCCCCTGGACGATGTCGTCGACGTAGGTGTAGTCGCGCTGGGTCGAGCCGTCGCCGAACACGGGCACCGTTTGGCCGCGGTCGATGAGCCGCGTGAACTTGTGGATCGCCAGGTCGGGCCGCTGCGCCGGACCGTAAACCGTGAAGAAGCGCAAGGCCACGACGCGGAGGCCGTGCAGGTGGCTGTAGGTGTGGAGCAGGCTCTCGCCCATGACCTTGGTCGAGGCATAGGGCGAGATCGGCTTCGAGACGTGCTGGTCCTCACGGAAGGGCCCCCCGTCCGCCGAGCGCTCGCCATAGACCGAGCTGGAAGAGGCGAAGACGAACTTCCGCACGCCGAACTCGCGCGCGGCCTCGACCAGGTTGAGCGTGCCCGTGACGTTGGTCTCGAGGTAGAGCCGCGGCTCGGCGAGCGAAGGCCGCACGCCCGCGCGGGCGGCCAGGTGCAAGATCGCCCCGTCGGCGAGGGCCGGCGCGGCTTCGGAGACGATCGCCCGCACCGCTGCAGTGTCGCGGATGTCGGCGCGCTGCACGCGGAAGCCGGGGTGGTCCAGCAGGGGCCGAACGTTCGCCTCCTTGAGCCGCGGCTCGTAGAAGTCGTTGAAGTCGTCGAGCACGATGACCCGGGCGCCGCCAGACAGCAGCGCGCGCGCCACGTGGGAACCGATGAAGCCGGCCCCGCCCGTGACGAGATAGGTCTTGCCCGAGAGTCCTGCGGTCATGGTCGGTTCGGGCGCTAGCGGGAGTAGCATACTCGCCGTCCCGGTCCAGGGACACACCCGCCGCGCGGCACTCTAGCCTATGCTGCGCCGGCGCCGCAAGCTGCTGTTCCGCCTCGCACCTGAAGTACCGCGCCTCGCACCTGAAGTACCGCCATGATGTGCCCGGCCCGACCGGCGGGCAGGTGAGGCGGCCGGTAACCCCCCGGGGACGCTGACCCGACGTGAGTCTGTCCTTTCAGGTACAGCGGGAGGAGCATCTGGAGGAGGTTCGTCTCGAAGCGACGGAGCTGCTCCAGTCCAGCCGCAGCCAGCCGATACCCGCCGGGCGCTTCGACTGGCTGTGTCGGTCCAACCCGGATGGGGAGGCCGTGCTGTGGTCGATCCGCGAGGCCGACTGCGGTGAGCTCGCGGGTTTCGCGGCCGCCCTGCCGCGTCGCATGCTGGTGGATGGCCAGCAACGAGCGGGCTGGAACTGCGGGGATTTCTCCGTGCGCCAGGGTTACGGCACGCTGGGCATGGCGCTCTACCTGCGCCGAGCGGCCAAGGAGGGCGTCGACGCCGGCGCGGTGGACTTCCCGCGATCGCGCGGTACGTCGAGCGCAGGCGCGGGGGGTCGTGAGGCCATCGCGGCACGGTTCCATTTCGTGAATCACGTCTGCACCGCGTTCTGCCAGCGCGCCGAGCGCGAGCCGGATCGGATTGCGGTGCACCACCGTCACCGAGACTGGAGCTACGGCGAGCTCCGCGAGCGCGCGACCGCCGTGGCCCCAGGCTGGCGTCTGCCTGCCACAGCGCGAACCGTCGGACCTGGCGCAGATCATCTACACTTCCGGGACCAGCGGCCGTCCCAAAGGGGTGACTCTCAGCCACCGCACTCTGGCGGCCAACTGCTCCTCGATCCTGGAGTACCTCGAGCTGACGCCGTCGGACAGCATCTTCGTGGTCCTGCCTTTCTTCTATTCCTATGGCAACTCGCTGCTGACCACCCACCTGGTGGCCGGCGGCCGCCAACCTCGCCTTCTGGAATCGCGCCCTGGACTTGATGGAAGTCCAGCGCGCCACGGGTTTTGCGGGCGTGCCGTCCTCCTTTGCCATGCTGCTGCGCGAGTCCGACTTCGCACGACGTTCGTTCCGGCACCTCCGCTACATGACCTGCGCGGGCGGCGGGCTCGCGCCAGCGCTGGCGGAGCGGCTCCGGACGCTGGTGCCCCACGCGCGGCTATTCCTGATGTACGGGCAGACCGAAGCCACAGCGCGCCTCGCGACGCTGATGCCCGAGGACCTGCCCGCAAGCTTGGTTCGATCGGCAGGCCGATCCCTGGTGTCAAGCTCGCGGTCCTGGACGACGAGGGACGACCCGTGGCACCCGGGGAGGTGGGCGAGATCGTGGCCCAGGGCGACAACGTGGCGACAACGTGATGACGGGCTATTGGAACGACGCCGCAGCCTCCCGGGGCGTCTTGCGACCTGAGGGCCTGAGGACGGGCGACCTGGCTACCGTCGATGCCGAAGGGTATCTGTACGTGGTCGGGCGCAAGAGCGACTTGATCAAAAGCGGCGACCACTGCATCCACCCCGAGGAGATCGAGACACTGCTTCTGGAGCTGCCTGGCGTTGCGGAGGCGGCCGTGTGTGGGCTGCCTGACGAGATCCTGGGCGCCGTGCCCGCGGCCTTCGTCGTCCCGGCGGCCAGGCAGCCAGCCCTGACCGTAGAGGAGGCGCTCGGCCACGCCAACCGCAACCTGCCACGGCACAAGCAGCTTCGCCACCTCCAGTTCGTGGCGGCGCTGCCGCGAACGGCGAGCGGCAAGGTGCGGCGGAGCGAGCTGCGGCAGCTGGCGCTCGCGTCCGACGCGCCGCCTCGGGGGGGTGCGAGCAATGCCCCTCCACGGGACTGAGCCGGCCCTCGGCTCGACCTCGGCTCGCGCTTGACGCGGCCCTGGGGGCCCGATACAGTGAGACATCCCTCCAAGGATTGTCCGGGCACTGCCCGATTCCGGGAGCGCCGCCGGCCCACCGCGGCCTCGTCCGAGCGAAGGGATGCGATCGTCATGCCCATCAGGTCGTTCGCGTGCTCGGTGCTCGTGCTTCTGGCCGTTTCGACGCGGGCCGCTGCGCAAGGCGCCACCGGCTGGGTGCTCGGCCTGGCGGTGGACGAGAGCTACGACACCAACGTGCGGCTCCGCACGGACGGCCGGCCGAACGAGATCGTGAGCCGCCTGACCGCCAGCCTGGCTCACGGCTGGAAGGGGCCCCGGCATGCCCTCACCCTGACCGGCAGTGGGACCGAGATCCTGTTCAGGGAACGCAAGGAGCTCAATCGCTTCGCCTACGCGGCCGGCGCCGCTGTCGATCTGAAGCTCTCGACCCGGGTCGGACTCATGGTCTCCGACCGCTACACGGACACGCTCACGAGCCAGATCGACGACTTCACCGACGAAGGTGCGATCTTTTCGCTCACCGGCACGCAACGGAACAGGGCCGCGATGGACCTGAAGTGGGTGCTCACCCCTCAAACCTCGCTATTGCTCAACGGGCGCCACGATTACTGGTATTTCGAGGACCCCGCGCTGGAGAACGGCTGGCGGGTCTCGACGGGCGGCGCCCTGTCCCATCGTTTCGGCGGGAGCGAGGCGGGCTCGCTCGTTTACAACTACTCCCAGAATCGGAGGACGGAGACCCCGGGCGAGGTTCACGTCGGCACTCTCGAGTGGAGCCAGACTCTCGGCTCGCGCTTCGGAGCCACCGGGGCCTTTGGCGTCAGCCAGATCCGCGCCGAAGGCCAGTCCGCGACGCGGTTGAACTGGGCCGCAGCACTGGCTTGGCGTTTGGAGCGAAGCGCCCTTGACGCGAGCTATAGCCGTAGGTCCAGGACCAGCTTCGGCCTGGATCGCCAGCGCATCGTGGACGCCGTGCGAGTGGGCTACAACCTGAAGCTCAGCCGAACCCTGGGCGCCATCGCTTTCGCCGGCTACTCGCGGAGCACCGACCCCTTTGACCCGACCTTCGTGCTCGACGCCCAGAACTACGGGGTCACGTTCGCGTGGGCCATGAGCCCCGAGTTCAGCCTGGCAGCCGGCTACGCTTACCTGAGACGCGACACTAGCGTGAGCGGCGAGGACGCCCACCGAGCCAGCGTGTCCATCGCCTACCGAAAGGCGTTTTGAGGCCATCCCAGGCCCTCACAGAGCGACCTCGACACTCTGACGTTCGGCAAGGGAGCGGAGCACGGCGAAGGTCGCGGCGGTGGTCAGCAGTTGCGAACGGATCGAGATGGCGGGGCGGCCCTTCGCAACGGCTTCCAGAAACGCGGCCAGCTCTTCGGCGTGCCCCTTCGCCTGGCCGCGCGCTCTGATCCGCCGCTGGCGCCGTCCCTCGTACAGCTCGAGGCGTCTCCAGTCGTCGATGACCCCCCCGTGGCCGGCACGCGCGACCTCGATGCGCTCTTTTGGGATGAGCGGACTGGCATTCGCCTGGTAGACCAGCGTGGCCGTCGAGCCGCCGGACAGCTCGACGAGCACCGACGTGCAGCCCTGGGCGTCGGTGCCGAAGGCGAGGGCAGCGACACGGATGGGCTCTTCGTCGGTCAGGAACTGCATCAGGTCGATGAAATGGCAGCCCTCGCCGACAATGCGCCCGCCGCCCTGGCGCGGGTCGACCAGCCAATGATCGGCCGGCAGTGGCCCGGCGTTGACGCGGTAGGTGATCTGCGTAGGCGCTTGCGAGGCCGCGAGGCTCTGCTTGAGCGCGGCGGCGAGCGGAGAGAACCGGCGGTTGAAGCCAACCTGCAGCACGCCGCGCGCGTTCTCGAGAGCCGGCGCCAGCTCCGCCAAGTGCTCGGGTGAAACAGCCAGCGGCTTCTCGACGAAGACGTGTTTGCCGCGCTCCAGGGCCAGGCGCACCAGTGGCGCGTGCTGATCGTGGCGGGTGGCGATGAACACGACGTCCACACGCTCGTCGCCCAGCACGGCCTCGGGATCGGTGGCAGCCTCTGCGAAGCCGAACTTCTGCGCCGCATCGCGCGCCGTGTGGCCTCGGGCCGTGGCCACGCTGATCAGCTCCAGTTTCGGGTCGTGCCTGAGGTGGGGCAGCAGGTAGCCCCGCGCGAAGGAGCCCGCACCGATGAAGGCGATACGCAGCCGTCCCGGCGTGGCGCGTGGGACGACCTGCCGCAGCACCACGCGGGGCTGCTTGGCGCGTGTCTCGGCGTACTGGAGCGCGATGCCCAGGTGGGGCTCGGGGTTCTTGCCCGAGACGATGTCGTAGGCCTCTTGTGCCCGCTCCATCGGAAAGCGATGAGTGATGAGCGGCCCGAGCCGCACGTCGCCCCGCGCCACGGCTTCGAGAAAGGCAGCCATGTTGCGTCCCTCAGTCCAGCGCACGAACGCGTACGGGTAGTCAACCCCACCCTCCTCGAACTCGGGGTCGTATCGCCCCGGCCCGTAGGAGCGGCTCATCACCAGGTCGAGCTCCTTGCGGTAGAAAGTCTCGCGCGGCACGTCCATCGGCACGATGCCGACCACGACGATTCGGCCGCGCTCGCGCGCCGCCAGGCCCGCCAGCTCGAGCGGATCCCGACTCTGCGCCGAGGCGGCGATGATCACGGCATCCACACCGTGGCCCTGCGTGAGGGACGAGCACAAGCCCAGCACGTCCGCCTCGCGCGGCAGGGCGTGGCCGAGGCCGAGTTCCCGCGCGCGCGTCACGGCCCCTGTGGAGACGTCGGTGCCGATCGGGACGCACCCGGCATCGGCCAGGAGCTGCCAGGTGAGCTGCCCGAGCAGACCCAGGCCGATCACCAGCACCCGGTCGCCCAGCCCGACCTGCGCGCGGCGGACTGCCTGCAGGGCGATGGCGCCCAGCGCGACGAAAGAGCCTTCATCGAATGACAGCGTCTCGGGTAGCGGGACCACCAGGTTCCGCGGCACGACCACGACCTCTGCGTGGGAAGCGTAATCCTGGCCTGCGCAGGCGACACGGTCCCCCGTGCGCAGCGTTTCGCCGGCATCGGCCTCGAGCACGACGCCCGCCGAGGAGTAGCCCAAGGCCTTGGGCTGATCAAGCTTCTCCTGGACCTTGCGGAAGGTGGCCCAGAGCCCTTCTTTGCGCAGGTTGTCGAGGACCTGTTGCACCTTGTCTGGCCGCTGGCGCGCCTTGCCTAGCAGGCTGGCCTGGGCGGCCTTCACCGTGCTTCGCTCGGTGCCGGAACTGATCAGCGAGGCGCGGTTTGCCACGAGCACGAAGCCCGGCGGTCGCGCCGGAGTCGGGGACTCCGAGAGCGAGAAGGAGCCGTCGCGAAGGTTCTGCAGCAGCTGTTTCATGTGCGCTTCGAAGGATGGGAGTCCGCTCGCTAGGCGGAGCCCAGTCGGCGGTTCTCGCGGCCCGCGATCAGCTCGATGCTGCGCAAGTGGAGCGGCGTGAGCTTGCGGCGCCAGGTCTCGTCGATGCCGAGCTGCGTCGGGCGCTGCAGGCGCTCCGGTCCGGTCTCGGATCGAAGGATCTCGGCGCTCGACAAGGGAAAACTCCTCGAGGAGGGGGTGGCTCAGGGCTGCCGTCAAGCCGGATTCGGAGCCAGATTGGCCGACGGCGCGCACGACCCGTCGATGCTAAGGTTCGCGCCGGGGCCTGTCAAGCGGGTGGCGGGAGGTGCAGGAGGTGGCCGGCGGCTGGCGTGGGCATGGGTCGCTCGCTGCCCTCAGGATTCCCGATGTGGTAATCTGATTATCGAGAGTTCCGTCCCAGACGGTCCCTCCCCTTCGAGGCGGCCCCTCATTTGACCCCCGGGCTGGGCCGAAGGCCGTCGCGGCGTGCCGCGACGGAGCGGTGGCTGCTCGAGAAAGGCTCAGAGAATGCGCAGTGGGAGTCCCGTCCTGCGGTTGCCCCATGGCCGTCTCGGCATCCGCACCGCATGAAGCCAGCGGAGCCAGCTGCCGAACCCGCTCTGACGCCAGCTGATGAATCCGAAGCCGTCGGCGGCGCCGAGGATCTGAGCGGTCGCGATCGAATCGCCTGGAACGTGCTCACGAGCTGGGGCGGCTACCTGGTCGAAGTCGTGACCGGCTTCGTGCTGCCGCGCCTGATAGACCGGCAGATCGGCCAGGCCGCGCTCGGGATTTGGGACTTCTCCTGGTCCTGCGTGGCCTATTTCCGGTTGGCCCAGATCGGCGTGGCCAATGCCACGAGCCGCTACCTGGCCCGCTATCGGGCAATGCAGGACGACGAAGGGCTCAGGATGGTGGCCTCGTCCACGCTGGGGGTGAGCACCGGCGTCGCGCTCGTTGTGCTTCTACTGACGGCGCTCGTCACCTGGGCTGTGCCCCTGTTCTTCGGCAGCCGTGTCGGTGATCAGGCCGTGGCCGCCCAGTGGGTAGTGGCGTTGCTCGGGGCAGGCCTGGCGTTCAACTACCAGTGCGAGGTGTTCAGCGGCGTCCTGACCGGGAGCCACCGCTGGGACCTGCACAACGCCCTCACCGCGGGCTCGCAACTCTGCATCGCGGCGGCAATGATCGCGGCGCTCTACCTGGGAGGGGGCCTGTTCGGCATCGCCCTCGCGCACACGGGGGGCGTCGTGCTGGTTGAGCTCGTGAGGATGCCGGTCGCGTATCGCGTGTGCCCCCAACTCAAGCTGCGCCCCTCTTACTTCAGTCGGGCTCAGGCCCGGCGCATGCTCGGTTTCGGAGCCAAGTCCTCCGTGGCAGCGGTGGCTCGCCTGCTGCTGACACAGGCCAACCAGATCATCGTGGCAAGCCACTTGGGCCCCGCTGCGCTCGCTCTCTACGCGCGGCCAAACGCGCTGCTGCGCGTGAGCGAGAACCTGGTCGGCAAGCTCGCATTCGTGCTGGGACCCACCGCCAGCTCGCTGCAGGGAACCGGTCGCCAGGGCGAGATCCGTGAGCTGGTGTTCAAAGGCACCCGCGCGGCCACTGCGCTCGTGGTTCCCATGACGCTGGGCCTCGTGATCCTGGGCGGCCCGTTGCTGCGGGTGTGGATGGGGCCGCGGTACGACCAGGGCCTGATCCTGGCGATCCTGGCGCTGGCGTTCGCCCCGAGCCTAGCGCAGCGACCAGCCATGAGCATCATGACCGGTCTCAACCTCCACGGTTATATCGCCTTTGCTTCGCTGGCCGCCGCCATCGTCGGCGTGGCCTTGAGCATCGTCAACGTAACCGTGCTGGGTCTCGGTCTGGTGGGTGCCGCTCTGGCCGTGGCGATTCCAACGCTGGTGATGACGGGTCTCGTGATCCCGGTCTACGTCTGCCGACGTCTACAAATTCCGATTCGGGATTTCGTACGGGAGGGGTACGCGCGGCCGGTTGTCTGCGGCATCCCCTTCGCGCTGGTGCTGCTCGCGAGCCGGATCGGCTTTGCGGACCGTCCCGTGCTGGCGCTGCTCGTGGGCAGCCTGCTGGGCGTCCTGGTGCTGGCGCCGCTCTACTGGAAGTTCGTGCTTCCATACCAGGTGCGCCGCATGGTGCTGAGCGCGGCGCCCCCGGCCGTGTTGGGGCGACTCGGCCTCGCCAGGCCGTGAAAGCGCCGGCCCCCCAGAACGCCCCGCAAGCGAGTGAGCTTGACTGCGCTCCAGAAAGCGGGCCCGAAGCGCAGGCCCCGCAGCGATACCTGCGCATCTGCTTCGTGGCCCAGAACGCCTTCGGCGCGCTCAGCGGTCAGGCCTCAGAACACAGCGGCGGCATCGAGCGACAGTCGGCCTTGTGGGCGCGCTGGTTCGCGGCGCGCGGACACGAGGCCACGCTGCTGTCCTGGGACGTGGGTCAGAGCGAAGGAACCCGGGTGCGCGGTGTGCGTGTCGTAAAGATGTGCCGGCGCGAGGCCGGCCGGCCCGGCCTGCGCTTCCTGCATCCTCGTTGGACCAGCCTCGTCGCCGCCCTGCGCCGCGCCGACGCGGAGCTGTACCACTACATGTCCGGCGATTCCGGCCTGGGTCAGATCGCGTTGTGGTGCCGGGCCCGGCGCCGACCGCTCACATACTACGTGTCCAGCACCTGGGCGGCCGAGCGGGCGCTACCGCACCTGCGCGTGCGGCGCGAGCGGCTGCTCTACCGGGTGGGGCTGTTTCGCGCAGACCGTGTGATGGTGCAGACGCGGCTGCAGCAGGGGTTGCTTCGCCAAGGTTTCGGCGTTGAATCCACCATCGTCCGCATGCCCTGTGAGGATCTGGCGCAGACACGAGCCGACATCTCGAGCGCGCGTCACGCAGGGGGCGACCGGCTCCTCTGGGTCGGGCGCATCAGCCCCGAGAAACGCCTGGAGTGGCTGCTCGACGTGGCTCGGGCCTGCCCCGACCTGGCTTTCGACGTCGTGGGGGCGTCCAACGAGGACAACCGCTACGTTGCGGCTCTGCTCGCGCGCGCGGGGGGCATGCCCAACGTCACGCTGCACGGGCGGGTCTTCGACGGCGCGGCCCTGGGGGCGCTCTACCACCAGGCCGCGCTGCTGTGCTGCACGTCCAGCTCGGAGGGCTTCCCCAATACGTTCCTCGAGGCCTGGAGCCACGCCTTGCCGCTCGTGACGACCTTTGACCCGGACGGACTCACCGAGCGCCTGGGGTTGGGTGTAGTAGCGGGGGACGTAGGGGGGCTGGTCGCCGGCATTCGCGCGCTTCTGGCCTCGCCCGAGGCCCATCGGCGGGCCTCGCACAACGCGCTCGCCTACTTCCGCGAGAATCACTCTCCTGCAGTCGTTCTGCCTCAGGTCGAGAGGATCTTCCTGGAAGCGGTCGCGCGCGCCGGCCCCAGTCGCAGTCGCGCGGCCGGCCCGGAGCACGGCGTGGGGGGCACGACATGCAGCCCCTGAGTTGGTATGCGCGGCGCCTTGCGAGCATGACGCCAGCCGAGATGGCGTGGCGCTTACGCGCGGCGCTTCGCGACACTACAGATCGTCACCGCTTCACACGCGGCCTGTACCCCGGCGTCACAGAGGCTGGCGTCGGCGGCGCCGAGGCCCTGCCGGATTTCCGGCTGGTCGACCTGGAGCCGGGCGGCTGGGCTGGCGTCGGGACCGAGCGCCCCGAGCACGCCTGGCTCGAAGCGCTCCGGGCGCGGGCCGACGCCATTGCGGTCCACCGCTTCAGTTTCTTCGACCTCGAGGATCGGCATCTGGGCGACCCGGTGGACTGGAACCGCGACCACTCATCGGGCCGGTCGGCGCCGCTCTCGTTCGCGCCGGGGATCGACTACCGGGACTTCCGAGTGACGGGCGACGCGAAGGTCGTCTGGGAGCCGAATCGGCACCACCAGCTCGTCGTGCTCGGCAGGGCCTACCGCGCCACGGGGGATACGCGCTACGCTGGCGCGGTCGTCGAGCAGATCGATTCGTGGCTCCGACAATGCCCCTTCGGCGTCGGGATGAACTGGCGCAGCCCCCTGGAACTGGCGATCCGCCTGATCAATTGGACCTACGCCGTCGACCTGATCCGCGATTCGGGCTTGCTCGCGGGGGAGCTGCGCGACCGTCTGCTGCACGCGGTGTACCTGCATCTCTGGGAGATCACCCGCAAGTACTCGCACGCCTCCTCCGCCAACAACCACCGGATCGGCGAAGCGGCCGGCGTGTCCGTGGCGGCGAGCTACTTCAGGACGCTCTCAGGTGCCGAGCGCTGGCGCGCGGAGGCGAAGCGCATCCTGTGCGAGGAGATCGAGACCCAGACCTACGCCGACGGCTGCAACCGGGAGCAGGCCCTGGGCTATCACTGGTTCGTGCTCCAGTTCTTCGTGGTCGCAGGCGTGGTCGCACGCCGTGCCGGCGAGGACCTGTCCCGCGAGTACTGGGCGAAGCTCGCGACGATGTTCGACTTTGCTTGCGCGCTCGGCGAGGGCGGGGAGTCCTCGCCGATGTTCGGGGACAGCGACGACGGTTACGTCCTCGACATCGGCTCGGGCCCCGCTGACCGGCGTGGTTGGCTGGCGGTGGGCGCGGCGCTGTTCGGGCGCAGCGACTTCAAACAGGCGGCGGCGGGCGGCGCCGAGGGCGCGTTCTGGCTGTTGGGCTCTGCGGGCTGGGCCCAGCTCGAGCAGGTGGCGGAGCCGCGCGAGGACGAAGCGCTCGCCTCGCGGAGCTTCCCGGCCTCCGGCTACCACCTGCTCCAGTGCGGGACCCGAGGCCGCGACGATCGGATCAGCGTCGTCTTCGACTGCGGCGAGCTCGGTTTCGGCTCGATCGCGGCCCACGGCCACGCCGACGCGCTCAGCTTCAGCGTGCGGGCTTTCGGGCGCGAGGTGCTTGTCGACCCAGGAACCTACGACTACTTCAGCTTCCCGGCCTGGCGCGAGTACTTTCGCAGCACGCGCTCCCACAACGCCCTCGAGATCGACGGGTTCGACCAGTCCAGCATGCTGGGACCCTTCCTCTGGGGTCAGCGCGCCCGCGCGCGGTGCGTTGTCTTCCGGCAGGGTGGGCCGGGAGTGCCGGCCCTCGTGATCGGCGAGCACGACGGCTACTCGCGGCTGTCCGACCCGGTCGTGCACCGGCGCGCGCTCGAACTGAACGCTGAATCGCGGACGCTGACGGTGCGCGACGATGTGATCGCACGCGGTGGCCACGGCGTCGCCCTATACTTCCACCTGGCCGAGGACTGCCAGGTGACGCCGGAGGCGGAGAACCGGTTCGAGATTGCCGTCGGCGGCGGACGACTCCGCCTTCGCATCGACCCGCGGCTCACCGTGCAGCTGCTGACCGCCAGCCAGGATCCGATCGCCGGCTGGGTGAGCCGCGGCTACCATCGAAAGGCGCCGGGCGTCACGCTCGTGGGACGGGGCCGCTCGGCGGGGATCGCGTCCTACGAGTGCCGGTTGGAGATCGGGCGTGTCGGCGTCGTCCCGGCCCCGGGCGGCGGATCAGGAGGCAGGCCGCAATGACCGAGCGCGTCGCAGACTCCAGGCCGTTTTTCCTCATCACCATCGACACCGAGGGCGACAACCTGTGGGCCCGGCCACGGGAGATCACGACGCGAAACGCGGAGTTCCTGCCGCGCTTCCAGGCTTTGTGCGAACGCCACGGCTTCCGGCCGACCTACCTTGTGAACTACGAGATGGCGATTTCTCCGGTCTTCCGCGAGCTCGGCCACGACCTGCTGGCGCGGCGCGCCGCCGAGATCGGGATGCACCTGCACGCCTGGAACAGCCCTCCGCTCCTGCCGCTGACCGGGGACGACCTGTGGCACCAGCCGTACCTCGCCGACTACCCGGAGGCGGTCGTGCGGGCGAAGGTCGAGTTCATGACCGGCCTGCTGGAGGACACCTTCGGCGCCAAGATGACGAGCCACCGGGCCGGCCGTTGGCGGCTGAGCCCCGCGTACGCGCGCAGCCTGGGGGCCTGCGGATACCTCGTCGACTGCTCGGTGACTCCGCACGTCTCCTGGCGCGACAAGAAGGGCGACCCCAAGGGGCGCGGCGGCTCGGACTACTCGCTCTATCCCGAGACCGCCTACTTCATGAACCTCGACGACCCGAGCCGCCCGGGGGACTCGCGGCTGCTCGAGGTGCCTGTGACCATTCTGTCCTCTCGCCGCCCGTTGATGCGGCTCATGCCGTCCGCGCTCCGCTCGGCTTCCTTCGTCAAGCGCGTGATCGACAGGCTGCTGCCGGCCGACTGGATGATGCCGACGCGCTACAACGCCCACCGCATGCCGAACGTGTTGCCGCGCGCCCTCGAGCTCGGGCACCCTTACGTCGAGTTCATCATGCACTCGTCGGAGTTCATGCCTGGCGGCAGCCCGGCCTTCTTCTCGGATGCCGAGGTCGAACGACTCTACGAACGGCTCGAGCAGCTCTTCGAAGCAGCCGCCCGCAGCCTGCGGCCTGCTACGCTATCCGAGTACCGCGAGGCCTTCCTGGCCGCGCCCCGCTCGCCCGGCGCGCAGCGGGCGGCCTGAGGCAGCGATGCCAGCGGACCAGAGCCGCGCCGTCCGCGAGCACTTCGAGCGCGTCAGCGCGCGTTGGGGCAAGGGTTACGAGCCGCGTCCCTGCTACATGTCTCATCTGGATCTGCAGGAGCGACGTCTCCATATTCAGCGCCTGCTGGGCTCCCTGCTCGCCGCGGACACAACCCGGCTGCGCGTGCTCGACCTGGGATGTGGAACGGGTGATGTGCTGCAGGGTGTCTCCCGCGATCGCGTCTGCGTCGTGGGCGTCGACCTGGCCCCGGAGATGGTGGCCGTTGCGGCCCAAGTCCATCCCGAGGACCGCTTCGCCGCCTGTGACGCGGCGCGCACACCATTCCGCCCGGGCACGTTCGATGTCGTGGTCTCCGCCGGCGTGCTCGAGTACGTGCCCGATGCCTTCGCCGTGCTGCGCGGCGCCCACGGTCTGCTCCGCCCCGGCGGCCACTTGATCCTGTCGATGCCGAACCGCGCAAGCCTGCTGCGCAAGCTCTCGCGTTTCGAAGAGGCCTGCGAGCGGCCGTTCTCGCAGCTCTGGCGCCGAGTCCGCGGTCTGCCCGCGAACGACGGCCCTCGGCCCGGGTATGCCCACACGCATTGGACACCCTCGGCGGGCCGTCGACTGCTCCGCGACTGCGGCTTCGCCGTGCACGAGACGCTTTACAACACCTACGGCATGCGTGGCTGGCTCGGCAGTATTCCGGCGAGTCTGCGCCTGTCGGCCTGGCTCACGCGGCGCTTCGCCGAGAACGAGTTCGTCTCGGCGTGGCTGGCGCACACGATCGTCTTCAAGGCCCGGCGCGTTCCCGCCTGACACGCGGCGATTCTGCAGCGCCCGAATCCTTCAAATCCTTTAGGACGTTACCAGAAACCGACTGCCCCCTTCTGAGAGGGGGGCTGCCAGTTGCCAGCGCGGGGTGAGGCATCCACAGGATGCCGGCTCGGGCGCGGGGCGTCGGCGAACAGCGCGTTGCTCTGGCCGGAGAACGCGAAGCTCGCCAGCTCGTGGCGGTATTAGACTCAAGCGGCCGCCTCGGCCGGTAGACCCGGCACCTGGCTGCGGGTGTGGCCTCTTCGGTTCGCCCGCAGCCACGGCCCCCTGCGCCCGGTCGTCGAGCGGGGCTACGGCGCGCGAGGAGGCCACCGCCTGAGGCCGGCTCGCCGCCCGCCGCCGCTCACTGGCTGTCGACGATCCAGAGCACGGCTGTGGCCGGCGCGCCCAGCGTGCCGCCGCCTCCAGGGTTGCCCAGGCTCAGGTTCACCGTCTTGTTCCCGGCTGCGGCCTGGTCGTCGAGGATCAGCACGCTGAACGTCTTGCTCGTCTCGCCGGTGCCGAAGACGAGCGTCCCGGAGCTGGCCACGAAGTTGGCGCCGTCGACGGCCGTGCCCGGTGTAGCCGAGTAGTCCACGCTCACCCCGCTCGCGACCCCCCCGCTGCGTTTCACGCTGATGGTCGCGATGGGGCCCAACTCGCTGGCGCTGTAGCTGACGGCGCCGAGCGCTAACTTGCCCGCCACGTCGTTGTCGCCGATCGTCACCAGCGCCGCGGTCTTCGCACCGAGCAGCGCCTCGCCCGCGGGGCCGCTGAGACTCAGGTTGAATGTCTCGGAAGCTTCGAAGAGCGTGTCGCCCAGGATCGGGATGCTGAAGGACTTCTTCGCGACGCCGGGCGTGAAGGTTAGCGTCCCGGCGGCGACGCCGTAGTCGAGCCCCGCCAGCGCCGTGCCGTTGGAGGTGGCGTACGCGACCGTCGCGGTGCCGGCCGTTGAGCCCGAACGGGTTACTGTGATCGCGACGGACTTGGCCGCTTCGCTGACGCTGTAACTGACGGCGCTCAGCTGCAGCACGGAGTTGTCCGTCCGGATGGTCAGCAGCGCAGTGCTGCGGGCGCCCAGCACCGCGCCGCCCGCCGGGTTGCTCAGCGTGAGCGTGACGGTTTCGTCGCCTTCGATCAGCGGGTCGTCCGTGATCGGGACCGTGAACGTCTTCTTCACGACGGCGGGGCCCAAGCTCAGGGTCCCAGCAGTGGCAGTGTAGTCGGCGCCAGCGAGGGCCGTGCCGTCGGAGGTCGCGTATTGTACGCTCACCGCCGAAGTCGTGGGGCCCGTACGCTGCACCGTGATCGTCGCCACCGGCCCCTTCTCGGAAACGCTGAAGGCGGCCACGCTGAACTGCAGCACCGGATCGTCACTGCGAATCGTCAACAGCGCCTGCGCCGGCGTTCCGAGCACGGATCCTCCCGTCGGGCTCGAGAGCGTGAGGTTGACCGTCTCGTCCCCGCCGGGGACGCCGTCGTTCAGGATCAGGATCGTGAAGGTCCGGGTGGTGACGCCCGCGCCGAAGCTCAGCGTTCCCGAGCTGGCGGTGTAGTCGATCCCTGCGACGGCCGTGCCGTCGGAGGTCGCGTAGTCCACGGTCACGCCGCTGGCCAGCCCGCCACTCCGCTTCACCGTGATCGCGGCCAGCGCGCTCGTCTCGCTGACGCTGTAGCTGGCCACGCTGAACTTCAGGATCCCCGCCACGTCGTTGTCCGCGATCGTGAGCGTCGCGGCGCTCGGCTGGCCGAGCTGGGCTCCGCCGGTGAGGCTGCTGAGGTTCACCTGGAAAGCCTCGGCGGCATCCTGGATCGTGTCGTTCGTGATCGGCACCGTAAAGGTCCGGGTCGTGACCGTCGGGCCGAAGGTCAGGACGCCGGAGGCGGCGGTGTAGTCCGTCCCCGCCACGGCCGAGCCGTCGGCCGTCGCATAGGCGACGCTGACGGTGTCCAGCGTGGGCCCGGAGCGCTTGACGGTGAGCGTCGCGATGCGGCCGGCTTCGTTCACCGTGAGGCTGGGCGCGCTGAACTGAAGCGTGGCCTCGTTTTCGAGGATCTTCACGGTCGCCGTGCTCAGCGTGCCGAGCGTCGCTCCACCGCCCGGGTTGGCGAGGCTCACGCTGAACGCCTCGTCGCCCTCGGCCGCCGCGTCTTCGACGATCGGGATCGTGATCGTCTGCGTGAGGAGGTTGGCGCCGAAGCTCAGAACGCCCGAAGCGACCTGGTAGTCCTGCCCGGCCGTGGCCGTGCCATTGCTGGTCGCATACTCCACGGTCACGCCGCTGGCGCCGCCCTTGGTCCGCTTCACGGTGAGCGTGACCTGGGGACCCGCCTCGCCGACGCTGTAGGCCGCGGCGCTGAAGGCGAGGCTTCCGCCGACGTCGTTGTCCGTGATCCTGAGCTGGGCGGCGGAAGGCGAGCCCAGCACCGCCCCTCCGCCGGCGTTGCCGAGGCGAAGCATCACGGTCTCGGGTCCGCCGTCGACGATCGTGTCGTTCGCAAGGGTCAGCGTGATGCTGCGGCTCACGACGCCGGGACCGAACGTCAGGGTCCCGGCGGCGGCTGTGTAGTCCTGTCCGGCGGTGGCCGTTCCGTCGCTCGCCTCGTATTCCACAGTAACCGTTCCCGTGGGGCCGCCCATACGACGCACCAGGATCGTCGCTCGGCCGCTGGCTTCGGTCGCGGTGTAGCTGGCCGCGCTGAACTGCAGCCGCTGGCCGGGGCTCTGGTCCAGGATCCAGCCCTGGCCGCGGGCCTTGCCGAGCGTTGAGTTCGTCGGAGCGCTCAGGTTGACGAAGAAGCTCTCCGTGTTCTCGAGCGTGCCATCAGCGAGCACCGGGACGGCGGCAACCTGGGCTGTGGTGCCGGGTGAGAACGTCAGCGTCCCCGAGGACGTCGAGTAGTCCGCGCCGGCCGTGGCGCTGCCCGGGGCGGTGGCATAGGCGACGGTGACGACCTGGCCGCTCGGGTTCGAGAGCGAAACCGTGAACGCGGCGTTGGTCCCCGGCCCCAGCTCCACGACCTGGACGTCGTCGACCGACACCTGGGGCGGGCCGTCGTCGTCGATGATGGTGCCCAGCGCCTGGCTGTCGATCAGGGCGGCACCCGTTGCGTTGCTCAGGTTCAGGAAGAACGTCTCGTTCGGCTCGTTCAGCGTGTCACTCAACAGCGTGACGCTGATGCTGCCCGTCGGCGTTCCGGTGGGGATGCTGAGCGTCCCCGCGTTCGCGGCGTAGTCGCCGCCCGCCGTGGCGGTGCCCCCCGCGGGCGCGTAGTCGACCGTCACCGTCTGGCCGCTCACGGCTGAGAGCGAGACCGTGAAAACGAGGTTCTTCGTGCCCGAGTTCCCTTCGGCGATCGAGGCGTCGCCGATGCTCATCGTCGGCGGCGGGTCGTCGTCCAGGATGGTGCCGACGCCCTCGGAGTCCGTGACGAACGCAGCGGTCGCACCCGTCAACCAAACGGAGAAAGTCTCGTTGGCTTCGCTCAGCGTGTCGCCTAGAGTCGTGACGGAGATCGGCCGCGCCACCGTGCCGGGCGGGAAAGTCAGCGTGCCCGAGGTCGCGGTGTAGTCGCTTCCGGCGGCGGCCGTGCCGTTTGCGGTCGCGTAGCTCACGGTTACGATCTGGGTGCTCGTCGCGCTCAGGCTCACCGTGAACACCGCGCTCCCGGCGCCCTCGGTGACGATCTGGTCGCTGATCGTGAGCGTGTGGAGGATAGTCATGTCGGTGTCGCTGTTGTTGGCGCTCACGGGGTCGCCGACCCCGACCGGCGGAAAGACCGAGGCCGTGTTCACGACGCTGCCGGTGGCTGCCAGGTCGATGGTCCCGTCCAGCGTCAGGCTTGCGCTCTGGCCGGTCGCCAGGCTGAGCCCGGTCCATTGACCAGTGACGCTGTCGTACGCGCCCACGGCAGGCGTGAAGACCGGCGAGACGATCGTGCTCGGCAGGGCGTCCACCAGCCTCACGCTGCTCACGCTGCTCGGCCCGTTGTTGGTCACGCTGATCGTGTAGCTAATCGGCGCGCCAGGCAGCGTGGCGGCCTGACCGTCGTCCTTCGTGATCGAGAGGTCGGCGCGCAGGAAGATCGTTGTGTTGAGGAGCTGCCACACGTTCCGGTTCTGGGTGTTGACCACTGACACGTCCGGCTTGGCGTCGGCGTTGAAATCCGCCACGGCCAGGCCCTGTGGGCTGTCCCCCGTGCCAAAGCGCACCGCCGAGGCGAAGATGCCTTCGCCGTCTCCGATCATGATCGAGATCGTGTCCGAGTCGCGGTTTGACACGACTATGTCGGCGTGCGAGTCGCCATTGAAGTCGGCGCTCGCGATGCCCCGCGGCGTGCTCCCAGCGCTGAAGTTCAATGGGGCGGCAAAGTCACCGGCGCCGTCGCCGAGCAACACCGACACCGTGTTCGCTGCCAGATTGGCCACGGCCAGGTCGGAGCGAGCGTCCTCGTTGAAGTCGCCGACCACCAAAGCCCGGGGCTGGCTGCCCACCGTCTTCGTCGTCCCTCCGGAAAAGGCCCCGGTGCCGTCGCCGAGTAGTACCGAGACGTTGTTCGATCCGAGGTTGGCCACGGCCACGTCCGGGTTGCCATCGGCGTTGAACGCTCCAACAGCCACCTCGGCAGGGTTCACGCCCACCGCGTAGTTCACGAGCGACGAAAAGCCGCCGGCGCCGTCGCCGAGCAGAACCGAAATGTCGTGAGAATCGAAATTGGCGACGACCACGTCGTCCCTCCCGTCCAAGTTCAGGTCGCCCACCGCCACCGCAAAGGGTGTGAGCCCGACGGCGAACTGGGTGGGCGCCCCGAAGCCGCCGGAGCCGTCGCCCAGCAGGATCGAGACGAGGGCCGCACTCTGGTTCACCACGACCAGGTCCTGGTGGGCATCGCTGTTGAAGCGCCCCACCGCCACAGCAAAAGGCCCGGACCCTGCGGGATAGTTCACCGCGGCCGCAAAGCCGCCGCTGCCGCTTCCGAGCAGGATAGACACGTTGGCTCGGGTGTTGTTCGTCACGGCCAGGTCGGGCTTGTTATCGCCGTTGAAGTCCCCCACGGCGGCGAAGCGCGGGTCCCGGTCGACGGCATAGGCCACCGCCGCCACGAAGCCTCCCGTGCCGTCGCCTTTCAGGAACGCGGTGTCGTTCGACCCGGAGTTCGCTGTCACCAGGTCGAGCGCGGGATCACCGTCGAAAGCGGCTGCCACCAGCGCCACCGGGCCCGAGCCGGCGCCATATTGCGCGCGCGGCCCGAAGCCGCCGGACCCGTCGCCCAGGCGGACCGTGACGTTGTTGGAGCTGAAGTTCGCCACGGCCAGGTCGCGCTTCGCGTCCCCGTTGAAGTCGCCGCTGATGACGCCGCGCGGGTTGTCGCCAGCCATCAGGATGCTCTGCGCCCCGAAGCTCCCGTTGCCGTTGCCCAGGCGCACCCAGACCGTGTCCGCACCGTTGTTGGTGACAACCAGGTCGAGCTTGGCGTCTCCGTTGAAGTCGTCGACCGCGATTGCGAAGGGCTGGACGTCCGTGGCGACGCTCGCGGGCGCGCCGAAGCCTCCGGCTCCGTTGTTGAGGAAGATCGAGACAGTGTCGCTGCTGAAGTTGGCGACCGCCAGGTCAGGGAAGCTATCGCCGTTGAATTGACCTGTGGCCAGACCGCGCGGCGCCGTGCCGGCGGCGAGCGTCGCGCCGGAAGCGAACGCTCCCGTTCCATCACCGAGCAGGAGCGAGACGTCGTTCGACCCGTTGTTGGCCACGACGAGGTCCAGGTCGGCATCCCCGTCGAGGTTCACGACTACGAGCGCCGTGGGCCCGGTCCCGACAGCGAGATTCACCGGAACGCTGAAGCCTCCACTGCCGTTGCCCAGCAGGATCGAGACGTTGTTCGCGCCGTTGTTGACCACGGCCAGGTCCAGGAAGGTGTCCCCGTTGAGGTCGGCCACGGCGACGGCCCTGGGGAAGGAGCCGACCGGCAGTTGGCTGGACGCCAAGAAGCCGCCCGAGCCGTTCCCGAGCAGGATCGAGACGGTGTTCGAGCCGTTGTTGGCGACGGCCAGATCCAGTCGCGAGTCCCCGTTGAAGTCCCCGACCGCGACCGACTGCGGCGACAGACCTGTGGCGAAGGTCGGGGCCACGCGGAAGCTCTGGGCCGAGGCTAGGCCTGGCAGCACGGAAAGAGCCACAGCCAGGAGCGGAGTAAGAACGCGCGAAGCGCTGATCGCTCTCTCCGGCTGGGTCCGACGTGCCGTCCGCTGCATGGCGATCCTCCGTTTGGGTCCTAGGGCTTGCTTCGGGATGAGGCAGGCCCTTACCAACCTTACGGGACCGAGCGGAGGGACGCGCTCTAGAGGAGGGAGACTTTAGTCTAGCACCGGGCGAGCCCGGCGTCCAGGCTTCCTGGGCGGCATCAGGAGTTCCGCACCAACAAGACGCCGGGCCGCCGCCCGCACCGTTCGGTGAAGGGCCAGTGAGGGGAAGGAAGGCTTGTCCTGAGGCTTGGCGGGCGGTT
>Ga0214473_10002137_pt1 | contig 24661 bp, 20 predicted proteins | sample RVTome_7_FD_203509 | JGI IMG/M metagenome (GOLD analysis project Ga0214473, IMG submission 203509) | Soil microbial communities from uranium-contaminated site in the Upper Colorado River Basin, Wyoming, United States - RVT98D197 | ecosystem: Environmental > Terrestrial > Soil > Contaminated >... | reverse complement strand
TCGAGCACGTCTTTGCCGATTTCGCTGATTGGCATTCCTATGCCTCGCCTATCGTTTCGGTGCTGACCGACGCAGCCGCCTTCGGCGACCTGATGCTCGACATCACCGGGGTCAGCCATCTTTTCGGGGGCGAGGAAAAAATGCTGGCCAAGGTCACCGGCCGGCTCGAAGCGCTGGGGTTCACCGTATCGGGAGCCATCGCCCCCAGTATCGGAGCGGCATGGGCGCTGGCCCATTTCGACCAGGACCGGGTGCTCGAGGACGATATCGAAGGGGCCATGGCGAACCTGCCGGTCGGAGCATTGCGGCTCACCGAAGCGCAGATTTCCGGGCTCACGCAGATGGGGCTCAAGCGCGTCGGCCAGCTCTACGGCCGCGACCGCAAGGGCTTGCAGGCGCGTTTCGGGGCCTCGCTCATTAGGCGGCTCGACCAGGCGCTGGGCGTTCTCGAAGAGCGGCTGACCCCCCGCATCCCCATTGCCGAACGCTATGCCGAACGCCGCTTCGCCGACCCCATCGGGCTCATCGATGATGTGCTGATGACCACCCACGACCTTGCCATCCGGTTGGGCCTGCAGCTCGAAGCCGAAGGGCTGGGAGCGCAGAGCTTCCACCTCTTCCTCTACCGGGTGGATCACCAGGTCATGAGCCTGTCGGTCAATGCGGCGCGCGCCACCCGCGACCCCGGCCACATCACCCGGCTGTTCCACAATCGCGCAGAGCGGCTCACCGGCGAATACGATGCGGGCTTCGGCATCGATATGATCCGGCTGGCGGCCAGCTCGGTCAGCCCGCTCGATCCGGCCCAGATCGGGGTGTTCGAAACCCGCGACGGAACCGCCGACCTCGATCGGCTCTATGACCGGATGACCAGCCGGCTGGGGCCCCTGGCAGTCGTGCGCAGCCGTTTCGTCAATACCCACATCCCCGAGCGGGCGGTCAAGCTCGAGCCGGTGGTGGCCCGCACGCGGGACGACCCCCAGGCTCGGCCCGATCCAGACTTACCCAGGCCATTGCGCCTGCTGGCCAGCCCCGAGCCTATCCGCGTCACCGCCGAAGTGCCCGACGGCCCTCCTGCAAATATGATCTGGCGGCGGATCAACTATCGTTTCGTCAAGGCTTCCGGTCCCGAACGCATCGGGGCCGAATGGTGGCTGCCCCAGTATGGCTTGACCGTCCCAAAACCGGAAACCCCTGACGAGCCGCTTTCGAACCGGGTCGACGAGAAGACGGTGCTCGACCTGGGAACCGAGCTGGAAGCACCGCGAAAACCCATCCCGAGCCGGGATTATTACGTCGCCGAAGACGAGGGCGGCCGGCGCTTCTGGCTGTTCCGCGAAGGGCTTTATGGAGAAACCGAAAGTCCGGGTTGGTTCATGCACGGGTTCTTCGCATGAGCGAGGTGGTCCCATTTGGCAAGCCCGGTTCACCCTCAAAGCTGCAAGGCAGCGGGCCGGAGGCTCCGGCCTATGCCGAGCTGATGGTCACCTCCAATTTTTCCTTCCTGCGCTCGGGTTCGCATGGGGAAGAACTGGTGGCGCGGGCCGTGGCGCTCGGACTCTCGGGCATGGGCCTGTGCGACCGCAACTCGTTTGCCGGCGCGGTCAAACCGCACGTGGCGATGCGCCAATTGCAGGAAGATCCCGAGCTCAAGAACATCGCCCAGGACTTTCGCTATGTGGTCGGCACCCGCCTGGTGTTTGCCGATGGCACGCCCGACATCATCGCCTATCCGACCGATCGGCTAGCCTATGGGCGGCTGTGCAAGCTCTTGACCACCGGCAATCTGCGCGCGGAAAAGGGCGACTGCATCCTAAATCTCGAAGACCTTGCAGCCTTTGCCGAAGGCCAGCTCTTCATCCTGCAGATCGACGAAACCCGGTTCGAGGCCGGTGAAGCCACCTTGCTGCACCTTAAAGAGCTGGCGCCCGGCCGGGTGTGGCTGGCCGCCTGCTGCACCTATGGCGGCGAGGACCGCATGCGGCTCAACCGGCTGGCGGACCTGGCGGCGCGCGCCAGAACCCCGATGATCGCGGTCAACGACGTGCTCTATCACGATCCCGGCCGCAGAGTGCTGCAGGACGTGGTGACCTGCATCCGCGAGCATCTGACCATCGCCGAGGCCGGGCGACGGCTGGAAAAGAACGCCGAACGGCACATCAAGGCCCCCGCCGAGATGGCGCGGCTGTTCCGCGAACATCCCCAGGCGATCGCCGAAACCCAGCGGTTCATCGCCCGCATCACCTTCTCGCTCGACCAGCTTCAGTACAATTACCCCGAGGAAACCGTGGGCAACGGCGAAACGGCGCAGGAAACGCTGGAGCGGCTGACCTGGGAGGGCGCCAAAAAGCGTTATCCTAGGGGCATTCCCTACAAGGTGAAGCGGGGCGTGGTCTCCGAGCTCAAGCTGATCGCGCAGATGCAGTACGCTGCCTACTTTCTCACCGTGCACGATCTGGTGCAGTTCGCGCGCTACGACCGGAAGATCCTCTGCCAGGGCCGCGGCTCGGCCGCCAATTCCATGGTCTGCTTCTGCCTCGAAGTGACCGAGGTCGACCCCATGGTCGGCAATCTGGTATTCGGCCGCTTCCTCTCCACCGAGCGCCACGAGCCGCCCGATATCGACGTCGATTTCGAGCATGAGCGGCGCGAAGAGGTGATGCAGTACATCTACAACAAGTATTCCCGCCGGCGGACAGGCCTCACCGCGACGGTGGTCACCTACCGCTCCAAGGGAGCCATGCGCGAGGTCTGCAAGGTGTTCGGCCTCTCCTCCGACACCATCGCCTCGATGAACGAATTGAGCTGGGGCTGGTATTCACGCAAGCTCAAACCGGAGCGGGTCAAGGAGCTAGGCTTCGATCCGGACGAGCCCACGCTGCGCAAGGTGCTCGACGTCGCCGGAGAACTGATGGGCTTTCCGCGCCACCTCTCCCAGCATGTGGGCGGATTTGTCATCAGCCGCGATCCGCTCGACCACCTGGTGCCGATCTCCAATGCGGCTATGGAAAACCGCACCGTGGTCGAATGGGACAAGAACGACCTCGATGCCCTCAAATTCCTCAAGGTCGACGTGCTGGCGCTGGGCATGCTGACCTGCATCCGGCGCGCCTTCGAACTGATGGAAAGCCACTACGGGCAGAGCCTGACGCTGGCCGGCGTCCTCGACGAAGAACGGGAGGACAAGGAACGGCGCCAGCGCGGCGAACCGGCGAGGAGCGACCGGGTTTACAAGATGACCCATCGTGCCGATACCGTCGGGGTATTCCAGATCGAGAGCCGGGCGCAGATGTCGATGCTGCCCCGGCTCAAACCCAGGGACTTCTACGATCTCGTCATCGAGGTTGCGATCGTGCGGCCCGGACCGATCCAGGGCGGCATGGTGCACCCCTATCTGAAGCGCCGTCTGCAGAACGAGAAGGTGGACTATCCTTCTCCCAAGCTGCGCGCCGTGCTCGAGCGAACCCTGGGCATTCCGCTGTTCCAGGAGCAGGCCATGCAGATCGCCGTGGTCGGCGCCGGTTTCAGCCCCGGCGATGCCGACCGGCTGCGGCGGGCCATGGCTACCTGGAAGCACAACGGCAAGATCCACGAATTCCGCGAGAAGTTCATGTCCGGCATGCTGCGCAACAATCACACAAAGGAGTTCGCCGAACGCTGCTTCAAGCAGATCGAGGGGTTCGGCGAATATGGCTTCCCCGAGAGCCACGCGGCCTCGTTCGCGTTGCTGGTCTATGTCTCGTGCTGGCTCAAGTGCCACTATCCGGATGTGTTCGCCTGCGCGCTACTCAACAGCCAGCCCATGGGCTTTTACGCCCCCGCGCAGATCGTCCGCGACGCCATCGAGCATGGGGTGGAGGTGCGCGAAGTCGACATCAACCACTCCGATCATATGCACAAGCTTGAAGCAGGCCCCCCGGCCCGCGAGCGGCTCTGGGACCGGCATGCCGAGATGCGGGAGGATATCCGCTCCGACAAGGCCATCCGGCTGGGGTTCTCCCAAGTCGTCGGCCTCAAGCAGGACCATGCCGATCTGATCGTCGAGCGGCGCGGCCGGGGCTACGATTCGGTGCGCGATCTGTGGCTGCGGACCGGCCTGTCGCCCGTGGTGCTGGAAAAGCTGGCCGGTGCCGATGCCTTCGGTTCGCTCGGCCTCAGCCGCCGTGATGCGCTCTGGGCAATCCGGGGTCTGCAGGGTACCGACGGGGCCGAAACGCTGCCGCTGTTTGCCATTGCCGGCCGTCCCATCCACCGCGACGAGCCCGATGCCAACCTGCCCCCGATGCCGCCCGGCGAATCGGTGGTGCACGACTATCGGGCCCTCTCTTTGTCGCTGAAGGCGCATCCGGTGAGCTTTTTGCGGCCCATGCTCGATCGGCGCGGCACCCTGCCTGCCCATGCACTCAGCACAGTCAGGGATGGAGCGATCGTCGAGACGGCGGGCCTGGTGCTGGTCCGCCAGCGTCCCGGCACGGCGAGCGGCGTCATCTTTTCGACCCTCGAGGACGAAACCGGGATCGCCAATATCGTCATCTGGAGCAAGCTGTTCGAGACCAACCGCCGGGCGGTGCTGGGCTCGCGGATGCTGGCGGTGAAAGGCCAGCTGCAGCGCGAGGGGCTGGTGATCCATGTCATCGCCCGCGAATTCACCGACATGACCCCCTACCTGCTCAAGCTGGCAAGTGGCCACGATCTGGACGACGCCGTGCTGACGCGGGGCGACGAGGGGCGCAGCGGGCCACATCCGGGTCGTGACGAAGCCATGCGGCGGCGGCGTGAAATAGCCGAGCAGCAGGCCCGGGCGGCGTTGCCGGGAGGGCGTAACTTCCACTAATGGCTGGTTGGCCCAAGAGCTTGCCGATCACCGCGGCCAGGATTCCGCGACCCAGCCGGGTCGATCTGGCATGTGCCGCACGGCCATGCTCGAACTCGGCCATGTCGCCAGCCACGAGAGCCGTGGATCGGGGGGCGCTTTGTCAAACGCTCCGTAAACCATTTGAAAGGAATAGGGCCTAAGTCAGCGCAAATCAGCGAGCAGCCCTCCTTCCAGCGGCCTTCTCGAAAGCCGGCGTTAACGGCTTGACGTGCATGATCCCCGTTCATTGGTGCGGATCCATGTTCGAAGCAGCGCAAAGGTCACTGCCTCCGGTCGACTACGTTTCCATGATCCGGTCGCTCTATGCTGACCGGCGGTCGCAGATGCTTGGCGCACTGGGATCGGCCGTCGCGGTTACACTCACCTGGCTCGAATCCCAATCTCCTATCCTACTGCTAATCGCCGTTGGCTTCATCCTGGTCGGGATCGCCCGGCACCTCGATATGAAAGCCTTCGAAGCCAGCCCCTTTGCCGACGACGATGTCGCGACGGCGACGCGCTGGGAGGTTCGCGCCACCATCGGTGGCGGAGCAATTGCGCTGCTCTATGGGTCTTGGACCCTCTACAGCTTCCTGGTCGTCAACACCTCGTTTGCTGAGCTGACTAGTCTTGGCGTCACGATGTCGGTGTTGGTGGGCGTCGCCGCGCGCAACTTCGCGGTCGAACGGGTGATGATGATCCAGGTGATGCTGATATGCGTCCCGACCTGGATCGGAATGCTCGGCGACGGGCACCTGTACACCGCCATTCTTTCCTTTGTGTTCCTGCCGTTCTTTGCCAGCCTGCGTCGGGTCGCCGGCAATGTCCGGCTGATCCTTCTGCGGGCCGTGCACGGCAGGGTAGAAGCCAGCCGCCTTGCGGCGGAACTCGACACCGCTCTTGAGACCATGCAGCACGGAATGTGCATGCTCGACGAAAACGGCATGATCGCGGTCGCCAACGATCGCGCCGAACTGGTGTTCGCCGACTTTGTAGGCGGAAACTGGAACGGCCGGCCATTCGCCGCCATGATCTCGGCGGCCGCGGCGCGCGGCACCGTTCCGCAGCAGCCGGCAGCGCGTCTACTCGAAATCATCGACGAAGGGGGCGGCGGCAAGGTCGTGCTGCGGCTCACCGGCAACCGCCACTGCGAAGTGACCGTGAGTTCGCGCCAGCAGCGCACGGTGCTGCTGTTCGAAGACATCACCGACCGCGTCAAGGTCGAAGAACGCATCAACTTCATGGCCCACTACGATGCGCTCACCGGGCTGCCTAACCGCGCCTATTTCGCCGAGCAAGCCGAGGCCGATCTCGAGCGTCGCCGGCATTCGAAGCACCCGGGCATGACCATGCTGATGATCGTCGACGTCGACGATTTCAAGCACGTCAACGACACAATGGGCCATCTGATCGGCGACCGCGTGCTGGTGGAAACCTCCGAGCGGCTGAGCCGCGCGCTGGGCCGCGACAGCCTGATCGCGCGCCTCGGCGGCGACGAATACATCATCTATCGCGGCGGCGGCCTGACAGCCGAAGACAGCACCAACGAACCTCAGGCGATCCTCGACGCCTTCCAGCCGCCGTTCAGCCTCATGGGCGAAGTCTTCTCGGTCAATGTCAGTATCGGTGTGGTTCTATCCTCGGACCCCGCCGACGTCCTCGATGATCTGATGACGCGCGCCGATCTTGCCCTCTACAAGGCCAAGGGCAACGGCAAGCAGCAGGCGCAAATCTTCCATGACGAGATGGATACCGACTACCGCTACCGGCAGCGCCTGAAGTCCGACCTCAAGCAGGCGGTCGCCGATGGTGGCCTGACACTGGTCTACCAGCCGATCGTCGATCTGGTAACGCGCAAGGTGGTCAGCTGCGAGGCACTGGCCCGCTGGCACCATCCCGAGCTCGGCTCCATTCCGCCCTCGCTCTTTATCCCAATCGCCGAGGAAACCGGGCTGATCTCCGATATCAGCCGCTGGGTCCTGGCTTCCGCTGCCGCGGAATGCCGCAACTGGCCAAAGGACGTCTCGGTCTCGGTCAACATCTCGGCGCGTGACTTCCGCAACGCCGACGTCGACGCCATGGTCAACGATGCGCTGGCCTCCTCCGGGCTCGAACCCTCCAGGCTGGAACTTGAGGTCACCGAGACAGCGCTCATCGAGGAGCGGGATGCGGCGACTTCAATCCTCTCCAAGCTCGCCAAGCAGGGGATCGGCATCGCGCTGGACGATTTCGGGACAGGCTATTCGTCGCTGAGCTATCTGCATGCCCTGCCCTTCACCAAGCTCAAGATCGACCGCAGCTTCGTGGTGGATATCACCACCAATCCGCGCTCGCTCAAGCTCCTGAGCAACGTTGCCCAGTTGGGCAATGACATCAACCTGAAGGTGACTGCCGAAGGGGTGGAAACCGAGGAGCAACTGGCACTCATCTCCGAGCATACCAAGGTCGACCAGATCCAGGGTTACCTGTTCGGCGTGCCCCTGCCCAAGCGGGATGTCGCCGAATTGATCGCCCGGCTGGGACGTTCGCCGCTTATCGAGCTGCCGACTCGCAAACGTGGTTAACTTCCGTTAACCGATTACAGGCACATCCATATTTCCAGCGGACCCGGACAACCGTCGCGCCGTAGCCTTGACGCGAATGGCTCCTGTGCGCATTTGCCGATTCAAATATCCCTAACAAAGTGTTAATGCTCCAATGCATATTTTTGGAGTAGTCGATGCGTGCGGATGAAGATGGGTCGGCGGCAGCGGCCTCTATGCCCGCCAGCAGGTTCGCCGGAACGTTAATGGAGATACTGGACCGGGTCGAGTATTCACGCGTACCGATGGAGGTCGTCGACAACCCGGTCTACAGGCTGCGTTACGAGGCGTATCGGCGCGAAGAATTCGTTCCCTTCAACGATGCGGGCGTAGTCGTAGACGATCTCGATGAAACGCCCAATGCCATGTGTTTTGGCGTGCATATCGATGGAGAACTGGCCAGTTCGATCAGGCTCCATCACCTGAGCGCGCGCCATCCTTACTCTCCGAGCATGAAGGTCTGCCCAGATGTATTGGACCCCCTGCTGAAGCAGGGCCAGACGTTCATCGACCCAAGCCGATTCACGAGCGACTACGAGGCTTCGCTTGCCTATCCGGCACTGCCGTTCCTAACGCTGCGCATCGCCGTCATGGCCACCATCCACTACCGGGCCGATATGTGCCTGGCCCTGGTGCGACCGGCCCATACTGCGTTCTACAGGCGTGTGTTCGGCTCAGAGGAGATGAGCGACGTGCGTGCCTATCCGGGCCTGACGTTTCCGGTCCAGCTCTTTGGAGCCAAAGTGGAAAGCAGCCGCTACCAATCGATCTTCAGCCGGTTCCCGTTCTTCCTCTCCACCATCGAAGAGCGCGAGCAACTGTTCAGCGACGCCACCCTTCAATACGACCAGCTCATTCCTGCGTCATCGCGCATTGCCTATGATCGGGCGCAGGCAACCGCCAGCGCCAATGTGGTTGCCGCCGAATAGCACCCCAAGCAGCGGGGGCCGGTTCAGGTCTCCGGCACCCACACCACCATCGAGCCCTGGCCGCGATTGGCCCAGAGGTAGTAGGGCAGCGCCGTGAGCGTCGCCGCCTGCTCCCTGGGCGGGTTGGTCCGGTAGAGCGTCGACCAGTCGCCCTCCTCGATGGCCAGCGCCTGGGCGCTGAGGGTCACGATGCCATCGAAAAGGTCGGCCCGGGTCGATACCTGCAATTCGGCCTCGCGCGGCAATCTGAAACGCTGCACGCGGCCGCCCGGATTGTCTGCCTCTTCGACGCAATAGACCAGCGGTCCGCGCTTCAACGCCACCCGGCCAGCATCCATGATGACTCCAGGATGGGCATAGAGCCGGACCGGCGGCATCGGCAGGTCCAGGGTGACGGCGTCGCCCTTCTGCCAGGTCCGGTTGATGGTGAGGTAGCCGTTGACCGTCCTGCCATCCACCGGCACTGCCTCGCCGTTCACCGCGACCTTGGCGCCGTGGCACCACCCGGGGATCCGGAGCTTCAGATCGAATGCCGCGGGGGATTCTGGATCGATTTCGATCTTGATGTCGCCCGACCAGGGGTAGTTTGAAGTTTCGCGCAGCGCCACCTTGGTGCCGGCGGTCTCGATGCTGGTGGAAATGCCGCCATAGAGATGGACGGCGATGCCGTCTTCGGCCCTGGAGACAAAGTAGCCGCCCACCGACGCGACGAGGCGCGATACGTTCATGGTGCAGCATGGGCAGGTGTGCCAGGCCCAGCGGTTGGGCGTGCCGTCGCTCTCCAGCGGATTGGCATAGAAATAGTGCTCGCCATCGCGCGAGAGGCCGCTCAGCGCGCCATTGAAGAGCGCCAGTTCGAGGATGTCGGCATACTTGCCGTCGAGGTCGAGGTGCAGCATGCGTTGCCCCCAGAAGATCAGCGCCACCGAGGCGCAGGTCTCGGCATAGGCCGTCTGGTTGGGCAGGTCGTAGTCGTGGGTGAAGCCTTCGTTGTGCGCCGAAGGGCCGAGGCCCGCGGTGACGTACATCTTGGTTTCCATGACGTCGTCCCAGAGTACCTCGCAGGCGTGCTTCAGTCCGGCGTCGCTCAGTTCGGCAGCAAGATCGGCCATGGCCGAGTACATGTACATCGCCCGCACCGCGTGGCCGACGACCTTGTTCTGCTCGCGCACCGGCTTGTGCGACTGGGAATACTCGTAGTTGGGGAAGCCGTAACGCTGCGTGTCCCAGCCCTTCTTCTCGCGTTCCTCGCGCTCGACGTCGAAGTAGTGCGGAGGCTGGCGGCCGCGCTCGTTGATGAAATAGGCGGCGAGATCGAGGTGCTTGCGCACGCCGGTCAGCCGGTAGAGTTTTACCAGCGCCAGCTCGATTTCCTGGTGGCCGCAATAGCCGCGCTTCTTGCCCGGCTCGGTGCCGAAGGTTCGCCGGATGTGCTCGACATAGCGCTCCATGATGTCGAGCCAACGGCGCCGGCCTGTCGTCTCGTAGTAGGCGATGGCGCCTTCGAGCATGTGGCCGGCGTTGTAGAGTTCGTGGTTGTCGCGCAGATTGCTCCATCGCTTCTCCGGCTCGCGCCCCAGATACCAGCAGTTCAGATAGCCGTCCGGCGCCTGCGCCTTTTCGAAGTCATCGATGATGGCCTCGATCTTGGCCTCGATATCGACATCGCGCCGGTGCGACAGGGCATAGCTTGCCGCCTCGATCCATTTGCCGACGTCGGAGTCCCAAAACACCTGCACGGTAAAACCATTGGGATGGCGCGGAAAGCGCAGCGGCGGGGGCGGCTGCGGCAGCGCAAGCGATTCGAGGATCTGATACTCGGCCAGCTTGTCGTGCTGGCTGGGAATGGTGCGCGCCAGGACTGTGTCCAGCCGCTCGCGCCAGAAGTCGCCCTCCAGCTTCACGTCGACGAACCGGACTGCTTGATATTGGCTCATAACTGCTCCCTATGCCGCGGCGCCGTGCCGGCCGCGTCCCTCTTTAGTGCTGTGATCCATCCGACGATCCCCGAACCACGAGCGTGCACGGCAGATGCCAGATGCCGTGCGACTTCTCGCCGGCGATCATGGCGAGCAATCGCGTGCCGGCCTCTCGTCCCAGGGTCTTGAGATTCATGTCGACGCTGCTGAGCTGCGGTCGCGCCGCAAGCGTCATGACGTCCCAATTGTCGAAGCCGACGATGGCCACTCCGGCGGGCACGTCGATGCCACGCTCGCGCAGCGCATCGACGGCGCCGCGACCGATCTGGTCATTGCCGCAGAACAAGGCATCGGGGGCCTCGGCGCTGCCATCGAACAGCCGCGCGACGGCATCGCGGCCCCAGGCCTCCGACCAAGCGCCAGACAGATAATAGGCGGGGAGTTCGGGCAGTCCGGCCTCGGCGAGCCCGGCGGAATATCCTCGATGACGCAGGAACACCGCCTCGAAACGTTCGGGTCCGGTAATGTGGGCGATGCGCTTGCGACCGAGCGATGCCAGATGGGCGACCGCGAGCCGGGCCCCGCCTTCGTCATCGGGCAAGAGGCAGGCCGCGTCCCGATCGTCGGGCTGGCTATAGACATAGATGACGGGCAAACCGGGCGGTAGCGGTCCGACGGACGGGCGTTTGTCGGCGCGCCGGGCAGTCACCACCAGGCCGTCGATGCGCTTGCCGAGCAGCTGGTCGAGGTGTTGGCGCTCGCGGGCCGGATCGTCGGTGGCGTTGCACATGAAAACCGCGATCCCGCGGTCGGCCAGCTGCTGCTCCAGCGCTTCGACGATGGGAAAGGTGAAGCGACCGAAACTGTCGTTCGAGATGATCCCCACCGTCATCGAGTGTGTCCGGTGCAGGCTCTGCGCCAGATCATTGGGCCGGTAGCCGATCTCACGCGCCGCCTGCATGACCTTGTCGCGCGTCTCCTGCCGCAAGCGGCCGTTGGCATTGAGCGCCTTGGAGGCGGTGCCGATCGAGACCTCGGCCAGCCGCGCGACATCGCGGATGGTCGGGCCGTGCCGGCCGGTACGGGAGAGTGCTGGGGTTTTGATGGTCATTGGCTTCTATTTCACTGCGCCACTGAGGAAGCCCGATACGTAGTACTTTTGCAGCAACAGGTAGATCAAAATACACGGCAGGATGGAGATGATGACGCCGGCCTGCAGCGACCCCCAGTCGACGGCGCCCAGACGCCCGGCGCGCACGCCGGTCAGCATGATCGGGACGGTGAACGAGGTTTCCTTGTTCATGAAGATCAAGGCCGAGAGGAACTCGTTCCAGGAGTTGATGAAGGCAAACAGCGCCACGGTGACGATCCCCGGCGTGACCAGTGGCAGGAAGATGTTGCGTAGCGCCTGGAAGGTGGTGCTGCCGTCCATCACCGCCGCCTCCTCGATCTCGCGCGGGATGCTCTCGAAACTGTTGCGCATCATGTAGATCGAGAACGGCAGCTGCAGGACGGTGTGGACGATGGCGAGCCCGAGCATGCTGTTGGCGAGCCCGATCTTGGAGAAGGTCAGGTAGAGCGGGGTCAGCAACGCCTGGTAGGGGATCATCAGCGGCGCGAGCAGCAGGATGAACCAGCCTTCCTTGAACGGAATCTTGAAGCGGGCGAGCCCGTAGGCGGTGGGAACCGAGAGCGCCAGGCACAGTACGATGGCGATGGCGGCAACGCCCAGCGAGTTTCCGACATAGGTCAAAAGGCCCGCCTGCCAGTCGTAGACCTTGGCGTAGTTCTCGAGGCTGAGGCTGTGCGGCAGATAGGACGGCGGGGAGGCCGACGATTCCGCCGGCGTCTTCAGCGACGCCAGGAACGACAGCACCACCGGCGACAGCATCAGCGTGATGACGAGAATGCAGGCCGCGCCCACGAGGTAGCGCACGCCTCGGGCCTCGCCGGCGACACGGGCGATACCGCGGTCGCCGGTCGTGATCCGAGGGGCCGCTTCGGCAAGTACGGTCATGCGTGGCTCCGGTTGCTGAGCGCCACCTGGATGGAAGCGAACACGAGAATGATCAGCGTCAGGATGATGGACAGAGCCGCGCCGTAACCGAGTTTGAAGGAGACGAAGGAGTTCTGGTAGATCCAGTACACCGAGGTGAAGGTCTGCCCGCGCGGGCCGCCGCCGGTCATCAGGTAGAACTGGTCGAAGGCCAGCATCGAGCCGATCACCGAGATCAGCGTGGTGAGCAGGATGATCCGCAGGCTGAGGGGCAGGATGATGCTCCATACCCGCTGCCAGTAGTTGGCGCCATCGATCAGCGCCGCCTCGGTGATCTCGTGGTTGATCGACTGGATGCCGGCGACGAACAGGATGGTGCCGAAGCCGATCACTTTCCAGGTGATGGCGATGGTGACGGCGATCAGCGCCATGTCGACCTTGGTGAACCACACCGCCGGTGCGGCCAGGACGCCGATATCGACCAGGAACTTGTTGAACAGTCCCACCTGCTGGTCGAACAGCCAGACCCAGAGCAGGCTGGAGCTGCCCAGCCCGATCACCACCGGCAGGAACACCGTGGCGCGCGTGAGCTGCTGCAGCGGCCGGTTCGGCGCGGTGAGCAGCGCCAGCCCGAAGCCGATCCCCATCAGCACCGGGGTGATGACGACGGTGTAGCGCACCGTGAACCACAGCGCCCGCCAGAAGGTCTTGTCCTCGAACGCCCGGATGTAGTTGTCGAGCCCGATGAACTTGCCCCCGCCGAGTAGCGAGGTGTCGGTGAGCGAGATGTAGACAAGCTGCCCCAGCGGCCAGAACACGAAGAAGGCCACGAACAGCAGCGCGGGCAAGATATAAAGGAAGCCCTGATTTTTGGAGAGTGCCGATCCCACGATCCGTGATCCTGCCAAAAGAGGGGGCTGCGGCGCCGCCATGAGAGCGCCGCAGCCGGGGGCCGAGGAAGCCTATTGCGCCGCGATCGCTTTCATCGTTTCGCGCGCCCCTTCGATGGCGCCGTCGATATCGCCGTCGAAGATTGCGGTCTGCAGCATGGTCAGCCACGGGCTCTGATCGGCGTTGACCATGTCGTTGAAGTGGAAGGCCCACGGCGTCTGCCCGATGCCGACCGCCTGCGCGGTGGTGATGTAGCGGGGCTCAGCCTTGAAGTAGTCGTTGTCGGCCAGGTCCGTGCGCGAGGGCAGGATGAAGTTCTTGGCAAGAGCCTCGAGCTGCGCCTCGTCGCTCAGCTGCCACCTGATGAACTCGAGCGCGATATCGGGGTGCTTGGCGCCCGTCGGGATGGCGATCACGTCGCCGCCGACAAAAGAGGACGCCTGTCCTTGTTCGACGCCGGGGAGCGGGGCAATACCGAAGTCGATCTCGGGATGGTTGGTCTTGAGCGAGGCGATGGCGAAGCCGCCGGAGCCCTGCATGCCGATGATGCCGGTTTCGAAGGTCGCCTGGAAGTTCGAGCCCGTGTCGGCTTCGGCGCTCTCGGGGATGACGCCGTTCTTCCACATGTTCTGCAGCATCTGCAGGACTTCGCGGACGCCGGTGCCGTCCATGGGCGTATCGTCGCCGCTGGCTGGCAAGAGCTTGGCCCCGGACGCCCACATCATCGGCGCCTGGGTGAAGATGTTGCAGCCGCCGCACGAGCCCGAGAAGTAATAGCCGTAGGCGTTGGGATCGCTCTCGCGAATCTTGGTCGCATATTCCTCGAGCTGCGCCAGCGTCTTGGGCGGGCTTTCCGGGTCGAGCCCGGCCTTGCGGAAGAGGTCCTTGTTGTAGAGCAGGATCGACACGTCGGGGGTGAACCCGGTGCCGTAGAGTTTGCCCTCGTAAGTCGCCAGATCGCGGAAGGCCTGCGCCACCTTGGCCTGGTTGGGATCGGCCGAGAGCTGATCGGTCAAGTCGGTCAGAAAGCCAGCCCGCATGAAGTCCGGCATGAAGATAAGGTCGAAGGAAATAAGGTCTGGGACGTCGCCGGCCTGGACGCTGGTCGCAAGCTTGGTGACCATCTGATTGTCTGGAATGGTCGTGAGCTCGATCTTGTCGTCGTGACTGGTATTCCACAGGTCGACCATGTGCTGAGCCGCGTTCGAGCTCGACGCACGGGCGAAGATGCTGAGCGTCTCAGCAAAGGCGGCTGTTGGCAGAACGATCGCGGCGGACATCGACAGCGCAATCGCCATCCTGCCCAGAATTGGCAAACTCATTGGTTCCTCCCTGTTGCCGAATGCGCCCCCGGATCCTCTTGCGAAGCACCTCCCCGCGGGCACTTGGGAAAAGCTTTTCTGCTCCTGCACCGCGCCACCCCGTTGGGACATCCGCAGCAATTTAGGAAAAGCTTTTCTCAGGTCAAATTGATCGCACGGATTCTTGCAGAGCGCAAGAGCGCGCCCGCAGTGAGGCCTGCAACGGGGGAGCCGGCACCCGGCCGACGATCTCGAACTTCCGGTGCCAATGGCTCAAGCGTGTTGGGCGGCGCGGTGATGATGGCGCGGGTGCGCAGCCAACGTCTTGGCGCGCCTTGGCAGCGCTTGACGAGGCAGCTTGGCCGACACCCGGCGATCGGGCTCATCGGGCTCATCGGGCAGCGCCACGCCGAGTGCGTCGGCCACCGTCCTTTCCAGCAGTCTTTCCAGTTCGAGCTTGTGCATGATCGACGTCCTTCCCACTCGCGAATCTGTGCCGCGACTGACGAAAGCAACGCGGTGACCGCGCGCGAGTTGCGGCGCCTGTCGATCAGATTGCGGTGAACCCACTTGGGATCAGCTGGACGCTTCCTCGGGCGGGGCGTTGACCTGGGAGTGTTACCTCGCAGCTTCAAGCGCATGCCCACCGCGCGAACGAAATGGCATACTAACGGGCTACTCTCATTTATGGAGTCCGTAAGTCGCTCATTTCGTTGAGAAAAATGGTGCCGCTTAGGTGACTCGAACACCTGACCCCATCATTACGAATGATGTGCTCTACCAACTGAGCTAAAGCGGCGCACCGGCGTTAGGTGCCGGAGGGTGCGGGTCTTTTACTGGCGCGGTCGCGTCCACGCAAGGGGCTTGGCGCTGATCAATTGTCGGGCAGGGCCAGGGAAGCACCGGGCGGCGATCCCGCCTCGCGCGGCGGCGCAGAGGCAGGCGGCAGCGGCGCGTCGGCGACCCGGGTGGCGACGGCGCTGACCGGAACGCGCCATTCGAATGCATCGAGCCTGCCGGTCACCGGCGAGAGCGGTTCCCATTCATCGGCGGTGATGCCATCGGCGGTCCAGACCGGATCGCGCGGCGCCCGCACGGCGCGATTGACCCATTCGCGGGCCTTGCCTTGATCGGCGTTCTCGCCCTCCTCGATCTCGGCCATCATCATACAGACGGCCTGTGAGGGATTGGCGCTGGCGTAGTTGGCCAGCGCATCGCGGGCCGTGGCCCATTCATAGGCGTCGATGGCGGCGCGGGCGAGCACCACGGCGCCGCTCTTGTTCTGTGGCGGGGTATCGACCAGCTCGCCGATGCGTTTCAGCCGGTCCACCGCCGAAGCCCCAGGCACCGCATTGGCAAAGAGTGTCGCGATATCGGGGTGCGAAGTAGCCCGCCAGACCCGGCGCAGCAGGCTCATCGCCTTTCGCGCATCGCCGCGGTTGATGTAGATGCGGGCCGCGATCAGGGCGGCGGGGACGAAATCGGGCTGCAGCTTCAGCGCGGCGAGGGCATGGTCGAGCGCCGCGAGCGGCTCGGTAGGCTCGGCCAACTTGGCGCGCGCGGCCTCGACCACCGCCTGGCGCCGCCGCTTGCGCATCTTTTCCTCGCGGCTGACCGCGGGTTCGGCCGCAACCACGGCGAGTGCCTCATCCCAGCGGCCCCTGCGGGTCAGGTCATCGAACACGGCTTCGCTCGCCCAGGGCGTATGCGGCGCGATTTCGGCGGCCTTCTGCGCGAAGGTGAGCGCGGCGTCGGTCCGGCCCTGCGCCCGGGCCTGATCGTAAAGACCCGAGAGGGCCGCAAGCGCGGTCTTCCGGTTGGAGATCAGCGCGCGGTAGTGCTCACGCGCCGAATGCATGTCGCCCAGGGCGAGGTCGGCCCGGGCTTCCAGCAATTGGGCTGCAGCATTGGCCGGGATGTTCGCCCGTGCTTCGCGCGCGAGCAGGCGGGCACGCGTCGCATCGCCGGCCTGCAGCGCGATAAAGCCGTCCGAAAGGGCAACGAACCCCTGGTCCTTGCGCCGGTCGCGGGCGCGGCGCGCCAGATAGTAGGGTGCCGCAATCAAGCGCCCCAGGATGCCCCACAAGAAGATGATCGCGGCAATGCCCGCCAGCAGCAGGAAGGCCGCAATGCCCAGCCGCGGCTGCATGCGGAAACCCATGAACTCGAGCGTGAGCGTGCCGGGAAGGCTGATGAGCCAGGCGATCCCGGCGGTCACCAGCAGGCTCAGAATGATCCAGTAGGAGAGACGGATCACTGAGCGGCCTCCGTTGCAACCGGCGCCAGCGCCTGCGCCCGCAGCCTGGCGATGAAGCCCTCCGCCTCGGCATGGGCCGAAATCTCGTCGACCAGCGGACCCGCTGCGATCCGCATCGGCTCTGGCAATTGGGCAAGCAGCGCCGACGCGGCGACGAAGTCACGCCGCTCCATTGCAGCTTCGAGGCGTGAGACCACCGCCTCCGGTGTATTGCCCTCGATCTCCCCCGCCGGACGAAGCGCGAGCAGGGCCTTGGCCCATTCGAGCGCATCGCGCGACCAGTCGCCCGTGGGTGCGCCGGTCCGTCCGCTCAGGATATCGGGCAGAACGGCGCCGAAGCGGCTGGCGAGCTCGTCCGGGCGGGCCAGGCCACTCTCTGCACCTGCCGCAACCGCGGCGGGAATCGAAAGGTCAGGAAGGATGGTGATGAGGCTAGCCAGCTCGACGGCGTAGGGACGGCCCGTGGCGAAGGCCGTCTCCAGCCCGGAAACCACGAGCGGGAGCTTGACCGCCGGGCCGATATCGGCGCCCCCGATCGACTGGTTCTGAGCGGCGATCGCCGCCTTGGCGGCACCAAGATCGGCAGAAAGCACATCCATTGCAGTGTCGGTTGCGGTGAACTGCTGGTCGATTTCACTCATCCTGGCGGTCAGCGTCGCAAGGCTTTGCTCTATTTCGGCCAGGTTCTGGGCCAGAGCATCGGCATCAGCCGAGGATGCGCCGGCCGCAATGGCTTCCACCCTGCTCTCGAGCGAGCGGAGCTCGCCTTCAATGCCGGAAAGGTCGACCGCCGGCGCGGTGGGGATCGCAGCCCGTAGATCCGCCAACGATTGGCGCAGTTCCGCAAAGCCCGTGTCGAGCTGGGTGATCGTGGCATCGAGGCTGACCTGGGTATCCATCGACGCTTCCACCAGCGCGGCGAAGCGTTCCTCGAGGCCCGAAATCCGCTCGGCCTGCTCGGCCAGCTGCGGCGCGGGGTCCGCGATCACCGGTACGTTCGAGGGGAGGGAGATCCAGGAGGCGAGGAGATAGGTCAGACTGGTCCCCAGCAGCGCACCGACAACGGCGGCGATGGAGATGGCGCTCCAGGGCATGGCGAGCCTTGCCTGCGGACGCGGCGGCGGCGGAGTTTGGGCTGCGGGCCTCGGCGCTTCCGTTGGCTTGGTGGCCCCGGCGGCGGGGTCCGGCTGCGACGCAGCGACCGATTCGACCTGCGAGAAGGGCGCCTCGGCGATGGAAGGATTGGGCTTGGGTTTGGGTGACGGCTTCGTCGCCGCCCGCCGCTCAGCCGGCTTCTCGCCTTCGGCGGCTGCCCGCGTGGCATCGCGCGCCGTGAGGTCGATGACCGGCGGCTTCACAGGCCCCGATTTGCGGTCAGCCATGCAGGTAGTCCTTTGTCAGTCTTGGTATCATGACGCGTATTGATCGCGGGCAAAAGACAAGGCAAGTCCCATCATGGCCTCCTCGCTCGGATAGTCAGCCAAGCCGATACGGACGAAATGGGCATCGATCAGCGGTTCGGCAACATTCTCCGAGAGGCAAAGAATGCCAAGCTGCCGTTGGGCCTTGCGGCTGATCCGGGGCGCCGCGAGCGTGGCGAAAGTCTCTGCCGTGCGACGCGAATAGAACAGTGCCGCCTCCAGCGCGCCGCTATCGAGGTCAGCCACCACCTGGTCCGGCAGGGTGCTCACCGCGTTCATGGCATAGACGTGAGTGGTGATCACCATGACGCCATAGGGGGCAAGCGATTTGGCGAGATCGCCGGACTGGTTGCGGCCAGCGGGATAGAACACAGGACCGTTCGGCTTGGCATGCGCCAGCCGCTCGGCGAGATCGGCCAGCGCCCCGCCGGCGCTCTCGACATCGGTGAATCCGCAGGCGCGGGCGTGCTCGGCGGTCTTGTCACCGACTGCAAAGACCTTGAGGCCGAGAAACGGCGCGAGCGCCTTGCGCTCCTCGAGCGCGCGCAGCGCATTGGCGCTGGTCAGCGCCAGGGCGGCAAACCCCTTGGCCTCCGGGAGACTGGTGGTGAGAGTTTCGTGGGTAAGCAGCGGACAGAGAGTGGCTTCGATATCGAGCGCGGCGAGACGCGCCGCGGTCTCGCTGGCGTCGGGTTCGGGCCGTGTGACCAGCATGCGCACCAATCAGCTTATCCCTCGAAGCGCTTGACGAATTCGCGACCTGCCAGCCCGAGCAGCCGCTCTCCCAGCTCGCCGCCGATCGAAGCGGCGTCGGCCGGCCTGCCCGAAAGCGTCGCCTCGAAGCTTTCCGACCCGTCCGGGCTCAGGATCTGGGCATGCAGGGTGCACGAAGTTTCGTTCAATTCGGTAAACGCGCCGATCGGCGTGCGGCAGGAGCCATTCAACCTGTCGAGGAGCGCGCGCTCGGCTGTGACCGCGATCCCCGTCGGGGCGTGATTGAGGCAGGAAACGATCGCCGCGGTCCGCTCGTCGCCCTCGCGGATTTCGATGCCGATCGCGCCTTGTGCCGGGGCGGGCGGAAAACGGCGCGGATCAAGATAGGCCGTTATCCGGTCGCTGCACCCCAGCCGGTTGAGGCCGGCAACCGCCAGCAGCGTGGCATCCGCGACGTCCCGCTCGAGCTTTTCCAGACGGGTACCGACATTGCCGCGGAACGGGATGATCTCGAGATCCGGCCGGTACCGCTTCATCTGGGCGCCGCGCCGGATCGAGGAGGTGCCGAATCGGGCGCCCTGCGGCAGATCGTCCAGGGTCTTTGCCTTGAGCGAGACAAAGGCGTCCCGGATGTCTTCGCGCTCGAGGAAGGCCGGCAGATAAAGGCCCGCGGGAAGCGTGGTCGCCAGATCCTTGGACGAATGGACCCCCAGGTCGACCTCACCGGCCAGGAGCGCCGCCTCGATTTCCTTGGAGAACAAGCCCTTGCCGCCGGCCTCCGAGAGCGGCCTGTCGGTCAGCCGGTCACCGCTGGTGGAAATGACCTGGATGGCGATCTCGGTCTCCGCCACGCCATGCTCCATGGCAAGCAGGCGTCGCACCAGATTGGCCTGGGCCAGGGCAAGCATCGAGCCACGCGTGCCGATGCGGATGAATGGGGCTCGCGATTGCAATCTCGTGCCGTCCTATTGTAGGCCAGACCAGAAGTTGGCGACGGCTTAGACCGTTCCACAGCACCGGGCAAGAGCATGAAGGTATTGGGGATCGAGACGAGCTGCGACGAAACCGCAGCGGCAATCGTGACGCGCGACCGCAATGGCCGCGGCAAAATCCTTTCCAACGTCGTCCGCAGCCAGATCGAAGAGCATGCCGCCTATGGCGGGGTGGTGCCCGAGCTGGCGGCGCGCAGCCATGTCACCCATCTCGATCATATCATCCGGCGCGCCTGCGACGATGCGGGCGTCAGGCTTGCCGACCTCGACGCCATCGCGGCGACGGCCGGACCGGGCTTGATCGGCGGCGTGCTGGTGGGCCTGACGACGGCGAAGGCTCTCGCGGCGGCGCTCGGCAAGCCGCTGATCGCGGTCAATCATCTCGAGGCCCACGCGCTGACGGCGCGCCTGACCGACGGCATCGCGTTCCCCTATCTCATGCTGCTGGTCTCTGGCGGGCACAGCCAGTTCGTCCTGGTGCGCGGTGTGGGGGACTACGAGCGCTGGGGCTCGACCATCGACGATGCGCTGGGCGAAGCCTTCGACAAGGTGGCAAAGCTGCTCGGCCTGGGGCAACCCGGTGGGCCGCAGGTCGAAAAGCAGGCCGAAAGCGGCGACGCGTCGCGGTTCAAATTCCCGCGGCCGCTGCTCAAGGAAGCCCGACTCGATTTCTCGTTTTCCGGACTGAAGACGGCGGTGCGGCTCGCGGCAGAGGACATCGCGCCGCTCAGCGATCAGGATGTGGCCGACATCTGCGCCAGCTTCCAGCTGGCGGTCGCCGAGATCATCGGCGTCCGCTCGACCGCCGCGCTGCAGCGCTTCAAGGCGGACCTGCCCGCCTCCCCGCTCCGCCTGGTCGTTGCCGGCGGCGTCGCCGCCAACAAGGCCATCGGCATTGCCCTGCAGCGCGTCGCCAAGCAGGCGGGCGCGCAGCTCATCGTGCCGCCGGTCAACCTTTGCACCGACAACGGCGCCATGGTCGCCTGGGCTGGATTGGAACGGCTGGCGCTGGGCGCCGCAGACGGTCTCGATTTCTCGGCCAAGGCACGCTGGCCGCTCGACAGCGCCGATATGGGCCTGACACATGCCGCTTGAGCACGTCGCAATCGTCGGAGCCGGCGCTTGGGGCACGGCCCTGGCCCAGGCCGCGGCAATGGCTGGCAACGACGTCACCCTGGTTGCGCGCAGCCCCGCGCTGGTCGACGAGATCAACAGGCATCACACCAACAGCCTCTACCTGCCCGAGGTACTGCTTTCCGAGCGGATCACCGCGGCGGGCGGGCTCGATATCGCGGCCGATATGGTCATCCTCGCCGTCCCGGCGCAGGCGAGCCGGGCGGCGCTGCTCGAGATCGGCGAGGTCGCGCTCGCCGGCATCCCCGTGGTCTTGACCGCCAAGGGACTCGAAGCGGGCACCCTCGAGCGGCAGAGCCAGATCCTCGCCGAGCTTGCCCCCCGGGCCGTGCCCTACGTGCTTTCCGGCCCGAGCTTTGCCGATGACGTCGCCGCTGGCCGGCCGACCGCGGTCACTCTTGCCGGGGACGACGCAGCGGCCACAGAAGCGGTCGCGGCCATTCTCGCCGGGCCGACTTTCCGGCCCTACGCCGCCGGGGACCGGATTGGCGTCGAACTCGCCGGGGCGCTCAAGAACGTCTATGCGCTGGCCTGCGGCGCAGTCGAGGGCGCCGGCCTCGGCGCCTCGGCGCGGTCGGCGCTGCTGGCCCGCGGCTTTGCCGAACTCAGCCGCATCGTCGTCGCCATGGGCGGCTCGGCATCGACCCTGACCGGCCTTGCCGGCCTGGGCGATCTCACGCTCTCGTGCACCTCGACGCACTCGCGCAACTACCAGTTCGGCATGGCGCTCGGACGCGGCGAGAACGTCGACGAGATCAAGGGGCATGGCGCCAAGCTCGCCGAAGGGGTGGCGACAGCGCCGGTGGCCCGGCTCCTGGCCCGCAAGCTCAGGATCGACGCGCCGCTGATCGACGCGGTAAACCTGCTCCTCGAGGGCAATTCCAGCATCGACGAAATCGTCGCCGGCCTCATGGCACGGCCGCTCAAACGGGAGGAATAACAATGCTTTATGCCATCATCGCCGAGGACAAGCCGGGCGGGCTGGAACACCGGCTGGCGGTGCGGCCGACGCATCTGGAACACCTCGAGAGCCTCGGCGACAAGCTGGTCTTCGCGGGGCCATTCCTCGATGCGAGCGAGAAACCCTGCGGGTCGCTGGTGGTGATCGATGCGCCGAGCCAGGCGGAAGCCGAAGCCCTGGCCGCGCGCGACCCCTTCGTCGCCCAGGGGGTCTTCGCCCGCTACGAGGTCAAACGCTGGAACTGGGGCATCAACAATCCGGCGGGACGGTGAGCGCAATGGCGCACTGGCTGATGAAGTCGGAACCGGACGTGTTGTCCTACGACGACGTCGTCAACAAGGGCGTGCCGGAACAATGGCACGGCGTGCGCAACTACACGGCGCGCAACAACATGAAGGCGATGCAGCTCGGCGACGAGTGCTTCTTCTACCACTCCAACATCGGCAAGCAGGTCGTCGGCATCGTCAAGGTGGTGGCACTCGCCCACCCCGATTCGACCGCCGAGCTCAAGGACGGCAAGGTGGTCTGGGAGTGTGTCGACGTCCTTCCGGTCAAGAAGCTGCCGCAGCCGGTGACGCTCGAGGAGATCAAGCGCACGCCGGCCCTCGCCGACATGGCGCTGGTCAAGCTGTCCCGCCTGTCGGTGGGGCCGGTGACCGATGCCGAATGGGACATCATCTGCAAGCTGGGCGGGACTGCATGAAGACCGGGCCGCTGCCTCTCGCCAGGGAGTGAGCCTTTTGCGCCCCTTGCGCGTTTTTGCTTGTGCGACCACCACAAGGGAGACCAGCCATGAAACGGACTGCAAGGGCCAATTGGAGCGGATCCCTCAAACAAGGGTCCGGGACGCTGGACATGCAGAGCGGCGCCTTTGCGGCGCAGCCCTATACCTATGAAGGCCGCTTCGTCGACGAGAGCGGAAAATCCGGCACCAACCCGGAGGAACTGATCGCGGCCGCGCATGCCGGGTGCTTTGCCATGCAGCTCGCCAACATGCTCGCCGAAAACGGCACGCCGCCGGAAATGCTCGAAGTCTCGGCCGAAGTCGAACTCGTCCCCGGCACCGGGATCGTCGGCAGCGCCCTCAAACTGGAGGCCAAGGTCCCCGGCATCGAGCCAGCCAGGTTCGCCGAACTGGCCGAAGGCGCCAAGCAGACCTGCCCGGTTTCCTACGCCCTGCGCGCCATCCGGCTCACGCTCGACGCCAGGCTCGTGGGGTAATGCGCTGGCAGCGGCGCGATCAGCATTTCGACGATCAGGATATGGTGCGGCCGTGGCCGCCGATGACGACGATGCGGGGCATTTTGACCTCCGAAGCAGGCAACGGCCGGGGGGCGCGCGCTCCCCTTGGGACTGTTGTCAAATATGACTACGCTGAGTCGCGACTCCGGCGTATCAAATCGGGTGGGATATGCGAGCGGCTGAAACGCTGAAGGCGATGCTCAATGAGCGATGATTTTGAATTGGTCCGCGGCAGCGGCAACGTGTTCAGCGATTTCGGCCACGCCAATGCCGAAGCCGAACAACTGAAGGCAAGGCTCGCTGCCCAGATCATCCGTGTGCTGGATGCGCGGGGGCTTACGGTGCGCGCCGCGGCGGAACTGACTGGCACCGCCGCCGCCGACTTCTCCCGCATCCGCCGCGCCAAGCTCGACCGGTTCACCATCGACCGGCTGATGATGGTGCTGCATCGGCTGGATCAGCGGGTGGAGGTGGAGGTCAGGTTCAGCGACAAAGCCGCTTAGGAGTTTGTAGCCTATACGCCTAAGGCGTTGGGGACTTGACTCGAAATGGCTCCAACGCTACACGCTTTGATACAAACCGAAGCGGGTGATTGAAGCCATGCCTCAAATTCAGATATCGGACGAGAATTTCGCGCGGTTGCAGCGCCTCGCCATTCCGTTGGTGGATACGGCGGACACGGTTATCTCCAAGGCGCTTGATGCGCTTGAAGGTGACGCTGCCGGGTTCGGCCCAAAGGAGCGCACGTTTTCGGCGGGGTCGCCGCCTGATCTATCGTTTACGTCGGTGCGGTCGGCCGCCGTTGACGGAAAAGTGCTGGTGGGCGCCGAAGCCTATTGGAACTCAATCCTGATCGCGGTGATCCGGGCAGCCACGGATCATGGCGCTACGTCTAGCCAAGTGAGTAAAAACTTGTTGGCCAACCATATTGTCGGAACCAAGGATGACGGAGGTTACAAGCCGATACCGGTCGCCGGCCTGTCGGTGCAGGGTCAGGACGCGAACAATGCTTGGAAGTCAACGACGTATCTAGCCGACGCGTTTGGCATCGCCGTCGAAGTCGGCTTCATTTGGCAAAACAACCCAAAAGCCGCCCTACCAGGACAGGCGGGGCGGATGGTCGTCGGATCGACGAACAAGAGATAGCGGCGCAGCTCGACGGATCGAGCCCGCGGTTTCTAGGGGTAGTGAAGGCGGACCGCTTTCTCTATACAGCCGCGGAGGCTAGAGGTTCAACTCCTCTCGTCGCTCCCAAAAAAAAGGCCCGGGTCTCCCCGGGCCTTTCGCATTCTCGACAGAGTGGTGAGGCCTTACGCCACCCCACCCATATGCGCCAGCACCGCCAGCAGCAGCAGCGCCACGATGTTGGTGATCTTGATCATCGGGTTCACGGCGGGGCCCGCCGTGTCCTTGTAGGGGTCGCCGACGGTGTCGCCGGTGACCGAGGCCTTGTGGGCGTCCGAGCCC
>Ga0214473_10002136_pt1 | contig 24675 bp, 23 predicted proteins | sample RVTome_7_FD_203509 | JGI IMG/M metagenome (GOLD analysis project Ga0214473, IMG submission 203509) | Soil microbial communities from uranium-contaminated site in the Upper Colorado River Basin, Wyoming, United States - RVT98D197 | ecosystem: Environmental > Terrestrial > Soil > Contaminated >... | reverse complement strand
ATCCGGTACGGTCTTCTCCTGGGGATGAAAGTTGAGGAGATTCATGAATTGACAAAAATCGATCCATGGTTTCTCTTCAATATTCAAGAGGTGATCGATCTCGAGAAAGAGATAAGGTCCTATGGGCCCAAGGTGATAGACCTGGACCTCTGGAAAACTTCCCGGACGGTCAACCAACTGAATCTTCCCGAACCTCTCCTGAGAAAAGCAAAGGAGTTTGGATATTCCGATTATCAACTGGGGGTTCTTCTGGGGTTTGATGAAACGACGATCCGTAAATGGAGGGAGGAAAAAAGGGTGATCCCCACCTACAAACAGGTGGATACTTGCGGGGCGGAGTTTGAAGCTTACACCCCTTATTTCTATTCCACTTACGAAAAAGAGGATGAATCAAGGGTCTCCGAAAAAAAGAAGGTGATGATTCTGGGAGGTGGACCCAACCGGATCGGTCAGGGCGTCGAGTTCGACTATTGTTGTGTCCATGCCTCTTTTGCCCTGAAAGAGCTGGGCTATGAGACGATCATGGTCAACTCGAATCCGGAGACCGTCTCAACGGATTACGATACTTCCGATAGACTTTATTTTGAGCCTCTCACCCTGGAAGATGTCCTTCATATCATTCGGGTTGAGAAACCGGATGGGGTGATCGTCCAGTTCGGGGGACAGACCCCTCTCAATCTGGCCGTTTCACTCGAAAAAAACGGAGCCAGGATTATCGGCACAAGCCCTGAAAACATCGACCGGGCTGAAGATCGGAAACGCTTCCAAGCACTCCTCAAGAAATTGGGTCTCGTCCAGCCTGCAAACGGGACTGCAAACACGCCGGAGGAGGCAAAGAGGGTTGCCGATGAGATCGGCTACCCCGTCATGGTCCGGCCCTCCTATGTCTTGGGGGGAAGAGCCATGCAGATTATTTATGATGAGGAATCTCTTGAGCGATTTGTACAGCGCGCAGTGGAGGCATCTCCCGAGCATCCGATCCTGATCGATAAGTTCCTCGAGGATGCGATTGAGATCGATGTCGATGCAGTGGCCGATGGGAAGTCCAGTGTTATCGCCGGCATTATGGAACATATTGAAGAAGCGGGGATCCATTCGGGAGACAGCGCCTGTGCAACGCCTCCCTTCTCCCTCAGTGATGAACTGATCGAACAGTTAAAACGAAATACATACTCACTGGCGAAAGAACTTCAGGTGATAGGCCTTATGAATATCCAGTATGCCATTAAGAACGATATCATTTACGTTTTGGAAGTAAACCCCCGGGCCTCCCGGACAGTCCCATTCATTAGCAAGGCGACCGGAATCCCCTGGGCCAAAGTGGCAGCCAAAGTGATGGTGGGGAAAAGTCTTCGTGAGCTCGGTATCGTCGGGGAGGTGAAAACGGACCACATCGCCGTAAAGGAGTCTGTCTTCCCCTTCAATCGTTTCTATGGAGTGGATACGGTCCTGGGACCGGAAATGAAGTCAACCGGCGAGGTCATGGGGATTGATACCGATTTTGGAATTGCCTTTGCCAAGTCCCAGATTGCTGCCGGGACTCAAATGCCCCTGAAGGGAAGGGTCTTCATCAGCGTCATGAATAAAGATAAAAGACCCATCGTTTTTGTAGCCAAGAAACTGGCGGACCTGGGATTTGAGATTGTGGCTACCAAAGGGACAGCAAAAGTCCTCCTGAACAATGGAATCCCGGTGCAGACCGTCTTCAAGGTGGGAGAAGGCAGGCCGGACATCGTTGACCGCATGAAGAACGGGGAGATCGATCTGGTCATCAACACACCGAGCGGCAAGAAGCCAAAAGCGGATGAGGTCGCTATTCGAAGTCAAGCGGTCGCCCACAACATTCCATGTATCACTACCCTCTCAGGAGCCTCTGCCGCAGTGAACGGGATTGAATCCCTTCTGAAGCGGGGAATGTCCGTCCATTCCATTCAAGATTATCACCAGAAGATCAAATTCCCCACGGTATAGTGACAGGGTCAACGTGAAAAGACCAATTAATGCACCATGCCCAGTGGCATCCTCGAACGATGGAAATCGATAACCCCCCTCTATTCCCCCCCTTAACTTAAGGGGGGATGAAGGGGGGTTAGGGTTACGAAGCCCGTTTCGTTTAGCGTCGGGCGGTTACGTCAACCTCCTTTAGACGAAATACGTTACCCAATGACGATACGGGCATCCTTCGACAAGCTCAGGACGAACGGTTTTTTTCCGATCATGGTGAGCCTGTCGAACCATCCCTTGACCCTTAGACGAGACCTTTTATTTAAAAGGAGACTGAAGAATGGATTTGAGTGGGAAAGTTGCTCTGATTACAGGTGCGGGCAGCGGTATTGGCGCGGCGACTGCAAGGCGGTTTGTGGCTGACGGAGCGAAGGTGTGTATTACCGACATTCGGCTGGACCTGCTGGAGCAGACGGCCGGTTTCTTGCCCTCCGGATCGTTCGCAGCTTGGGCCGGAGATGTGAGCGTCCTCAAAGATGTCGAACACATGGTTGAGAATGCGTTAGCTATTGAGGATAGAATTGACATACTCGTGAACAGCGCCGGGATAGACCCCTCAGGACCGGAAGTCAATGCTGACATCGGTTTTTGGCAGAAGATTCTTGAAGTCAATCTTACCGGGCCGTATCTTACGATGAAGACTGCCATACCCCATATGATAAAAGCCGGAGGAGGTTCGATCGTGAACATCTCTTCCCTTTCCGCGATACGCTATATAGCAGGCAGGGCGGCATATTCTTCCTCAAAAGGCGGTCTGATATCGCTCAGTCAAGCAGTCGCCGTTGAATATGGCCCTGTTAATATTCGCTGCAACGTCATCTGCCCCGGGGCAATCAAAACACCGATGTTCGAAAACAATACGCGTCCGTTGGCACAAATGTTGGGAAAAGATCCCGAGTGGGTTTTTGCAAAGTTTACCTCCTTCTCGCCGCTCCGTCGGATCGGAAGTCCCGATGAGATTGCCAGTATTTGCAGTTTTCTGGCCAGCGAGGACTCGTCATTATTAACCGGGGGAGTCCTCATAGCAGACGGCGGTACATCGATTGTCGATGCTAACGGAGCAGCCATAAGCACGGTCTTCCCAGATCGGTGAGAACAGGGATAGTCCGCGTTTTTCAATATTGCCTCACTCTCCCGGGCTGAGATCCGGCAGGGACCCACTCTCCAGAGAGGCAATACTATAGCGAATGACTTAAATATGTTGACATCCCTTAAATTGTCATTGCGAACGAAGTGAAGGTCGATACGACCCACGTCGCTTTGCTCCTCGCAATGACAACTTTTTTTCTGCGTTCACAATATTTTCACCTCTTCCCTACATGGCCATGGGATGCTGGTATTGATATTCAGATTTGTCAACCTCCCCCGTGATAGGGTGCGGGAAAGAATAGGGGAAATGATAGCCGGATGGGTATGGATGAAATGCAGTTGGCCGATTGTCAGGGTTGGGCATCGGCAGGAAGCCGACTATCGGCTGTACCCTCCAGCCGGTTTCAAACCGGGTATAGAAGGTCGTATTCCAGAATAGTTTCTTGAAAAGCCACTTTCCATTCTCTTTCACGAATTCATTCTCATAATACCCATGCAGCCAGTATTGGCCCATAGCACCCCCGAAAGGAAAAGTCTCTGCCAGCCAGGTATGCCATCTTCCTTTTGCAGTCTTTCCATCAGGGGCGAGAGTAATCACGCCGCCTATTTGAATAATAACGGTACCGACCCCGGGAAATCTTTGCCTGGATTTAGAAGGCTGACCGGACGGATCTTCTCCGCCGGCACCCTGTAGATACATTTTCCTGATTCCTTCTTTACCCAGGAATTGACCATGACTCTCTATCTCGACGGATTCGGTATCCTCTGAAAAAAGGTCTACAATATCCTTCATTCTCCTCGTATCAAAATAGTAGCCGTATATCCTTTCCAGGTTCTCTATCTCATGGATATCCTCTAAACGAGTGACTTCTGCTTCCAGTTCCACCAGATTCATGTGATATCTCCTTTTCGAGATTTCTGTGAAAAAGAAATCTCTGTAGTCATCTCTTGGAATCTCCGTAATCAAGAGAATCTACTTCCCGGTCACCGGATGTTTGAAGTGGACCGGAACACGATACCCGGAAGGATAAGGAGCGTAGGAGGTGGATGGTGCATCAGGCTTCACGACCGGATCCGGCCCATTCTGACCAACCACCGGCACCTTTAACCAACCATCTTCGTATGGGGTGCGGAAGGTGAGGTTGAAATGGAGTTTCTTGATCTTCCATTTCCCATCTTCTTTGACGTACTCGTTTTCATAGACACCATTAATCCAGGTTTGTCTGAGGTCGCCTTCATGCAAAGAAGCAGTAGGTTTAGCCTCCATTCCCATACCATACCACCTTCCCTTTGCATTCTTGCCGTCGGGGTCTACGCTAACCACCCCTTGTAGTTGAAAGAGAATAGACAGCCACCCCGGTCGCTGCGGCTTGTTCGGGCCGTTTCCCATGAGGTCTACGTAGTATCTTCTGATGCCCTCCTTCCCTTTGTAAGCACCACGATCTGCTTCCTCTACGGACGGTTCGTTTTCGGCAAAGAGGTCCACTATCTTCTGCCACTCACCGTAGTCCTGATAGTAGCCGTAGATCTTCTGCAACTGCTCTATCTGCTTGATATCATCCAACCGCTGAATCCTGCCCTGCAATTCCTCCAGTGTAACCATTCGATCCTCCTTTTGTTTTAACCCCACCCTGCCTCCCCTTAAATTAAGGGGAGGTTAGGAGGGGTTATGTGCTGCGCTGGGGAGACGGATAGGGTGAGGGGGAGTAGCCTGTCCCCTTTTTTCGTTAAAACCTCTTCTGCTTGGACCGGCGGGACAGGAAGAACCCAGCCAGTACCAGCACGCATAATCCGAAGAGGATGGCCACAAGAACCGGCCAGGAAGGAATCCAGGTTTTTGGAATGTCAACGGAAGCAACAAGATTGATTTCCTTGATCAACTTTCCTTCGTGTTGAACAGGAATCTTCGCCAGGATTTGACCCTTCTGGATAGGGGCGACGACAAACTTGGGTAATTCAGAGATAACGGAAATGGTGTTCTCTTTCCCTTTTGCCACTGTCACTCTGACATCTTCCACAGCCGTGAGGATGACCTGATCTGCTTTTCCTCTTTTTACCTTCACCGGACCAAAAAGGGCGCCTTTCTTAACAGCCTCGACGGTTGCATAATTTTTGAAACCATACTCCAACAGCTTCTGGGCCTCCGGAGCCCTGTTCTTGACTCTTCCACATCCCATGACCACAGCAATCATCCTCTGCCCATCCCGTTTGGCCGTGGCTACAAGATGATAACCCGATTCTTCAATGTGCCCCGTCTTTAATCCATCCACTCCGATATTCTTGTAAAGTAGGGTGTTCCGGTTTCCCTGACGAATTCCATTGTATTCAAATTCCGTGGTAGAATGGATGGCAAGTGCTTCAGGATGTTCTTCTATATAGCGCCGCGACAAGTTGGCCATATCCATAGCCGTCACATACTGACCATCAGCAGGCAAACCATCGGAGTTTTTAAATTGAGAATTGTTTAACCCCAAGAGCTTGGCTTTCTCATTCATTTTTGAAACGAAGACCTCTTCAGATCCCGAAAGATGTTCTGCCAAAGCGACGCAAGCATCATTTCCTGAAGCAATGGCAACTCCTTTTATCAAGTCTTCCACCTTCACCCGGTCTCCAAGTTTAATGAACATTTTCGAACTATCGGTTTTGTAGGCCCTTCTCCATGCTGTTTCGCTCACGGTCACCAGATCATCCACCTTCAATTGCCCGGCACGGAGGGCATCATAGACCAAAAAGAGGGTCATCACTTTGACAAAACTGGCAGGAGGGATCTTGACCTGGGGATTCTGTTCATAAAGAATCTGGCCTGTCAGACCGTCCATCAACACTGCGGACTCCGCGTCGCACTGTAAAGGATTCTGGGAGCTCTGTGAAGATTGACCTACTGGTGCTTGTTGCAAGACCTTTGGCGTTTTAGGTTTCGGTGTTTTTTTTACTGCCCTGGAAAAGGCTGGACTGGAAAAGGTCATCATAAGGATAGATACAAGAATGAAAGTCATCCATATCTTTTTTCGACTAACAGTCATTATTCTCCTCCGGATTGTTTTGATAGAAAAATGATTGGACCTTTCATAACAGATTCGAAACCATTTTTCAATCTAACTGCATTAATTCTCCCGAATCTTTGACTCTATCGCTTGCTTTTGTTAAAGTTTTCCGTAGGTACGCTATGCGCTATGCTCTATGCGCTATGTATTTTTTATATGATGGAAACAATCTACGGACTTCTTGAAAAAATAACTTACTGGAATGAAGAGAACAACTTCGTGGTGGCCAAGCTCCAGGAAAAGGATAAGAAGGGGTTGACCACCATCGTGGGAAACCTCTCAGGTATCCACCCTGGCGAATCTTTGAAACTGAACGGACGATGGGTTGTGAATAAAAAATTTGGGGAACAGTTTCACGTTGAGGCATTTGAAGTGGTTGCCCCTGCAACGATCCATGGCATCAGGAAATACTTGAGCTCCGGATTGATTAAAGGCATCGGTCCGGTCATGGCCGACCGGATTGTCGACCGATTCGGGTTGAAGACCCTGGAGGTCATCGAAAAGACCCCTGAACAGCTGACCGGGGTGGAAGGGATTGGTACAAAAAGAATCGCCATGATCACCCACGCATGGGAAGAACATCGGGAGATCAAGGAGATCATGATCTTTCTCCAGAGTTATGGCGTGAGTTCCGCTCACTCTGCCCGGATTTATAAAAAATATGGAAATCGTTCTATCGAGATCGTGAAGGAGAATCCTTATCGCCTCATCCGGGATATTCCCGGTATCGGTTTTCTTACAGCAGATAAAATCGCTCAACACCTGGGCATCGATTACAATTCCTTGATCAGGGCCAAGGCGGGTCTTATTCACGTACTGAATGAATGCACGGGAGAGGGTCATGTTTACTACCCTGAAAAGGAGTTAGTTCGTAAAGCAGGAGAACTTCTGAGACTGGATCCAATGATCATCCTTCAGGCGCTAAGAGAGGTTTCCAAGGAGAAAGAGATTGTAATGGAACCCAATCATCCCGAATCGGGTGAGATGGCCGTCTTTCTCGCCCCTTTCTTTGTTGCAGAAACGGGGGTTGCACAAGGACTCAGACGCCTAAGGGAATCTCCTTCGAATATCAGGCCGATCCATCCTGAAAAAGCCATTGATTGGATTCAGCAGAAACTCCACATTAAGATGGCCCCAAAACAGAATGAAGCCATCCTCGCTGCTGCTACGTCGAAAGTGCTGGTCATCACAGGTGGGCCGGGAACCGGAAAGACAACCCTCATCAGGGCCATCCTGAAGATATTTGACCAGCTGAAGCTGAGGGTCTTCCTGGCCGCCCCTACAGGCCGGGCGGCCAAGAGAATGGCCGAAGCGACCGGTTGGGAAGCCAGGACAATCCATCGTTTGCTGGAATACTCTCTACAAAGAGGGGAATTTAAGAAGAACCAGAGTGACCCTCTCGAAACAGATGTGATCATCATCGATGAAGCCTCCATGGTGGACGTTCTCCTTATGTACCATCTGCTAAAGGCTATCCCAACCTGGGCTCATCTCATCCTGGTGGGAGATGTCGATCAACTTCCCTCGGTAGGGCCGGGGAATATCTTGAAGGACATCATTGCATCGAATTCCTTCAAGGTGGTCAGATTGACCGATATCTTCCGGCAGGCCCAGGAAAGTCTGATTGTGGTGAATGCTCACAGGGTCAATCAAGGGGAATTTCCTCTTCTCCCCCCGCCTCCCCGCTGGGGAGAAGGTGTCGCAATGCCAAAAGACCCTTCCTCCGATTTCTATTTCATCGAAGAAGAAAACCCGGAGAAGATCCTTCATCGAATTCTTGCACTCTGCGAGGAAGAGATCCCGGGGGTTTTTGGATTTCGCACTCTCCAGGAAGTTCAGGTGCTCACACCCATGCATAAAGGAATGATCGGAACCATTAACCTGAACATGGAACTCCAGAAAACCCTCAATCCCCATCCGACCGGCTTCACCCACAGTGGTAAAACCCTTAAGTTGAATGACAAAGTAATGCAGACCGTTAATAACTATAATAAAGAGGTCTTCAATGGGGACATCGGACGGATTTCAAAAATTGACCAGGAAAATCGGGAGATCACGATCGATTTTGAAGGAAGGCAAGTCCTTTACGACTTTTCTGAATTGGATGAAGTGGTTTTGGCCTATGCCGTTTCTGTGCATAAATCCCAGGGGAGTGAATATCCTGCGGTGGTTCTCATTGTTTCAACACAGCATTATTTATTACTTCAGAGAAACCTTATTTATACAGGTATCACCCGGGCGAGAAAGCTCGTCGTGATGATTGGAACGAAGAAAGCCCTTGCCATAGCCATTCAGAATAACAAACCTCAGATGAGGTTCACCCGCCTGTCAGAAAGGCTTAGAACGAATTAGTGAGAGGTCGACAAACTGGAATTAAGGGTGAGTTTGTCGCCTCTTTCATAAAAGGTTCACCGTAGAGGCGCAAAGGGCGCAGAGGAAGATTTTCTTCTGATCCAATCCCGCGAAACGCGGGATTGGATCAGAAACTTCGTCCCTTCGGGATAGAATAAAGATTTCTTTGAACTGACACATAGGGGAATGGTTATTTTGAAAAACCAGGAGCCTTTTTATTTGGCGGCCTCTCACCGCCAAATAAAAAATTGACTTCTTTGCGTTCTTTGCGTCTCTGCGGTGAGAATCCTATCTCAGACGAGCAGACGAGTATAATGATGAATATCACCCTCATTGGCATGGCAGGAGTCGGGAAAAGTGTGATCGGGAAAAGACTGGCTGAAGCCTTACACTATGAATTCATTGACATTGATGAGAGGATTGAGGGCAAATTCAAATTAAGGCTGCAGGAGATTCTAAACCGGTTAGGGGAACAGGGATTCCTGGAGATGGAAGAACAGACCATTCTTGGACTTGGTCCGGTGAATCATGCTGTTATCTCGCCCGGAGGGAGCGCCATCTATTCGGCCAAAGCGATGACTTACCTTAAGAAACATTCCGTTATGGTCTTCCTCAACGCCCCGTTTGAAATGATCAAGAAACAGATTCCGAACCTGTCCTCAAGAGGGATTGTCTGGCAAAAAAAGAAAGACTTGAAACTCCTTTTCCAAGAGCGAAAGCCCTTTTATGAAAGGTATGCAGACATCACGATTGATATCCGGAGAGACAGCAATATTGATGCACTGGTTAGAGAAATCCTCCAGAAACTATTGCCGGTGCAGGCTACAGGCCTCTAACATCAAGGCTGTTTCTTTTCGTTTCCTGGGTGAGGCGGAGCTTTTTGACTTTGAGTACTCAATAAGGTATAAAAAAGCCAGGTAGTTCGTCAAACTGCAGAGGAGGTATTAGTATTATGTCTCGAGTCATTGATGCTGTTTTTGAAGACGGTGTTTTCAAGCCTCTTCGAAAGGTGAATATCAAAGAGCATGAAAAAGTGACGATCAAAGTGATGCCTCTTGAAGAGTGGCAGACAAGATTTGACCGCATTATAAGAAAAATTCATAGCAAAGCCGCACAATATCCCTCAGAGGAGATAGAAGCAGACATCAGTCAGGCGATAAGAGAGGTGAGGGAAGGAAAGGGTGAGTCTTAGAGCGGTTATCGATACCAATATTTGGGTCTCTGCCATCATAAATCCAACCGGATACCCTGCCAGGTTAAGAAAAGCATTCGAAAAAGGAGTTTTCGAAATTGTCGTCTCCGAGCCGATCCTTCAGGAGGTTGCCGAGGTCCTTTGGCGTCCCAGGATACGATCAAAATACGGAATTACCGAGGAAGACATCAAAGAATTATTGACCTTGATTGAGGAAAGGGCGGATTATGCCTTGCTTTCTGGAAATATTAATATCTGCCGCGACAAGGACGATAATTTTATTATCGAAACAGCTATCCGCGGCAATACTGCCTATATTGTCTCAAGGGATGACGACGTAAAGTTTGACAAAGCCGTTTCCGATTTTTTGTCCCAATACAATATTTCTACCACCACCGTTGCAAAGTTCTTGAAGCTGTTAGAATAGTGTTCCTGTGATTCTGAGAAGTTTCTGTGCACTTATCACTTAAGGAATTTCCCTCCTCACAAATACCCTAATTCACCCAACCCGTTCAGCTCATAATGAGATTCAAACTTGTGAAAACCAATAAGTTGAGGTTAATTTTTTTAACACCAAGACACCATCGATTTCTCATGGCAATTACAATAAATGGCTTGTAACTATTTGTTTAGACAATTGTCTCCGGGAACCGTCCCTAAACTCCGGGGGAATCCAGGATTCTTGATCTTGGTTCGTGCTAACGGCGCTCTCTCTGCTCAAACTAACTGTTCTACGCTTACCCATCTTTCCTTGAAATTTACATCAAGCTTGCAATCGGCCAGGAGAAGCGTTCCAACCGAAGCGTCTTGCGATTGGGTTGTTCCAATAGCAATTTCTTGAATTCGATCAAACCATTTAATCCTTCCTCTAAAAAGATCCAATTCAACAATTCCTCCGTCGGCAAGTTCGGTGTCAATTGTCCCCAAGAATTCCAAACCCATTTCTTGAATCTTACTTTCTGACAATATCACCTCTCCGTTGTATCCGGTATCGATAATCGCAGGCAGTTCAATTTCTTCATTCTTTCCTGAAATCAGTTTGACTCTTATAATGGGAGCCAGAGTAGATCCATCAACGTAGCCGTTTATTATTGCCATTCGAAACTCCGCCTCTTAAGCAGAACGGCCGCTTTATACCCGACCTTCATTACATGAAATGCTTTCCCAGGATGTTTAGCTTTGCCGCTCTTAATTGCTTCAAGCGGTGTGCCCCCCAGAAAATAATCACCTGAGTCAATTTCAATGGCAACAAATTGTCCCCGGCAACAAGCCTCCAGGGTTCCCTTGAGCTGCTGATTATAAATTCTTCTTGCCTCGGTGGCTAAAGCCTTGTGATTATTTTCTGTCATATTTCACCTCCAGGGTCTTTGAAAGGTACTATTAGAAACCTTACCCTTTCAACCCTATCCAAATAACGGAATCTATTGAACAGATCTCGTACCCCATTCCTGATCCTTATTTTAGGAGTTTAACCAAATCCTGTCAATGATTTTTGAAGGGCGCGAGTTTGCAAGAAGAAGATCCCCTCTGAAATTCATTCTTGCTGGTGGGTGCCCAGGATGGAGGTATTCCAGACGAAGACCAAGAAGCAGAACCCGTATTTTTCAGTGGCTCGCCTCAGTTTCTTGCATATCCGTTGTGGTCTTTCTCAACGCCCCTTTGACAATCATTTTTCAAGGAATTTCTGTTTTTGTTTCTGTTTTCTTTGAAATCAAAATGAAATGAGGCCGGTGGATTTGAGGAAGAAAAGGAACTACGTATGGGGGGATTAAACTGGCAGAGGTTAGAAAACCGGAGCAGAATTCGGAACTCCATGGTATATTGAAGCGTCCCCTGTACTGGATTCGACTTCCTCTACTTTTACCTCAGTTCAATAAATTCCTCGATCGTGAGATTGGCATCGGCGAGGATAGATTTTGGTGTTTTTCGTTTAACTATTTTGCCCCCAAAGATGCCCCGCATTTAAATTGCTGTTGATAGCGAAAGGGGAATTATGTATAAATCCATTGAGGCAGTTAACAATTTGTTAACTCATGGGGAGGCAGGAGGTGGCAAGTAGCCCGAGAAGGCCTGATCCTCTGCCGGATGGGGAAGTCTTAAGACTGTCGAGAAAATATCTTTCCAGCGGAGCTATAATCCCTACAGGACATTTTAAGGACCGGATGGATGACCGTAAGACCACAATGACTGACGTTTTTAGCGCGATGGAGACTGGCGCCATTGCCAAAGCGCCTGAATGGAATATACATTTTGAGGAGTACAACTATTTCACCGGAGGGAAGGACAACGAGGGAGAAGAGTTGACAATAAAAGTCGCCATATAGGTAGAGGATGAAATTCTCACTTTGATCACCTGTTATTGAAAGGAGTTTGTTATGCTGTGCTACAACTGCAAATCCGAGATGAAAAAGACAAAAAAGGATTATCCCTATAAAGAATCCGGGCTCGATAATGTAGTTCTGAAAGGGATTAGTGCTTATGTATGTCCGAGTTGCGGGGAAGTCAATCCCGTTATTCGTAATGTCCTGGTTGTGCATCGGCGCTTGGCTCAGGCCATCATTTCGAAGAAGTCGATCCTTTCCAATCGGGAGATTATCTTTCTCAGGAAGGAAATGGGCATTAAGGCAATCGACCTTGCGCGGATCATGGGGGTAAGTAAGGTAACGGTTTCCAGATGGGAGAACGGCAGAGAGAGGATTTCATCCGTTGCCGACAGGCTTGTAAGGACACTCTACCGGCTGAAAATGCTCGAAGAGATGTGCGTTCTTGCCAGACCAGAGGTCGAGAAGCTCAAAACCCGCTCGGTCGACGTCGATAAGATAAAAGAGGTTTTTGATTCATCATGCTCGGTGATGGCCCAGACGGAAGCAATCTTTAAAAGCATCGGAAGGCAGGTCCATGAAGGACGGATCTTGATTCAGAAGCATGTATAAGAATTCTGCTTTCCATTCAGACTTGTTTTTTTATCATGTTACGAACGGCGCGAGTTCGTCAAGAAAAAGAATGCCCCTGAAATCCGAGTTTGGCGGTATGTGGAAGGATAGAGAGCATATGAAAGGATTACCCAGCACAGAATGGTTGCTAAAATTATAAAAGATTCCTTCCCTCCTGAGACTCCAAACCCTTTCCCCTTTCTATTAACACAGTAGGGAAAAGTTCCGGAAGGTTTTTCACATAATGAAATTCAGCCTTGTGGCAATAAGCTGGGTTGAAATTCGATTACTTATGGCTATCCAAATAAATGGCTTGTAACTATATGTTTAGACAATTGTTTCCGGGAACCGTCCCTAAAATCTCTCCTAAAATCTCTCAATGTGTACTTCCTTCTCTGTCGTCTTATTCCGATATGGAACTGATGCATCAGTGCACAATCTGTATCTGCAGCCCTTCGGGAGCCTTTGGAGCGTTTGTATCCTCAAGAAAGGGCTCTGTACCATCTGCGCCACCTGTCCCGCATTCCCCTAGATGACAATCGGAGAGGTACCGATTCTCGATAAGGTTCCTGGCCTTCGGCCAACAAAAATTTGGAAGTTCACGAAACCTTTTTGTTTGGCGGTATCTCTCCGCCAAACAAAAGGCTCCCCCTCTGAGCACTCTGTGGTCTCAAGCGAAGCCCTGAACACCATGCGGTGCAGGGCGAAGCAGGTGAGAGATCATCATTGGTTTTCCTTAACAAAATTTCGAGAAATTGAAAGGGAAGATCAAGTAATGTCCCTTAGGCGTGAAATGGTATCGATGGGAATGACCGAGATCTTCTCGTCAAGGGCGTATTCTTGCCGACCCGGGTAGATCACCCACAAGCGATCCAAGTGAAGGTCCTGGATAGCCGTGTTCATCGAGCGACTTCGGTCCGGCGCATCCGCGTATTTGAACTCAAATCCATACCGTTTGCCTTTCACCATCGCAAACAAATCCAACTCGGCGCCGGCGTGAGTTCCCCAGAAGTAAATATCGCGGGTTTGAAGTGTTCGGATGACATGCTCGATGGCAAAACCCTCCCACGATGCGCCGAATTTCGGATGGCCTTGAAGATCCGCAAGTGTGTGCAACTGGAGCAGTGCATTCAAAATGCCGCTATCACGGATGTAGATCTTAGGGGCCTTAATTTGCCGTTTGCGAAGGTTCTCGAACCAGGGAGGAAGGATTCTGATCATATAAGCGCCTGCAAGAATATCAAGGTAGCGTCGGGCAGTGTTTTCCGAGGTACCAAGGGACCTGGCAAACTGTGCAGAATTCCAGACCTGACTGTGGTAGTGTGCAGTCATGGTCCAGAATCGTCTTAAGGTCTCTGCGGGAATAGTGATACCGAACTGTGGAATATCGCGTTCGAGAAAGGTGCGGATGAAGTCATCACGCCATACCATGCTAACTTTATCGTCCGATGCCAGAAAAGACCTTGGAAACCCACCTCGTATCCAGAGTCGATCTCGGTGCTCTATCCCCACTTCCCAGAGATCAAACCCGGAGAGATCTACAAACCCGATCCGTCCGGCAAGAGATTCAGACACGCCCTTGACGAATTGAGGGGAAGCGGACCCTAAGAGAAGAAAACGGGCTGTGTTCCGAGGCCGATCAACCAACACCTGGGTTTTCAAGATCGAAATAGGTGGATGACTTGCCCTCGGCAATCATCTTTGCGAGCGTAGTTTTACCACACTGGCGCGGGCCGAGGAGAGCCGCAACCTTGTGAACTCGGAAGGTAGCATTAATCCTGTTAATCGCTTCAGGGCGCTGGATCACGATAATATTTTAACATTGAAAATCATCATGTCAAGTGAAGATTTTCAACATGTTTTGTAAGTAACGATAATTCTTAAGGAACTGTCATAAACCGTTCCCCATATGATTCGCTATTTCACGATCTCTTTCATTGGCTTCCAGTAATAATCACGCCAGCCCTGACTGATATCATTATAGTACTTATCCGGAACGCCGCTCTGCCTGAAAGTAAGTCGAGATCCATTCTTTACTTTCTTCAACGAGAAAGTTGATTTGGAATAATGACCCTCCGGCCAGTCGTTGCCCCGCCATGACTGAACGATTTTTCGGTCTGGTATTAGATCCAGATTAACCCCTTCAATGTACCCACCGTAGGCTGAGAATTTTCCTCCTACCTTACGGCTGATCCTGGCTTTCTCTCCGGTAAATTTTGAGTGTTTGCGCGAATCCATCAGCATTTCATAGACTTCATGAGGACTTGCTTTGAAGGTGACCGACTGGCGAATGGTTTTGGTTTTCATCTTCCCCTCCTTGCTAATCTTAACCAACTATGTCATTGCGAGGAGTGAAACGACGAAGCAATCCCAAGTAAATCGAGATTGCCACGCCCTTCGGGCTCGCAATGACATGCAAAAAAAGAATTTGCATTTATGTCACTTAACGAATTCTAAAACCTGATCTACTGGCTTTCTGTCTTTGATAGGTGATTCAGCAGGGTACCCTACTGCAACAAGGGCGACAAGATCCATTTCAGCAGGAACGTTCAACAACGTCTCAATCTTCTTTTTGGCTTGAAGCGGAGCTGCCATCCAGACCGCACCCAGGCCCATTTGATGGAAGCTCAACAACATCGTAGTAACGGCTGCTGCTGCACTCTGGATTGCGGTCGCTGCCGATCTTCGAAACTCCAGAATCTGTTTCGCCTCGGGATCAAATGATTCCCGGCTGATTAATATCTTATCTGCCACGCTCTGATATCGACTAATGAATACGGCGATACAAACAGGCGCTTCCTTGAAGAAAGAGGCATTTTTCAGGTAACGCTCAACCTCCTCTTTCCAGGTTTGGGCTTCCGGCCAGGCGGCAATCTTATCTGCGACAGCCTGAACTGCATCGGCCATTTTTTTGATCATCTCTTTTTTCTCAACCGCAATGAAATGCCATCCTTGAAAATTTCCCCCATTGGGGGCCCAGGTCGCCAGTTCTACTGCTTTCTTCAATAGCTCTTCCGGAACTTCATCCTTTTTCCATCTACGGATGGAACGTCTGCTTTTGAGCAATTTCTCCAATTCATTGATTTCCATTTGATAAATCCTCCCTTCCTTTGATCAAAAATAGTATTATCACCCTCTCCCCAACCCTCTCCCATCAAGGGAGAGGGAATTAGTTGGGCAATACCCTCTCCCTCGGTGGGAGAGGGCGAGGGTGAGGGGGAATAAGGTCAATGAATCACCCCCACCCCCACCCTCCCTCTCAAGGGGGAGGGAATTGTTTGGGTCTGCCAGTGGCAGGTGTGTTATCCTAAGTATGGATTACTATTTTACTGGGGGAAGTTTTTCATATCCGGGGAGGCCCAATTCAGGCAGAATCATCATTGTCGCTGTTCCATGGGCCACTAATTTTCCATCTGAATTTGTAACTTGGGCTTCTCCAAGAGCCAGAGTCCTTCCCACTTTCACGGATCGCCCCTGGGCCATGAGCTTCCCTTTCTGAACGGGCGCCAGATAGTTTACTTTTACTTCTACCGTCGTGAGTCCCTTTCCCTTTTCTACCTGCGGGAAAACGGCCCAAAAGGTTGCAGCATCCACCACGGAGGCCATGACGCCACCATGGGCATTTCCAAAAGGCTGCAGATGCTTTTCTTCCAACTGAATTTCCAGAAACGAAGTTCCCCATTGTAGATCCTTCACTTCCATCGAGAGGAGTAGGAAATAAGGAGATTGATTTACGAGCTGAGAAACCGCCTTGACATATTCTGGGTTTAATCGTGGATCAGACATCTGCAGACTCCTTCAAACCAAATGTGATGGTTTCGTAAAAAGTCGTCTCACCGGTGAAAACCGGTGTCCAGTATTTTCATAATTGTCTTAGATTACTGGATTCCGGCTTTCGCCGGAATGACAATTCGCTGGGGCTCAGAATCGCAAGGCATAGCGGTGGGAAAGCTGGAAATATTTCTGGGCCCTCTTTAGGGCTTCTCTTTTTTCACTCTCCGGGATATTCGGATCATCCAGGCGGAAGCTCTCCACCTTCCCCCGTACATAGGCCCGGTAGCACTTATAGAAGTCCAATACCTTTGGCAAATCATAGTCGCCGGCTTTCAGAACATAGGTTTTTACGAGGTGCTGGCTGAGGTCTTCCCGTTCGTGATAATCCAGGTCCATTGTGAGAAACCCGATATCCGCCGCAACATCCGTGTATCGGAACCGTTCATTGAATTCGATGCAATCGAAGATGGTAACTTCCTCCCCCCAGAAAATATGTTCCAGCCGGAGGTCTCCATGACAGTCCCGAATCCAGTCGGAGGCAATCCTCTGATAGAAAAGGTCCTCCCTGGTTCTGAAGAATTGATTCGTGCTCTTCTGAACCTCCGAATAAATCGAAGAAGGGATCGTTATATCTATATATTTCTGGGTCTGCTCGAAGTTTTCGTCCGTATCCTGTTTGATTCGCTTCGGTTTTGCGAAAGTCTTGATGTACTCCCCAGTTTCCGCAGCCAGATAGAATCGAAACAGTTTTTCCGAAACGGCTTCAATCATATCCTCTGTGACTTTGTTATTTTTCAGCAACCGATCCATAAGCAGGTCTTCGGGAATCTGTTTCATCTGAACGGCAAATTCGATGACCTTGCCATTGCCGCCCCACTTGACTCGTTCTCCGTCGAGTGTAATCGCTACCACGCCCAGATAGATCTCCGATGAAAGCCTCCGGTTGAGCTTCACTTCTTGTTCACAGAAATATTTCCGTTTCTCAAGAGAAGTGAAGTCTAAAAAGCCGAAGTCAACCGGCTTCTTCACTTTATAAGCATACTTTCCTGTCAGGAAAAGAAGGGAGATGTGGGTTTCAAGAAATTTCACTTCATTCGGATGATCGGGATAGATCGTTGGGTCAAGAAGAGCTTTTTTGAGAAGAGCAATATCCATCTGCGGTCGGTCCTCGGCTAACCTTCAATGCAAAATACCAAATTTGATGTTTCGAAAAAGTCGTCTCACCGGTCAAAAACCGGTGTCCAGTGTTATTATGATTATCCAGGACTGGATTCCGGCTTTCGCCGGGATGACGATTATTGGCTTTTGTTTCACTTTTACAACATCGTCAAATTTGCATTTTTCATTTTGCACTTTTCATTTTTCAATGTTCTATGCTAAGGTCATCCTCTCTCAATCTTTTTGATCTTCCAGTCAGGGAGCGTATCGTACTCGGTATCAATGGTGAGGTGGATAACGCGAAGGGTGGCAAACTTCTCCTTGATCCCTTTGATGTCAATTGGCTGGAATAGGGCTTTATTATTTAAGTAGGCTTCCCGGGTCAAGGCGTTAGATTCATAATTCTCTTTCGTTCTCTTCAGGATTCGCTGAATCGACCGGTCTTCGGAACAAGCGCATTCGGCAATTACCAAGGAACGCCCGGACTGGCATGCTATCTCAGCCGCCCTCAATCTCAGGTCCTGGGTAAAAAAAGTGGCGTCTAAAATCAGCCCGCTCTGGTTTGTCTTTACCTCCTTCTCCGCCTGGCGAAACATCTCTTCGTAGACCTTTCGCCGGTTCTCCGGATTCGAAGCAACCTTGTTATCAAAAATATCCTGGTCCTTTAGGACTTCCAGCCGGATCAGGTCCGATCTGAGGATCTGGAAGCCTTTCATTCTGGCAATCTCCTCGGTCACCGGACTCTTCCAGCTTCCCGGAAGTCCAACAGAGATCAAGACAGAGTTGTCCGGAACTTCGGACTTAATAACTTCAGAAAAAGTTCGCTCCATTGAAATCCCTCCACTGAAAAATGCCAGATATAAAAGCTCGAATAGCAAATGGAACCCAAAGTTGGAAAGGCAAAAACTGTATTGAAGGCGACATAAGGTTTCTCTATTTTGTCATTCCGGACCTGAGGAGCCTGCCCAGTACTCGATACGGGGGAATCCAGTATTTTCAGATGATTATCAAAACACTGGACCCCGGTTTTCACCGGGGTGACGACTTTTTACTACGTCATCGTAATTGGTTGAAGAATAGGTATATTATTTTCCTCCAATACTCCACTATTTACAATTCGAGGGCTTTCAGAACGATATCATGTAACAGCCTATTTGTGACCAGGATGCCGTGATTCTTTTTCATGCTAATTCCACTGGAAAAATCTAAGGGTTGGCCCTTTACGTCTGTCACTTTCCCTCCGGCCTCTTCAGTAATGATCGAGCCTGCGGCATGGTCCCAGATCTTTTCTCTATAGCTCGGGTCAGAAGGTGAGGGAACACGCAGATAGATGACCGCCTCTCCTCTTGCAACGATACCATATTTGGCCTGACTGTCAATCCGCAGAGGGTGTTTTGTGATGTTCAATTTCTTTGCAAGATGCTGGTGGGCAAGGTGGTCCGCATGGTCCGATTCAACACTCTCTGTGAAATTAGCGTCCTTCGATTCCCGCACTTTCGAAACTGAAAGGATCTGTTTGCTCCCGCCTTTCATATCCATCTGAAAAGCGCCTTTTCCTCTAATAGCCAAAAAGAGACATCCCTTCTTTTCCTCGGCTTCACTTCTAATGGAATGGAGATTGGGACAGGCAAGAAGGCCTAATTGAACGGTCCCTTTCTCAATGAGCGCCAGGGCGATCGCATATTGATCCCCTCGGAGAAATCCTTTCGTCCCATCAATTGGGTCCAGAGTCCAGAATCGTTCAGCGAGGGTCTGAGAACCGAAATCAATCCATGAACAAACCTCCTCCGGGGTTGTGCCAGGAATGAATTCATTCACATATTTTGTAACCTGTTCGAGCGTTCTTAAGTTGATCGGAGTTCTTAACTCCTTCGAGTCTTCTTCCGCCACAATCGTATCATCAGGAATTTTTTCCCGAATCAGTTTGCAGATAACCGCCTGGGACGCAAAATCCGCAATGGTGACTGGACTTCGGTCTTTCTTTAAGAGGGTTTCTTTTCCGGCAAGTTCTCTCCCTATTTTTTGGCACAGGGCGGAGGCCAATTGAACCGCCCGGAGGGCTGTTACGACTTCAAGGGAGTTCTCATCCATACTTGTCAACTAACCCTCAAATCCGAATATCGGGCGAAGCGTCCATAAAGGACCAATCCGAAACAAATTCAAATGACCGCATTTTTAAAACAAACTCTATTCTTTCTTTCAGAATTTCGAATTTTCTAAATTTGAAATTGTTTCGAATTTCGGATTTCGTGCTTCGAATTTGAAATGATAAGAGGAGAGGTAAGAAAACCCTCTCCTCTTATCATAGCTATTTAATGGTGCCGAAGGGGGGATTTGAACCCCCACGGGGGTTACCCACCACCCCCTCAAGATGGCGTGTCTACCAATTCCACCACTTCGGCATACACATAATCAGGTTAAGGCTAAGGCTCAAGTTAAGAAAGTTGGCTTCGTCAGGATTATCGTATTCCTCTTCAAATCTTGACCTCAACCTTAAACCTCAAGCCTCCAAGTTATTTTTTCGGCTCAGGAACAGGAGCTAGGGGCGGCGCCGGGGCCTCCTGAGGTCCTGCGGGTACTGTCTGGGCCGGCCTTTCCTTCATGATCGAGGAAGCCCTTCGCGTTGAAGTGAAGGCCAGGACCAGTGACGTGATCATAAAGATAATGGCTGCCACAGTAGTCAGTTTTGTCAGAAATCCCATGGCTCCTGAACTACCGAAGATGGTCTGGCTCGAGCCCCCAAAGGCCGCTCCCATTTCTGCGCCCTTGCCGGCCTGAAGCAGAACTATCATAACCAGAGCGAAACAGACCAGAACATGCAAAAGGGTAATGACAGTGATCATCTTAACTCCCTAACCCGGCACAGCTGGAATCACCCCGGGTTCTGAATTTGAGAAAATCCGAAATCCGAATATCGGGCGAAGCGTCCGTCAAGGACCAATCCGAAACAAATTCCAATTCTCAAAATCCAAATTTCTTAAACTTCTTTTTGTTTCAAACAGTTAAATTTGGTCATTTGAGATTGTTTCGAGTTTCGAATTTTGGATTGATCCTTACGGATGCTTCGCCCGAGTTTCATGTTTAACCTATATATCACATTTCTCCGAATCTGACAATCTTCGAAAATGTCTCCTGCTTTAGGCTGGCCCCTCCCACCAGGGCTCCATCGATATTCTCCTGACTCATTAACCCTTTCACATTTTCCGGAGTCACACTTCCACCGTACTGAATGCGGATGCTCTCCGCAAATTGTCCTGAATACATCTTCATCAGTTTCTCCCTGATAAACCGATGAACTTCTTCCGCTTGCTGCGGAGTTGCGGTTTTCCCGGTGCCGATGGCCCAAACCGGTTCATAAGCCAGGACGAGAGACCCTAACTCTTTCGCATCCAGATTTTCCAATCCTTCCCGGATCTGTCTCTCGATGACGGAGAAGGTTTTTCCTTCTTCCCTCTCTCTCAAAGTCTCACCAACGCAGAAAATAGGCCTCAGACCATGGGTTAAGGCGGCCTTGATTTTCCGATTTACAGTCTCATTGGTTTCTCCGAAAAATTGCCGCCTTTCGGAGTGGCCAATGATGACATAAAGGCAACCGACATCTTTGAGCATCAGGGGAGAGACTTCGCCCGTATAAGCCCCTTTCTCCTCCCAGAATAGGTTTTGCCCGGCTATGCGGATCGAAGAGTCCGATAGCTCTTTGGACACGGCATAAAGGACCGTAAACGGAGGAGCAACAGCCACTTCAACGCCCTGAACATCTGAAATGGCGGCCTTTAGTCCTCTCACGAGGTCGAGAGCTTCGGCAATAGTCTTGTTCATCTTCCAGTTTCCTGCAATGAAAGGCAGTCTTCCCATCAGTTCCCTCTCTTCAGAGCTTCGATCCCCGGAAGCTTTTTTCCTTCAAGAAATTCCAGGGAGGCTCCTCCTCCTGTCGAAATATGGCCAATCCTTTCCGCAACACCTGCCTGATTCACGGCTGCCACTGAATCTCCCCCTCCGATGATACTGAAAGCCGGGGATCCGGCCACTGCACGGGCAATGGCGAATGTACCGCCACTGAAAGGCTCCATTTCGAAAACACCCATAGGACCGTTCCAGACAATCGTCCTGGCTGTTTCGATCTCGGCTGAAAACATCTTCACCGTCTCCGGACCGATATCCAGACAAACCCAATCCGGTGGAATGGTCTCATTCCTAACGATCTGCTTCCTGGCATCTCCTTCCATTCGTTCAGCTGCAATATGATCGCTGGGCAGGAGAACCCTTACTTTTCCTTTGGCCTTCTCGATGAGATTCCGGGACAACTCGAGCTGGTTTCCCTCTACTAAGGATTTCCCAACCTCGAACCCCTTTGCCTTCAAAAAGGTATAAGCCATCCCGCCTCCGATAAGAAGAGTGTCCACTTTCTCTAATAGATTCTGGATAACCCCTATCTTGTCAGAAACCTTCGCTCCCCCAAGAATGGCGACGTATGGCTTCGAAGGATTCCCCAAGGCCTTCTCCAGGTTTTCTATCTCCTTCATCATCAGGAAACCCGCAGCTACGGTTTTAACGTACCGTGTCATTCCCTCGGTGGACGCATGGGCCCGATGGGCTGCGCCAAAGGCATCATTGACATAGACATCGCACAAAGAGGCTAAGGCCTTCGAAAAGGCCTCGTCATTCTTCTCTTCCTCGGGATGAAATCGAAGATTTTCCAGAAGAAGGATATCCCCATCCTTCATCCCATTGATCTGTTTTTGAACCTCTTCGCCCACGCAATCACTGGCCAGGGCCACTGTTTTCCCCATCAATTGGGAAAGCCTCCCGGCGACGGGAGCCAGGCTGAATTTTGGGTCTTTTTTCCCTTTTGGCCTGCCCAGATGAGAAGCAAGAATAGCTCTTCCTCCAGAGTTGACTACATACTGGATCGATGGTAGAGAGAGGCGGATCCGCGTGTCGTCCGTAATCTCCTTCTTTTCATCCAGAGGAACATTAAAATCAACCCGGATAAAGACCCGTCTATGCTTTAGCTCGATTTGATTGACGATCCGAATAGGCATCGGATACCTCAGCATTTATTACTTCTTTTGAAAAAGATACCGGAACAATTCCACCATCCGGTTAGAAAACCCCCATTCGTTGTCGTACCAGGAGATAATCTTCACCATTCTCCCTCCAATCATTTTTGTGGACGGCCCGTCCACGATGGAAGAATGGGGATCTCCGTTGAAGTCGATGGAGACAAGGGGCTCTTCACAGAAACGGAGGATTCCCTTCAGTTTGCCTTCTGCATAAGTTTTCAGAACCCGGTTCACCTCTTCTGCCGTTGTCTCTTTTTTCAACTGCGCGACCAGATCGACGACTGAAACATTGGGTGTCGGCACGCGGATGGCCATGCCGTCCATCTTCCCTTTTAACGCAGGAATGACAAGGGAGAGAGCCATAGCAGCCCCTGTTGTTGTCGGAATCATCGACATCCCGGCGGCCCTCGCCCGGCGCAAATCCTTGTGTGGAAAATCGAGAATCACCTGGTCGTTGGTATAGGAATGAATCGTCGTCATCAAGCCGTATTCAATGCCGAATTCATCCACCAGGATCTTCGCAATGGGCGCAAGACAGTTTGTCGTACAGGACCCCATCGAAAGGACCTGGTGCTTCGCAGGATTGTAATCTCCTTCATTCACTCCCAGGACCAGTGAGGCGTCCGGATCCTTTGCGGGTGCTGAGATGATAACCTTTTTTGCGCCTGCCTCGATGTGTTTCATTCCCCCTGCCCGGTCTGTAAACCTTCCCGTGCTTTCCAGAACCACATCAACACCCATATCTTTCCAGGGAAGTTGACCAGGGTCCTTCAGGGCAAAGACCTTGATCTCTTTCCCATCCACCAGCAGCCCCTCCCCTTTTGCTTCCACACGGGAGCCGATCCTTCCGTGCACGGAATCATATTTCAAGAGATGAGATAGCGTTTTCGCATCCGTGAGGTCATTCACCGCCACAAACTCCAGATCCTTCTGGTTCAACCCCGCTCGAAGGACGTTTCGGCCAATCCGTCCAAATCCGTTTATTCCTACTCTAACCGTCATATGCCTTTCCTCCTTTTAAGGTAGAAAAAATATATCCTTTTTCCCTCGCTCCGTCAACATTTTTGTTGAGCTTTGCATGACGCTTCAGTTATTAATTAACAAAAAAATGGTGACTTCCCAATCAGGTCATAACCTGATATATTGAGAAAGAGGAGAATTGTTCCCATGAAGAAAAAGGCCCGGACAGTCCGAGACAGAATTCTTATCGAGATTGTGAGAGGACTTCTCCTTTCAGAAATCGCTTTTCAGGAGATTTTTAATAAATATGAGGGGGATCACCTCCGTTTTACGGATATCCGGAACTGGGTTGATGATAAGGGACAGAGCATCCTTTACAATTTGAAGGAATTAAGCCACTCTCTTTTTAGACAAATCGGGAAGAGTTCTTTTCGAAAACGGGATTGGCTTCTCGACCTGGCAATTGGGTCTATTTTTCACGAAGCCATGAAATTAAGGGAAAATTTTTATCAACTAAAGGTCTACCAACCGAAATATTTACAATATCAGGGGAGGATCGGGAAGACTTCCTATGAGAAAGACTATCTCCAACAATTTGAACGAATCATTACTAAAGCAGAACAGGGTGTTGCCGAAGGAATGGAGGAAACCCGATCTCTGTTCCATGACACCATGGCCCAACTGGTGGATTTCTTTAAGGAGAGCGCCAGGAATCCATTTCTGGTCCGATTCCTGCTTGAAAACGAGGACCTCCTCCGGAAAGTGTACGGTGCCAAAGGGACAAAGAAGATTTTAGAGATCATGTTCCCGAATGGGTATCTCGATGCTCACCGAATGGCGGGTCAAAGCTATCTCCAAAGCGAGCATTATGACCTTGCCACACACCATTTTTCAGAAGCAATGAAGATCAATCCCTATGATCACGACACACAATTTCTGCTGGATTTCAGCCTTGGGATGAATGCTTATTATAATAATGCTTATTCGGAGGTTTTGTCTCATTTTACAAAATCACTTGCTCTTAGACCGGAGGGAAAAGAGAAATTAGACTACATGAGGAAGGCCGAAGAGGTCTGCCATAAGATTTCCTTAGAAGGGAAAGAAGA
>Ga0214473_10002135_pt1 | contig 24683 bp, 38 predicted proteins | sample RVTome_7_FD_203509 | JGI IMG/M metagenome (GOLD analysis project Ga0214473, IMG submission 203509) | Soil microbial communities from uranium-contaminated site in the Upper Colorado River Basin, Wyoming, United States - RVT98D197 | ecosystem: Environmental > Terrestrial > Soil > Contaminated >... | reverse complement strand
AAGCGGGGTTAAGTCTACTAGCCCATTTCCTATTACTAAATTAGATTGGAAATCCTTGATTCCATCATTCAAGGAGGATATTGTTACTAAATTGAGTGTAGAAGATTTCTCAGTAGCTTATGAGAATATTCTTAAGAATATGACTAATAAAGGTAAATCTACTAGGCAGGCATTCTTAGATAAAATAGTTAATATTGTAGATGATGATATAGGAACTAATGATACTGTAGAGGATAATGCATTACCGCTCAGTAATAGTAGAGTTGAAGAAGAGGATAACGACATCCCTTTTGACAAGCCGGAGCCTATTAAAGAGCTTCCTACTAACAAAGAAAAGGTTAGATCATCTATACCTAGTTGTCATAGTAGTAACTCTGGCGCACCAGGCTATGATAGTAATGATGAGTTCTGTTCCACATGCAACCATTTAACGACATGTAAAGACGGCGTAGCTAAATTAGCAGAACCTATATTAGTTGAAAATACTACGACTACGGTTAAGCAGAACGCTAAGGCTAAATTAGAAGAATTGAAAGCATTGAAAGCTAAGAGAGAGAAGAAATAAAGTTAATGTAGTATAAAGAAGAGGTTAGTAATAAATTAACCTCTTCTTTATTAAGGAGTATATGAGAAAAGTAAATAGAATTAACAATAATTTATGGGTAAAGTTTGAGAGACAATTCTATAATGAGTATATCAAAGATAGAATTAGTTCTGAGTTTCTAGCAAGATATCTAGCTGAGTATCTTAATAGGCTGATAAGTAGAATGTTGTTCCTTAGAAAAGATATGATACCTGACTATTATTCAGAAGACATATTTCAAGAATGCTTTATGAATTTAATCAGAGTACTTAAAAAATGCAAGGTAGAAGAAACAGTATTTACAGAGTCTATATCTGTATATGTACGGGCTTGTATGAGGAATTTTTTAATAGATACAGCTAGAAAGATAACTAATACTAAATGTAGAGAAGTGGAATTAAGCGACATAGAGTATGGTGCGGTATTGACTAAGAGAAATGGTATAGATTCAATAAACTCTGAATATTTCGATAACAATTCATTCAGAGTTAAATTATCTGAGATATATAAGTTTTTAAGGTTGTATGTTCCTGATGGAGATAAAGTATTTAAATATATTCTATCTAAAAATTATGTTCGATGTATAGGTAAGAAGAATAAGATTCCTTTTACATATAGAAAGATAAACCACGTAAAAAATCTGATAAAATGGTTTCTTATTACGAATTATCCTGAATGTGTTTCTAAAGCTGTTCGTAATAAATATCTAACTAAATTTCCTACTTTAAGTAGTATAAAGGTAAAATAAATATGAATAATTATGGTTTCAGCGATAATGCTGTAAAGGTACTGTCGGATAGATATCTAATGAAAAATAGTTTTGGTGATATATTATGTTAATAAATGAGCGATTTGTATTAGACACTTCAGTTATTAGTAATATAAGTAAAGACGAAATAGACTTTGGGTTTTCTGGTTTTGGTGAACTTGTATACTATACGCATTATAGCAGATTAAAGAAAAATGGCTTGCAAGAAAAATGGATAGACACATGCAAGCGAGTAGTAGAAGGCGTAATGAGTATCAGGAAATCGTGGTATAACATTCATAATCTAAAATGGGATAATACTTATTGGAGTAATACGGCTAATAGCCTATTATATTATATGTATACAATGAAGATTCTTCCACCAGGAAGAAGTCTATGGGCGGGCGGTACTGATTATGTATATGAAAGAGGGTCTATGGCTCTCAATAATTGTGCCGCTACTACAGTGGAATTTAGTTCTCTGGAAAATGATATAGGTTGGATAATGGATGCGTTAATGTGCGGAACAGGAGTAGGGCTAAAGCCTGTAATCAATAAAGACGATAAACTCAATAATTATTTACCTGCGTCAAGTTATGAGTTCAAGATACCTGATTCTAGAGAAGGATGGGTGGAATCCGTCGTACAATTGATTAAATCTTTTAAGGATAATATTAGCATTAAATTCGATTATTCTGCCATAAGAAATAAAGGGGATAAAATAGCAGGTTTTGGTGGAGTATCTTCTGGTGTAGAACCTTTAATTCTCTTACACGATAGAATAAGAGAATACATGTTAAATTTTTGTAACGGTACTTTTGATTTCACGAGGTTAGTTGCAGATATAGCTAATGCAGTAGGGTCTTGTGTAGTAGCAGGGAATACGAGAAGAAGCGCAGAATTGATACTAGGTTCACCTGATGATGACACATTTAAAAATCTTTCAGATTATATTAAGTTTCCAGAAAGAGAAGAAATAGGGTGGATGAGTAACAATACGTGGGGGTTTGATACTAAACAAGATTTTCAAAAATTAGACGAAATCTCAGATATAGTGGTGACTAGGGGAGAAGGAGGGATAGTTAATTTTAGAAATATCCGAAAGTACGGGAGATTTGGGGATGTATGTAAACCTGACAATGCGGTATGCCCCAACCCATGCGGCGAGATAGGTCTGGATAATAAAGAACTATGTAATTTATTTGAAATATTCCCACATAAAGCTAAGAATAAAAAAGAATTTTTAGATATGTGTAGAATAGCTACTATTTATGCAACAAGTATATCATTATTACCTACACATAATGAGGAAACGAACTATATAGTAGCTAAAAACAGAAGGATAGGTATATCTTTATCTGGCGTAGCTGATTGGTTTGATTTTTGGGGAGGGAGTAGGATTATTTCTTTTATGAGAGAAGGTTATGATGAGATAAGGAAATACGCTGATTTTATGAACGAACAGGCAGGTATTCCTAGTCCAATACGTGTTACTACTGTTAAACCTTCTGGGTCAGTATCTCAGCTAGCAGGAGTAAGTCCAGGTATGCACTTTCCATTATTTACTCACGCTGTTAGGAGAATGCGATTGAGTAAAGGTAGTCCTATATTGAAGTTATGTGCTGAAGCTGGTCTACATATAGAAGAAGATGTCTACGATAAAGACTATACTAAAGTAGTAGAATTTCCTATATATACAGGAAAGACTAGACCATCTCATGATGTAACTGCATGGGAACAGTTCTCTATGTTAGCTCTACTGCAAAGAGAGTGGAGTGATAATATGGTATCATGTACTATTCATTTTACAGAGGAAGAGAAAAAAGATATACCTAGGATGTTAGCTTATTTTATGCCTGTAATTAAATCCGCATCTTTTCTATTAAAGAGAGATGCTATATATAAACAGATGCCTTATGAGGAAATAACAGAGAGTGAATATAATAATAAAATAAAAAATAGTAGAAAGATAGATTGGAGTAAATTCAACGGATCAGATGGCGAAGAGTCTAAATTCTGTAGTAATGAAAGTTGTGAGTTATGATAGAAGTTTGGCCTGATATTGAAAGGTATGTTGGATACTATATGGTTAGCAATTTAGGTAGAAACTATAGAGGGGAGAATAGCGTAAGGTCAAAATTAACAGATAAAGATGTTATAGAGATTAGAAAGAGTAATTTACCATATAAGGAATTAGCTGTTATGTTTAATGTTAATCGTTCATGTATATGTAAAATAAAGATATACCGGAGATGGAGACATATATAATGATAGTAGAAGGTTGCACTAAATGCACATGCGGATTTAGCGCATGTTGATAAATATAGTAGAACAAATAGGTGTAGATTGTGTTTCAAAAGAAGATGGAACTGAAATATTTGATATTATTGCTAGAGAAATTTATCTAGGTAATAATATAGAATTAGATTTTAAAGGGGTAGAAGTAGTTACTCATACATTTTTAAATAATGCTATATGTAGATTAACTATATTTTTTGATAATGATGAGTTAAATAAATCCCTTAAGCTTACTAATTTGTCTCCTTATACGAAAGTAGACTTAAAAAAGATGCTGAACGAACGAAAAGTATATCATATTGTTAAGGATTAATATGAATAAGATATGTTTATTTTCAGACCAACATATTCATAATTTCACTTATAGTAAGATTAATTCGTTAGGTGAAAATGAACTGTTAGAAACTAGTCTAAGAATTATAATAGATATTTTTAGATATTGTGAAACTAATAATATTAAAGACATCTATTTCTTAGGAGATATGTTTCATGCTAGGAATAGTATAAATACTGAAGTATATTGTACTAAAGTATTTAAAACTATTCGAGATTGTGTAAAAACATATAAGACTATAGATAGGTTTTATATACTAGCAGGAAATCATGACATATTAAATGTAAAAGGTGACACCAGTTTAGAACCGTTTAAAGAGATACCTAGAGTATATATAGTAGATGAACCAATTAGTATTCCTATCTATACTAAAAATGTAGATAGAATAATCATGGTCCCATTTAAGAAAGATATTAATGATGTCTACACTTATCTTGAAAATACTAAATGTACCAGTAACGATTTACTTTTAATACATCAACTCATCTCTAACACAGAATTTAATAGTACTTTTAAGAGTAATGAGTTTTTTGATGTAGATAAATTTAAATATAAAAGACTATTTTCAGGGCATACGCATCACCCGTTTGATATTGAAGCTAAAAGGGTAGTAAATATTGGAAGCCCTATGCAACATAACTTCGGAGATAGATGCGTAGATAGTAGAGGTTTTGTAGTTTACGATTTAGATACTAATGAATATGAAAGAATCCCTACTACTTACCCTAAATTTACTGATGATGAGAGTGATACTGACGCTAGTTATATTAGGAAGAATGTTAAATGTAGTGACTTTAAATCTATATCTTTTGATAAACAAGATAAATTAGTAGATACTGCTAATAAGTATGTTGAGTATAAATTAAATAATATTAAATATAAAGGATTAAGTAAAACTAGTTTAGTCGAATACTTTGAAAGGGTTGCAGGGGATTGATAGATATAAATTCAAGAAGTACAGATAGCATAGCTAAAGGGTTAAGTAACTTCTGTAATTATACATTTTATGTAGACGGTATCTTATGTAATTCTATGGAGGGGTGGCTTCAATCCCTAAAATTCAAAGACATACATATGCAAAAATATGTATGTCTTATGATAGGGTACAAAGCTAAGAAATATGGTCGTGATTACGGTGAAGACGTATATAAAACTGGAATGTTGTATTGGATGGGTAAAATATACGGTAGACTAAGTAGTAGTTATCAAGATTTATTAGATGATGCATTTAGCTGTTTGTATTTGAATATTACATTTAGAGGTATCTTATTTAAATCTGGGTCTGACATACTGATGCATTCTAGAGGGAGTAATGATATTACTAAAACTATACTAACTGTAGATGAGTTTTGTTCTAGATTAACAGCTTTGAGGGAATTACGTGATGAACATAATATTTGAGACATTAGAGATAAATAATTTTAAAGCTATAAAACATATTAACGTTAATCTATCTGATGGTAAATTGACGTTAATTACAGGTATTAATAAAGACAAGTATGGTAGTAACGGTAGCTCTAAAAGTAGTATAATAGATGCCATACTTTGGGTTCTGTTTGGTAAGACTATTAACGGCGAGATAGGGGATTCTGTAGTGAACAATAAGGTAAAAAAGAATTGTTCCGTTTCTCTATCATTTAAGGTAGAAGATATTCAGTATAAGATAGTACGTTATCGCAAGCATAAACTAAATGATAATAAGGTATTGTTATTAAGAATTACATGCGGGTTATCTGATGAAGAAGTAGGAATAGAGGAAGATATATCCGCTTTGACTAATCGTGATGGAACTAACGATAGAATAGAAAAACTTATAGGTTGTACTTATCAGGATTTTGTTAATGCGAATATTTTCGGCTCAGTTAATAATTCATTCTTAGCTATGTCTGATACTAAACAGAAAGAGATTTTGATAGACAGTAAATTTCTAGATAAAATGAAATCTGCGTATGATAGATGCAGTAATGATATGAAGGCTATAAGTAATAACATAATAGATTCAGAAAATAAACTAGAGATAAACAATAGCCTAATAGCTAGGAATATATCAGAGATAGCTTCATTTAATAATATGATAAGTGAAGGCATCAAAACTAATTCAGATATAGATTCAACTATTTCTAATATATATTGTAAAATAACAGAACTAAATGATAAAAATACAGCATGTGTAGAGAAAAGGAAAAATGAGGAGGTTAAGTTAAGTGATAGTAAGACTACATTAAATGACTTAACCGATACATTAAACTCTAGTAAGAAACGCATCGCTGAGTTCGGATTACTGACCGATAAACTTAAGAATACTAAAGCAGTACTAGATACTTTAATACAGAATAGGAATAGTGTTTCTAAACGTAACGACGTAGTTAAGAATAAAGCTAAAGAAGAGATATTAAAATGCGAAGAACTTATATTATGCTATACTAAAGAAGCTGCTGCATTGAAGGAAGAGCTAAATACTCTAAATATAGATGATTTAGAGTATAGTAGTTTAATATCTAAGTTAAGTGATGTGCAGTGTTCTATTTACTCTACTGATATCAGCGTAGAAAAATTAAGAGCTGAGTCAAGTGCTACTACTAAATTTATAGCTACACTAAACGATGGTGTAGATGAACATTGTCTAACATGTAAATACAGTAAACGTAAAGAAGAAATAAGTTCACAGAAAGATACGCTAGGTAATATTAACACGTCTATAGAGAAAGCGTTGAATAGTAAGATTAAGCTGGATTCAGAAAGGCTAGTACTAAAAGACGAAGTAGACAAATATGAATTAATTATAGACAAACACCATAAAATAGAAGTAAGAAGAGCTGAGTTACTTAAATTACGAAATGATACTAATGCTACTATAAAGCAACATAGTATTTTTTTAGTTGAAACTCCATACGATTCTACTCAAGAGGATAGATACGCAACTACAATATCTGAATTAACTACGCAATTATCTAAATTTAATAATATTGATAAGGATATAACTGTAGTATCTGAGTATGAAGGAAGAATAAAATGTATACAAAACAGTATAACTACTATTAAGTTTCTTATAGAAGGTATTATCAGATGTTCAGATATTAATAACTCAGACATTCACAAATACAATATAGCTATAACCGAATTAAATAGAAAAAAGGTTAATTTAGATTCATTTAAAAATAAAGTTACGGAATATATAGGGAATAATACTGTTCTTGAGTATGATAATATTGTAATTAAGAACAGTATTGATGAGTATAAAAAAGATATCTCTGTAGCGGAATTTTGGAAAGAAGGGTTTAGTTCCAGTGGGATAGAATCGTTCATGCTTGACAATATTATAGAAGGGCTGAATGAACGTATACAAAAGTATATATCTATAATGTCTAAGGATACTATAGATATTACACTATCTGCCACTAGAACTAATAAAGCAGGTAAAGTTACTAATAAAAATCAAGTAATTATTAGTAACAAATTTGGGGCTAATTCTTATGATTCGAACAGTTCTGGTGAAAAGAAGATTATGGATATAGCCACTATGCTAGCGTTGAAAGAGTTATCTAACTTTACTACAGGGAATATCTACAATATTCTATTTTTAGATGAGATATTTACAAATCTAGATAAGAATACGTCTAATTTAGTAATGGGTTTGATAGGTGAATTATCTGGTAATATATCTAGTAATGTATACGTGATTACTCATAATGAAGAAGTTACTATAGATGATGTAGATAGAAGATTAGTTGTAGTTAAAAAAGACGGATTCGCTGAATTAGAATGTAGTAATTAGATCATATTAATTACACTTAACTACTTGACTTACTCTGATATTTAGTTATAATATTAGAGTAAGTCAAAATAAAAATAAAAGGAGATATGGATGTTTGATTGTTCTAAATTAAACGAGAAATTAGCTAAAATTATTACTGAGTGTGTTCGTGATTATATGTTAGAAGAAAATATTAAATTGGAAGAAGAAGCTTTAACTGATATGGTTGAAGATGGTTGTACTGAAATATACTATTCATTAGCACCGTACTTTTATAATAAAAAAAGTGATAATGAATAGATGTTTTGATAGTTATAAAATATATTTAATATAAAGAAAGAGAATTAAATAGAGATGAATAAAATATATTTCGATAAGAAGACTCGTCTTGAATGGCAAGTTGGTCCAGATAAAAACACAGGTCGGTATGAAGCTAAAGAATGGGTTGATTCTTTAGGAGATGGTTGGAGATTTCCAACTATAAAAGAATATGAAACCATATATAAAGCTGGTTTAGGTAAGAGAAATATACCGCCTGAATTAGAAACAACTGGATGGTATGGTTGGTCTATCAAAAAAAGTTGCGGGGGGTATGCGTGGTACTTCAGCTTTCTCAATGGTAAGGAGCTCTGGGGCAACCGTACCGACTCTAACTTTAGCAGGGGGTTTGCGGTGCGTTCTTGTAGACGTTCTCGTAGGCGATTTGATAATTTGAAAGCTTGGTTTAAAAATCTTAAAAGAAAGGTGTTGTAATGAGTAAAGAAATTTTAAGAGTTCCGTTTCACAGTTTCATTGATGTAATTACAAATTCCTCAACTGAAATTTATGTCGGTTGTGGTAGTCATACAATAGTTGCTATGAAGGATTTATTAGGAGAAATACTTAAAGTAGCAGGAGTAAAAGAGACTGTAGATGATTTATTTGAATTCGAGATTAAATATGAAGATGAACCTATTGCAAAATTAGAACATGGGGCGTGGAGATGTAATTATTGTGACGATGAATTTGATTTAGAAGAAGATGCTAGAACATGTTGGGATGACCATCATGACGATATACCAGACGAAAGGCATCTTATAATTAAATCTAAAAAAGACGATATTAGTATAGACTTAGTTAAAACTATTAGAGGTATTTTTGAGATTAATGTTAGATATGATGGTTAAATATGTTTAAGATTAGGGTATTTAAAGAGCATAATTATAAGGCAATATTTGATAAGGGTAGAACTATCAGAGTTAAAGGTGATGCTAACAAACCTATAACTCAATTAAAATACCCTGAGTTTTATGATGTGAAAATAACTAACTATTGTACTGGAGGATGTGAGTATTGTTATCAAAATTCTACTGTAGATGGCGAGGATTTTTCAGATATAGTAAATAAAACTAAACTATATTTTGGTTCGATGACTAAGAATGAACGACCATTTCAAGCAGTTTTAGGGGGTGGCAATCCTAACCAACATGTAGATTTTATAGAACTCCTTAAGACATATGTAGAATTAGGTATAGTTCCAAATTATACTACGAATGGAATAGGGTTAACTAAAGATATACTAGATGCTACAAAGAAATATTGTGAAGGGGTAGCTATATCATGTCATCCTCATCTAGAATATGAATGGAGGAATAGCGTAAAATTATTAACTAAACATGGAATAAAAACTAATCTTCATATTATTATTTCAGATAAAGGAAGTATTGATAGATTTAAATCAATACAAAAGGAATTTAATGAAATAGTACATTATTTTTTATTGTTGCCGTATATGGAGAAAGGAAGAGCTAAATATAAAAGTATAGATTACAGATATTTAGAAGATGAATTGTTACTAATACCAGATAATAGTAAAATAGCCTTCGGCGCTAACTTCTATGAGTTTTTAAAGAAGTCTAAATTAAAGAATACATATGACTTATCTTTATATACACCGGAAATACTCTCAGCTTTTTTAGATATGAGTAACATGAAATTATTTGAAAGTAGTTTTAGTTTAGTAGAGAGATAGATATGAATAGAGAGTTTGTTGATATATGTTCATGTTGTTTTACGATAGAAAATACTCCTTTAACAGCCGATGGGTTTTACGATAAGTATTTTAGTGACGATAGCGTTTATGATGAGATTATGAAGAGATCATTTATCGATCGTATAGAAAGTTTATCTGAAAAGGAGACACAAAGGAGATTAAGATTAAGAAAAAAATAGATTCTAAAGCTAAAGGTAATAGATATGAGAGAAGTGTAGTTAATAAATTCAAGAAGGCGTGGAAAGTAGAAGGGTATAGGTCTCCGTCATCTGGAGCATGGACATCTAGAAAAGTCGGAGATAAATTAAAAGATATAGTATGTGGTGATATAGTTCTTGAAAATATAGACTTATATATAGAATGCAAGAACTACGCTAATATAAAAGTACTAAAGTGGTTAGACACTAAAAATCAGATAGAAACTTGGTGGAATAAAGCGGATGATGAAGCTATTAAGTTAAAAAAAGTTCCTGTGTTAATCTGTAAGGAGATGTCTTCACCAGATGTGATATTTATGTCATTTAGGTTCTATAGGAAGTTAATGTTTTATTCAGGAGAATTTTGTCAGAATAGCATTAATCTATGTACTAAAGAGGATTCTAGTAGTTGGTTGAAAGGTATGCTATTAGATAATTTTTTAGCTGTAGATAAAGAATATGTAATAATGGCTATAAAGGATTAATAAATTATATGTGCGTGTATGTGAGTAAAATATATTACGATAGGAAAACTAATCTTGAATGGCAAGTTGGTCTAGATAAAGATACAACTTGGGATGAAGCTAAAGAATGGGTTGATTCTTTAGGAGATAGTTGGAGGATGCCAACTATAGAAGAATATAAAACCATATATAAAGCTGGTTTAGGTAAAAGAAACATACCACCAGAGTTGGAAACAACTGGTTGGTGGGGTTGGTCTGATAAAGAGGAAGATGACGGGTATGCGTGGGACTTCTACTTTTTCACTGGTAAGGAGCCCTGGTACTACTGTTACAACTCTAACGATAGCAGGGGGTTTGCGGTGCGTTCTCGTGGGGTATTCAATAATTTGAAACTTTGGTTCATTAAAAAAATCCTAAAAGGAAGGTATTATAATGAGTAAAGAAAGTAAGAGAAGAAGATTAACTACTATATCTAATAATATTAAAAAGGTTAAAGTTGTTAAAAAAGTAAAAGACAATGGAGATAAATTTGTAACTAGAAAAGAACTACAATCTGTTCAGAATTTAATAATAGCTAAAATAGATAATCTATTTACTACTATTTCAGGTGTAGTTAAAACGTTAAATGATTCAAGTGTATCTATGTTTGAGAATACACATAAAAACGTAATAGAGATGACTAAGATACATTCTGCTTTTTACAAGATAGTAGCAGATAATAAGGGTAAATTAGATACATGTAGAAGTAATGATGAATATCTAACTGTACTAAAAACTGTTTTAAAAGATAGTTCAATAGATAAAGATATTTTGAAATATATTTACGGTATAGATATTTCAACTAAGGAGTAGTATGTATTATACTGAATCTGATTCTAGTTATGATAAGTTTTTAACTGAATGTAGAATAGTTAACCTCACAGGTGAAATTAACGAGAATACATCATCTGCTATCATAAGAGAATTATTATGGTTAGACTTTCTGAATAGCAGAGATATAACATTGATGATAAATTCTGGCGGTGGTTACATAGATAGCGGTTTAGCTATCTATGATACTATTAAAACTATAAACTCAGATGTTAGAACTATAGTTACAGGAGCGGCTTATAGCGCAGCAGCTTTTATATTGATAGGAGGAACTAAGGGTAAAAGATTATCGTATAAGCACTCTAAGATAATGATTCATTCTCCTTGGGGTGGAGCTACTGGAACTACTGTTGAAATAGAAGTTCACGCAAAAGAGATGAAACGAGATACGAAAACACTAGTAGAAATAATGTCAGACGATACAGGAATATCCACTAAAATTATGGAGAAATATATAAAAACAGATAAATATATAACTCCAGATGAAGCGATAGAACTTGGTTTAATAGACGGACTTATTAAAGCTAATAAGGGTTAATATGGATGATTGTAGCAAATGTTCATTTAGAGGTAGTGAACCTGAGATAGGGGATTTTAATAAAGAACCTACTAATATTATGGTTATATCTGGACAACCTCTAGATGAACGACATAAGATATATTTAAATAAACTGTTAAGTAGTAAAAATATAGATAACTATTTTCTTACTAGTGCTGTAAAGTGTTTTAAGAAGAATCATAAGACTGGGGAATATATACTACCTACTATTAAAGTGGTAGGTACTTGTAAAGGAATGTTAGAACAGGAGTTTGAAATTGTTGAACCTAAAGTAGTATTACTGTTAGGTAACATAGCAATTAAGGCTATTTTAGGTAAAATATCTGCTACCAGTATTTTAGGTGAATCAGTTGTTATAGACGAAGTTAAGTATATCCCATCTTATGCTATAGAAGATGTCGCTAAAAATAAAGTATTGGTGAGTAGTTTTAATAAACACTTAGATTATTTTAAAAGTGTTATTTCTAATATAGGTGAAGTAACTACAACTAATTATACAGAGATTGAAACAGAGAAAGAATTTATTGCGTTTATTGAGGATGTGAAAGAAGTAGGTGAATTCTCAGTAGATATAGAGACTTCGAGAGTTGAACCTTTCTTTAATGATTCTGAGATTACTTCTATTTCTTTTAGTGTCAGAGAAGGTGAATCTAAAGTATGTTTTCTATCATTTCCTTGTGGTAAATATATAGAAACTCATAGTAGTGAACATAAATTCAAGTTAAACTCTTTGTTAACTTTGGTTTATGTTAAGCGATTGTTGACTATAGATGGTATAACTAAGATATTTCATAACGCACAGTTTGATGTAATGTGGTTAGAGATTATGCTAGATATAAAAATACATAATTATCGATGTACTATGATTATGCAGGCTATATTACATTCAGAAGAGGTGAAAGGATTAAAATACTTATCTAAGAAACATACTGATATAGAAAATTATGAGTATGATATTAAGTCATATATTGGAAGTGATAAAGAATATTTAAAGATACCTCCTAAGAAGATGGTAGAATACAACGGCGGCGACTCAGATGTAACACTTAGAATTTATCATATACTTAAGAAGGAACTATTAAACAACGATATAGATAATAAATGCTATAATTTTATATTAGATAGAATTGATACTTTGATAACACTGCAAAGAACTGGAATGAGTATAGATGTAGATAAGTGCGTTGAGTTAAGAGATGAATATAGTAAGAAGATAGAAGTAATAACAGATGAGGTTAGGAGTTTACCTGAGGTTATTACTTTTGAGAAGTTAGTAGGAAGACCATTTAAACCTTCGTCTTCTAAAGATTGTATGGCATTAGTATACGGAGGAACATTAAATACTAAGCAGAAAATTCCAAAGACTACTAAATTTATAACTGCAACTATAGAAGGATATCCTGGAGTAGAAGTAGAGTTAGGGAAAACACCTAAAGTTGCTAGTAAGAAGACCGGACTAAAGGAAGCTACACCGTCTCTAGGTAGCATTCCTGCAAAAAGATTATTAAAGAAGATTCAACCTGAGTTAGAGTATAGAGATATGATAGATACTTTTGACTTAGAAGGATTACCTGAAATTAATCCAGTAGTTAAATTTCTTAAAAGGAAATTTAACATAGCTTCTTATAGCAGTCAATTAGCTAACCATATAACTCCAATGATAGATAAGTGGTATAGTTGTAAAGATAAGATGGTGCATAGTACCTTCAATGGGTGCGGAACTAGGACAGGTAGACTCTCTTCCTCCAACTTAAATTTATTGAATTTAAGCAGGTCCGGGTTTGTTAAATATGGTTTTACTAGTAGATTTGGAGTAGATGGTGTATTAATAGAAGGTGATTACGCTTTACTAGAAATTTTTATGTTGTGTTTTTTAAGTAATGATAAGAAAATGGAGGATATCCTTAAGTCCGGCGGAGACCTTCATAAAAGAGTAGCTAGTATTGCTTTTAATAAACCTGAGACAGAAATAACAAAAGCATTAAGAACTGAAGCTAAAAAAATTAGTTTCGGTATTATTTATGGAAAATCATATAGAACTTTAGCTAAGGATTTATGTATTTCTGATGAAGAAGCTAGACAAATACTGAACAACTATTTTGAAGAATTTCCTGGTGTTAAAAAATTTATTAATGATTCAGCTATAATAGGAAAGAGACAAGGTTATATTAGAACACTAAACGGGAGAAAAAGAGATATAGTTTATAATTTTGATGATAAATCTGCTGGAGTTAGGGTTGCAGTAAATACACAGTGTCAAGGTAGTGCTTCTGAGGTTTGCCTTGAAGCGATGTATCAGTTAACAGAAATCCTCAGAGATTTTGCTGAAGCTAAATTGGTAAATTCGATCTATGATGCGCTTATAGTAGATTGTCATAAATCTGTAGTAAACGAAGTAATGGATATCCAAAAAGAAGTAATGGAAAGTAAATTATTTGATTGGGTAAAGTTTCCGCTTAGGATAGAGCAAAAATACGGGTATAATTTAAAGGAAATGAAAACATGGAACGGGGAGACATTAAGTCTATGATAATATTATGCTAAGAAAATGCCCTAAATGTGATAGTAATAATGCGCTACATATAGTAGACGCTAACGAATTTGATACAGATATAATACTTTGGAGATGTTTTAAATGTGGCATATATTTAGATTCAACTATATTCAATAATAAATTACGTAGTGATGATAACGGTTTAGGTTTATTGGATGTAACTGATACTAATTTCTTATTAGTCTATAATTGGCTTAAAAATGATAAGTATATTAAAAAGTTATGTGATGAATTAGACGAGATAGATACGGAGATTAATAATGTTGGATTTTAACGAGTGTCTGAATATTTATCAGATGAGGCAAAAGCATAAATCCTTAGATAATATAGCTAAAGAATTAAATATGAATATATCTTCCGTATATAGAAGAGCAGAGAGAGGAGAAAGTATTTTTCTTTCTCAGGATAAATTAAGTAAAACTACTAGTAATATGATAGATAATGAGATATATGAAAGTTTTGGTATCGTAAATAATAAACCTACTAAGGAAGATTTAGCTAGATTAGAGATAAATAGCAGATTCAAAAAAGCTAAGAAGGTGTTGACTTTACCTGACTTACATATTCCTTATAATATATCTATGAATGGTATAAATAAATTTATTGCAGATTACAAACCTGATGTTATAATATATTTAGGAGATGTATTAGACTTACCTTATTTTGGAAAGTATGATGAACTCAGTAAAGTAGAAACTGGAATACGTTATAAACCTGAATGTAAGATTGCTAGAGAACTTATAGAAGAACAAATTAGATTAGGTAAATCTTCTGAAGTATATTATTTGGAAGGTAATCATGAGTTTAGGGTTAATAAATATCTAAGTAAACACCCTGAGGGGGTAGGTTCATTAGAAGTACCTAACATGCTTAAATTAAAAGAATTAGGAGTACAATGGAAGCCTGAGAATGAACTATTACAAATAGGTGAGTTATTCTTTACGCATGGATACTATTATAATATCAGCCATACGCAAAAACATTTAAGCGTATATAATAGGAATATTATATACGCACATACTCATCAGATTCAGATATTCTCAGGGTATCGTGCTTATGATAGAATTGTACCTTATGTAGCTAAATCTATAGGGTGTTTAACTAAATTGAATCCGTCTTATTTGAGAAATAAACCTAACTCATGGAGTAATGCTTTCCATATTTCAGAGATAGAAGAGGATGGGCAGTTCTTTGATCAAATTGTAGATATAAAGAATGATGAATTTAGGTTATTAGGTTCTAGGATTAAATATAAGTTATAATTAATATAAGGTAATTATGAAAGAACTACTAAGACACTTATATAAGATATTCGGTAAGTTAGATCAAAAAGAGGGTTGGTTAAATTTAGATTGTATATATTGTCCTTGTGGTGATAGTAATAAACACTTAGGTATTGATTTAAATAAAAAGATAGTTCATTGCTTTAAGTGCGGTAAGCATTTAAGTTTAGAGATATTTTTAAGGGATGTCAACTGTAATATAGGCGTTCAAAATATTACAGTTGACATCCCTTATGTATACGAACATAAACTCATATTTCCCAAAGAGTATACATATATCTTAGATTTAGGAAGTTCTAGTTCAGAAGAAGACGCTTTAGTATATATAGATAAACGGATAGGTTTAGAGTTGGCTAGTATATTAGGGGTTGGTTTTTGTAGGTATGGATACTACAAGGATAGAATAATAGTACCTATGTATGACAATGCAGGAGATGTGATTTATTATATAGCTAGAGCCATATATGATAATTTAATCCTTTACGATAAGCCTAAGAAGGTGTTAAATCCTAGAGGTAAGAAAAACGTTATATTTAACCTACATATAGCTAATAATTTTCCTGAGGTATACTTGATGGAAGGAGTATTTGGGGCTATAGTGATGTATCCTAATTCTATAGCTATTCTAGGTAAAGAAATAAATGAATCTCAGGTATTGCAGTTGGTTAATAGCAGTATAAATATATTGAATATATGTTTAGATGGAGGTACGATGAAGTTTGGAGTAAAGATAGCGGACAAGATACTACGTTTAACCAATAGAATTAAAATAAGGATATTGGAGTTAGGTGAAGGGAATCAACCAGATACTTTAGGAGGTAGTAAGATAATAGAAATAAAAAATAATACTCCGTTTTATGATGGAGGTATATGATGTTGTTTCAGGTATATTTTGTTAAGTTTGATTTCATAAATAGGGAAGGGTCTAAACAAGTAGAACTTAATTATAAATGTAAGAATCATAAAAGTATACCTGATGATATAGTTGAAAAAATATACTTACTTCTAAAAGAAGGTTGGTGTATGAGATCATGGTACTTTAAAAAACAAAGAAACTATAAGTGGAACTCTGTAGGGAGTTATGCTTGGAGTATGCTTGATGACTAATAATAAGTTCGATTTTTCTGTAGATAAACAATTAGATATTCTGTATTTCTTATTAGATAAAAGTATATTTAATAAGTATTATAGGATAGTATCTCCTTCCTTTTTTACTGAATATGTGTTACAGGATATATTCTCAGTATACAAGGAATTTTTTATAAAGTATGAAGATACTCCTGCAAATTCTATTTTAAAGGATTTGCTGAATGACTTTATAGCTGTATCTAATAAAAGTATAACTGAGTATGACAAGATTCTAGTATTACTTGAAAATAGAACTATAAATGTGAACTATATTGAAGATGAACTAAAGGAGTTCATAAGAAATACTGCTGTAAAATTAGCGGTTAAAGCAGCCTATACTAGAATAGGTACTTCTGAAGATAAATTAATGGTATCTAATATAGAGAAGGCTTTAGCTATTACCAGTAATATAGATGAAGACGATACTTATGATTATAAAGAACGATTCGAAAGTAGACGAAAATTAGTAATAGATGATATTAGAATAGCTAATGCTGTACCTACGTTGATACCTACTTTCGATATGCTAACTAAAGGAGGAGCAGGTGCAGGGGAGCTTATAACAGTTATTGCTAGATCAGGGGCAGGTAAGTCGGTTTTTTTAGTTAACATAGCAAGAGGGGCTATACTAACTAATAAGAATGTTCTCTACATTACTCTTGAGTTAACAGCAACTCAGATAGCTAGAAGATTAGATAGTTGTATATGTAATTATGCATATGAAGAAGTTAAAAATAAGCTCGATAAAATAGAATATAGATTAGGCGAACTAGCTGCTAATGTAAAGATAAAATACTGGCCAGCTAGGAGTATATCTGTTAGTGAGATAAAAGAGTATATTAAGCAATTACAGAGAAAGACAGGGTTTACACCTGATATTCTGATTATAGACTTTGCAGAATATCTTACTTCTACATATACAGAAGAGCGATTTCGTATAAAAGATATTTATGCTAATTTAAAAGGATTAGCTGGGTTTTTCCAAATACCTGTATATAATGCACATCAAGCTAGTGTAGTCAAACTTAAACATGGATATACTAAAGATGATGAAGAAATAGAAGATACTTCTGTATTAACTTCAGATGATATAAGCGAAGCTAAAGTAGGTGTATCTGGCCAGAGTGATTTCGTATTATCCTTAAATCAGACCCAAAAAGAGAGGGATAACGGAACTATGAGGTTATGGTTAGAGAAGGTTAGAGATGCTCCAGGTAAAATAACCATCTATATGAAGTATGAACAAGCTAAATTCAGGATGACTGAAATAGGTAAAGAAGTTAAATTTTAAATTATACTTGACATATCTACGAAAGGGTATATAATATTAGTATTATTGATAAGGATTAGGGATTATGTATAAATAGTATTTTAATAGTGAGTTAAACAAATTGAATGAAAACATGGGTAAGGTGTAAAACAATTCCTAAATATAAGAAATGGATAAAAAAACCAAGAGTTAAAAAACTTAGTAAGGAACATAAACGTACTGTAGATGATGTAGTATCTACAGTACTAAAAATGATCGAAGTAAAAATAACTAATAAAAAAGCATTATTGAAATATATCAATGAGTATTCAAGGTTAGTAGTTATTCTGAATGATAATACCTTCGTAGATAAGTATCTCTCAAAAAGGGTGTTACGTTGGATTAATGAAGGATATTCTAAGACAATAGAGAAATATAATAAGGATAATAAGGATAATAAGGATAATTATGTATGCTAACAACGAATACAATATTCTCTAAAAAAAGGAGAAATGAAAATAATATTCTTCCTAAACTGTGGAATAACGTACAGTTAGGGACTATTTATAAACCAAATGGTGGAGTAGCTGAGACTAGTGCTTTGTCTATAGAAGATAATATACTATGGGTAACTAAAGGTAAAATTGTAGCATTTTCAAAAGGATATAACGCATTACGCAGAAGTATATCTTTAAACCAGTTTATCTCAAATAAACTGGATACTAGCACATTTAGAGTTGTTACGTTTATGACAGATGCTCTAAAAGATATATCTATACGAGTGTATAACGACATAATATTAGCCAGCAATTTAACTAAGATAGTTAAACATACTGATTTTAGAAAGTTTATGTGTAATAACTACTCAGTTTTTTGTGAATCTAATAATTTGAAAAGGATTTTAAATAATAAATGGATAGATAGGATTGTCTTAACTACAGAACAATTAGTTCCATATGTACTAGAACATCCGCTACAAGAAGATTTCGTTAGATTGAAGAAGGGGTATGTGGAGATAAGTAGAATATCCCCTCAGTTTTATAGCATGAGTATAAGCAATAAAACTCTGTTCTACTCATATGGAAGGATAGTAGGATTTAAGTGTGTATTAGGACAGAATACACATAGTACCATGTTTGTGGACAGAGGAGCTATGGACTCTCTTCTTAAGTATAGGAAAATCCACATAAGTACTCTTCAAGGGTGCTGTTGTGAGTATAGGATGATATCCCCTCAGCATTTTAAAGCTTTTGTGTATGATGGAATTAGGATTTTATGTTATGTAGCTATACCTAACATAAAAATTCTAAATGATCTTGTTATAGAAGATATTCCTAACATACATAATGCGGAGGGTAACGAGATAACTGAAAATTATGTTGAATCATTATTTAGTGTAAGTAATGAGTGTACAGATTAATTATAAAAAGGATACTAAATGAAATTAAGTAATGTCTTTAAGGACCAGATAGCTAAAGTGAATGCCATTAAAACTCAGAATATGACAACTAAGGCTTATATAAAGTACCTAGAAACAGGTGTTATTAGCAGGCCGTTCGCTATGAAGGTTAAATGTGCTGAATGTATGGGGTGGTATCTTGATGGTAGATTAGATTGTACTATCAAAACCTGCCCTAATTATTATTGGATGCCTTACGGTGAATTAGTAAAGAGTCGTAAGGGTAAACCTAAAGATATAGAAGTAACAGGAGATATCGAAGATATTGATGAATAATGCTAACGGTAAATACTGTGTGTTATATAGAATTATGTGTGACGCACTAGATTGTTTAGATTGTAAGTATTCTAAACAGCAAGTAAAAACTAAATTTAAAAAGAATAACAAGGAGTATTAGTTTGGAGAAAGAACGTGGAGTTTCTGTTGGAGATATCGTTTATTTCTATCATACGTTCAGTGAAAGTATCGTGAAGGGTAGCATAGAAAAAGTAAACGATATATTATTTTTTATATGGGGTAATCGTAGGTGGTACACTTTAACTAAAAATGATGTTATTTTAGGGTATACTGAGCAGGAAGTTGCAGTAGAATATATTAAACAACAGGAATTGAAAATAGAACGTAATATTAAGAAAATATCTGAGCTAAAAGGAGAGGTATCTAGTTTAGAAGGTAGACTAACTTTTGATATAGAAGAATTAAGAGTATTTAAGGATAAATATAAAGTATGATAGTAATATGCCCTGTTTGCGAAGGAGTAATTAGCTATACTAGTAGTACTAAATATATCTGTTCCTGCGGATATAGCATATTAAAGGTAGAACTTACTAAACGTATTCGTAAGAACAAGGATACCAAGAAGATAATTTTCTAATATTAGAGGGTTTATGCATGATATAGTAAAGGACTTAGAGATATATTTGAAAGACAATAGCTGTAACAGTCTTTCTCTTATTGTGACAGAAGATACTATAATAAAGTTAATGGCTAGAACAGAACTTACCGATGACGATTTAGCAGATATATTATTAAAATCATGTAAAGCAAATTTAGTTAAATTTATATTTAGTATCAGGGTTAGAAAAGATGAAGTTTATAATTTTTTGATAGCTACTGAAGCTGTCGGAGGAACAAATTGAAAAATAGGGTAAAAAGAGTACTGATAGATGTAGCTAACACACACAAATTAGTCGATTTATGTACTGAATTAGTTAAGTATAAAGTAGAAATAGTAGTTACATCTAAAGAATGTTTTAATATTCTTAAAGCAAACCTTATTCCTGTTAAATATATAAGTGAACTAACAGGAGTATTAGATATAGTTGGTGGAAGGATAAATGCTCTAAATACATTTACAATGGCAGGGATAACGTATGATAGAAACGATACATACCATTTAGATCATATATCTAATAACAACATCTTAGGCTTTGATGCTGTTATAGTTAATTTTAATGATACTGATTTACATATTGATGCTATGTTGTTCGATATTCAGAAGGTTGCGTTATTAAAAGCAGCTATATCTAACTATAGATATGTTATCCCTATACCTGAAATACAGCATTACGATAAATTCCTATCTTTTATTAAGTGGAATTTAGATATGTCGTATTATATTAGAGGTAGGTTTGCTTCTTTTGCGTTAGATACTATAATAAAACATAATGAAGCTGTTAGAGGAGAACTTAACCGTTATTTATTAAATGAAGGGTATGGCAAAGAGTAAAAATGACAGAATTAAAAAGAATAAAAGATTCTATAAGAAAAATAAAGTTAAAGATAATTAAGTTGAACCAAGAAGAAAGATGTGTTGAGATTGGTTCTTATTGTAACTACCATAATAAGCTAGCTAATTATTACCGTTTGTTGTATATATTAAAGAATAAGGAGAGTAAAATCTTGATAGATCACTTAAAATATTGTTATGACTACGAACTATGAGTGAAAAAGTAATGCTAAATTCGCCTTTTACTGATTATTATGATTGGTGGTTTGATAAAGAAGGAGACTACGTATTTAATAGACCTAACGAATCTTTATCTAAGACAAAACAGTTTGAATTATTGAATAAAGCTGGGTTTACTACTCCTAAGTATGGTAGCGTCTTAGATTTATGCGCTACTAATATTGATACTAAATTAGTTGTATACTTAGATGAATTTAAGCATAGAGGCGAAGGTAAACTACTTCTTACTGGTAGGGATGCGGTAGCTAAAGGGTTAACTAGTAACTTAGCTGCGGAGTATAAAGACTGTTGGGTATCTACTTCTTTAAGACGAATATACGTAGGACATTCTTTATATATAGAATTAGAATATAAAAGTAAAGATTTGTGGAGATCAAACTGCGGTGATGTCGAAATTCGTATCTTGAAATACGCTTTTTCTCCATACGCATATAGTAGTATTATAAATTTCCCATTATTTGCTATAGATTATGTACGCAGTAGCGGTATATATTATGCAATAGATTTGAATACTTCTCCAGGTCTTATCGGTACAGGTATAGAAGATGTCTTTACTTCAAGATATTTAGTTGACTTAATAAAGAAAGACGTTATACTTAATAGTAATAAGGAGTAATACTATTAATTTTTTATTTAATGCATTTATGTTTTATGTATTTACGGTAACAGTATCGTTAGTATGGTTTTACACGTTTCTCAAGGGTTATGTAACATGTATTAGTACCTATAAAAAAGATGATGAGGTAAAAGTACAGAAATTGTGCTTCGTACCTTTGTTTAATATCTATATTATTTATGTAGGTATAAAAATTATTCTGTATAATTATAAGATAAGTAGGAATAGATCATGATATGAACGAATTAACTAAAAAGATAGTCGAGGTAAAAAATAATGTACAAGTATGTTGGGATAAAGTTGAATACTTATTAGAGAATAGTGAAGATGCTACTGATGCATGGGAAGAAACAGTATTTGTTTTTGATGAATTAGTTGACTTAATGGAGCTTAAAATTTATTTATCGGAAGAGAGGTTAAGTAATGGAACAAAAGGTTAGTATGGGAAGAATAGTTATATATAAGGATTTGTTCTTTAATGAGTTTCCGGCTATTGTAACTAGAGTAAAGGAATACTCAGTAGATTTAGCAGTATTTCAATCTGAAATTACTGCTACTTTCTACGCAAAGAGTATACGGTTCGGTACAGATAATAATAACTGGCATTGGCCTGACAGAGTATAGGTGGGTATAGTATGGGTACGAATAGAGTAGATATTAAAACTAAGACCATATTACATCTATGTGCTGATATAGGTAGTGATTCTGCTATATATCTGGAAAACGGCTATAATGTGATTAGAGTAGGTAAAGATATGGGGGTAGAGAATTACCATCCTCCTTTAGATGTTTATGGTATAATAGCCAACCCTCCATGCACACAGTTTTCTTTTGCTAGAACTAAAGCTAAGAGCGCTAGAAATCTGAGAGAAGGGATGAATTTAGTTTACCATTGTTTAAGAGTGATATGGGAAGCGCAGTATGATTTACCGTCTGGTACTTCTAAGACCACTTCACTTAAATTTTGGTATATAGAAAATCCTTACGGGTTACTTCGTAGATTTTTAGGGGAACCTTATTTTATTTATAGCCCACATGAGTATGGAGATACTTATAAAAAGAAAACTTGCTTGTGGGGAATATTTAATAAACCTAAAAAGTTAACAGAAATGAGAGGTGTACTTCCTAAGTTCGATAGTTTACCTTCTAAAAATATACACAGCGAATATTTTGGTATATTAAGCAGACAAGAAAGAAGAAGTATATGTTCAAGTAAATTCGCAAACGCATTTTATAAGGCAAATAAGTAATGACTAAAAAAGAATTAATAGAAGAACTCTCCATATACCCTGATGACGCTATTATTTACATAGAAGCCGACCACGGACAACTTCCTGAACAAGTAGATAATATCTTCGTTACTAAAGATGAAGAATTACCTTACACCAGTGAAGACATAGCGTGGAGAGGGTTGGATGAAGTTAAGAAAATAGATCAAGTAACAGCGATTAAAATAGGATAAATTATGACTATCGATGTAAAGCAGAGAATAGCTAATAATCTTTCAGGAATATCTGATAGGTTAGCAAGAGAGTTAGAGAGTATTAAAAATATAGAACAAGATGTAGCCTACGTTAATGAAAAATTAGCTGTATTAGCTGTATTGGCTAAGGATATGCACTATATAGATATATCTACATACTACTATGATAGCCTCATCTCAGAAAGGAACACCTTCTTTAGCAAAAGTAGAAGTTATGCAGCAATACTATACAATCCTCATAAAGAAGAGCTTCGTTTAGGTATAGTTATTGTAGGAAAAGACTTTCTTGGAAGTGAGCGTGCTGAATACGCTTTAAATTCATGGTTCCTTAAATACCATAGACAATTATACCTTAAAGCATACGATAAAATACATGTATTAATATCTAATTTCACTGAATTTATGCTTAATAGAATAAAACAGAAGGAGCTTTATGAGTAATTTTACGTGTGCAATATGCGCTAATTATGAAATTGATAAAGATAAATGCCTGCAAACATGTGATACAGTAGGTTCTTTTAGAGCAGATAGAACTTGTTGTGGGGTAGAATCTTGGCATATAACTAGAAAAAATAATGCTTATTCTGAATCAACAGAGAAAGTAAGAGTAAGAGATAGAATAGCTAAATATACTGCTAGTAGAACATGGCTTAAGAGTTACGATGATAGAGAAACAGGTTTAGAGTGGTTAATGGGACCTGATGAAGATATCTCATTTAGCGAAGCAGAATTATGTATGTCAAGGTTAGGTTATGGTTGGAGATTTCCTAATACATGCGAACTTTACACTTTACATAAGAGTGAAGCCATACATTATACATGGCGTAGTGTAGGTATATGGGTTGTAAATCAACACAGTTGCCTTAATATCGCTACTCATCGTCATGTTTTATGCTACCATACAGATATGCGTAAAGGTACTGCGTCTGAAGATATTACTACAAACCCCCCTAAAGATATTAAAGGGCGGAATTGTAGGGTATTCGCTGTTCACGTGAAGGGGTTTGAAATTATTAAAAAAGAATTACTTGCTCATATGCCGATAATAGAGGTAGCTAAGTGGGGTAGATATAAGAATGAATTCGTATCTACAGCAGGGTTAA